>Ga0164297_10003081_pt1 | contig 15802 bp, 36 predicted proteins | sample GEODES058metaG_FD_113539 | JGI IMG/M metagenome (GOLD analysis project Ga0164297, IMG submission 113539) | Dystrophic lake water microbial communities from Trout Bog Lake, Wisconsin, USA - GEODES058 metaG | ecosystem: Environmental > Aquatic > Freshwater > Lake | place: USA: Trout Bog Lake...
CTAGCCACTAAATCACGACGGTATTTAAGAAACTCAGGATCTGTATCCAGTCTATTTTTAACCTTTTGGTATCTACGCTCTTTGTTATCTTGGTGCCATTTTCTCTGGGTGTCTTTGCTCCACCTAGGGTTATCAAGATGGTATTGACGAGTTTTTGTAATTTTACTTTGAGGGTCTTTGGCATACGATTCACGCAAACGTTGGTTGTTGCACTCTTTGCAGTACGTCTCTACGCCATCAGGTCTAGCCTTGTTTTTATGAAACTCAGTAGTAGGTTTTTCAATGGAACACCTGGCACAGGTCTTTACACCCACTAGCATACCAAAAGTCACTTCTTACCCTTTTTCTTCTCGCCCTTTTTTACATCTTCTTTTTTAGAAAGATGTTTACGTTTTGCACTCTCGTACTTCTTCTGTGCAATCTTTTGACGACGGTCTTCTTCATGCGTCTCAACAAACTGTCCACCAAGTTCTATGTAACGACTGTGCACCCAGTGACTTGCTCCTGGTGAAGGATACGTCGCGTACTTTGCCTTAGCCTGTGCGATGATCATCTCGTACAGTTTAGGGTTAGCAGGCTTTTGCATTTATCCTCCGTAGATAACTCGATAGCCCCCACACTAATGTAGGGGCGTATCGATGTCAGGCTTAATTAGTCGTTAACGACTGTTGCAGATTGACGTGCTGTATTTCCGCCTGAACGAACTGCAGTCTCGATGATTCCTGCTGAGTAATCGTTCATTGTTCCGTGAGCAAACTCACCGAGGAATGTAGGTGCTTCGACCCATGAGGCTGATCCAACGTGTGCACGCTCTGAGAGAGTCTCTGCAGCAGTCTTCTGCCAAACTGGGGCGTTGCGGTTTGGACGTCCTGGCATTGTTGCTTGACCAGAAGCCATACCTGTTTCAAAGTCATTTGGAACGTCTGTATCTGTAGCGATACCCTCTTCGAAACGAAGTGGTCCGCGACGCATTGCGTTGCCTGCACCCTTCATCTCATAGTTCTGAGGTGAACGCTCTGGAAAACGTGGGGCTGGTGAAATTGTCATTCTTACTCCTTAAGGATGTATTGAGGAAGGCCTTTCCTTAGTACATAGTTTCTACCCTTTTAGAAGCAAAATGTTGTTTAACTAGAAAAAAGGATTACTAGAGATGACTACTTCGGGCATCACAAGTTCTTGCGTCAGGCTACATGCAATAGCCAAGGAGTCCGCAAAGTCATCATGAGAGTACGCCTCATCAGGAGCAGCCGCTGCAAAGTTTGGTCCTTTGTAGGTAACCTCAAGGTCAGTCATTTGTTGGTAGAAGCGCTTCCAAGTACGAAGTCTGCGGGTTTTAGCATGGGCAGGCCATGTGACCATTTTGCGCTGAATCAATGCTTGTAGGTGCTTCCATCGCTTGGACTGTTCACTGGGGCTAGAGGTAAGCGCCACAACTTCAGAGCGGGGCATCAATAGTTTAAGGCGCTGGGCTACTGCGTCTCCGACACCATTGCCGTCTACACCGATTGCAAGAACATCATAGTTTTGCAAAAAGTTAACAATCTGAAAGTACTGCTCTTCCCAGTCATCTCCCTGCATTTCTAACCAGTTAAGAATTCTATGTTCGAAGTACCCAAACTCATCGGGGCGTTCCCAGTCAACAAATACAACGGTAACAACGGTGGAGTCTGTCTTACGAGCAGGGTCGATGCCTACTACCACAGGAGTTTTATGCCATGACTTTACCAACTCAGCCGAGGTGTCCCCCAGTTCATCCATGATGGTGGAAGTAACGAACATACCGCGCTCTAACAACCACTTGCAGTTGTACGACATCTGGAACTCGTCCGAGTCCTCACCGATACGGAGCATCTCTTTACGTATGAACTTTTCGTAGTTTGCTTGGATCTTCGCAACGTCTTTCCAGTCCCATTGAAAATGGTTCTGCCTTGCATTACGGGTGGTCTGTCTACGCTTGTTTAGTTGAATAGAACGATAAAAGTTATTTTTAGAAGTTGTCGGAGTTCCTGTCTTTACCATTGTACCTGCGTAGTACGCAAGCATCGGAGAGATTGACTTCGACACAACAAAGTCGTCTGCCTCTTGACACTCATCGATAACAATGAGGTGGAACGACTTCGACTCGATTTTAGCGCGAGGGTTGGCGGTCATCATTGTGATGGTAGAGCCAGACTTCTTCAATTTAATTTGTCGGGTAACACCACCGACGCGAGCAGCGCTGTCGTCAATCTCTGGGTCACCAAGAATCTCAAGTGCACGCTCAGAGGTAAGTCGAGTAACAGTACGACCGAAAAGTGTTTCAGCCTGGCCTTCTGTCGGAGCAAACAACCCCACCCAAATTCCGTCTTTAAATTTACCTAGTAAGTCTGGGTATAACTTTGCAAGTCTAGGCAGCAGAATCATCAGTGTGGCTACTGTGTCAGCCACTGTCTCAGATTTGCCAGACTGACGTGAAGCAAGAACGGTGATTTCTTCGCCATCGTTAATGATGACGGACTCAATAATACGACGAGCCAGTGGCTTCTGATAAGGGTGTAGGTCATGCCCGACAAGCACCTTTAAGAAGTCCATGATCTTTTCGATCAGTTTGTTTACAAAGTCTTGAGATAACTCATCAAGTTCAACTTGGCTGTCACCTTCAACAGGCTTCTCTTCTTCATTGAGATAGAACTCGGGATTGATTTCCTCAAACTTATTCTCGTCATAGTTTTCCATGATTACAGTGTATGCTCAGATCTCTTTTTTAACTCTCTAGCAATAGCATAGAATGCTTCTGCACCCATAAGCACTTCTTCTAAATCGTCAGTGCTCTGTTCCCTTTGCCATATTGAAATATGTCGCCCAATCGTGTGCATCGACTGTTCCATCCACAGTATTAATTCTGGCGTAGAGATCTTCGAGACTCTCCTCTCCAGTTTGCTCTGGGGCTGGAGTCCATCCTGCTTCTTCCGTAAAATCATCGTATGTTACTTCCCTTAGTCCAAGTAATTGTTCTACTTCTTCTTGTTCCTTTACCCCACTCCATTTGCCGAATACTAACGCTTTATAACGGGGTAGTCTCAGTATGAAAGGGGTTGCTGATCGATAGGGTTCTTCAGATTCCTGTGTCCACCCACGAGTTGCAACTTTGTTTCCCCAATTATAAGGGAAATACGTGTACTGGATAAACCTGTGTTGTCCGATATTAATGAGCCGATTTCTATGCACTTTATCTCCGTTTAGTATTAAGAGGCTTAAACTTTGCGCCGTTTCCGTGGATCTGTGAACTTCGTGCGAGTTTGTAAAATGCTTTACGAGCCGTAGCAGAGATCTTAGAGACGTCAGCCACTCCACGAGGTTTAAAGTCTAAATACTTGTAGATGTACTTACCTTTAGATACACGGGCTTTAAATGCCGTCCACTCTGTAGGGGTAACCTCGTAGTAGTTGTAGAACGTTCCATCACGAAATACAACCGTAATCTTCTCTTCTTGAGCGTCATAACCTGCGGCTACTGTGCGCGGACGCTTCGGGTTGCTAGTAGACGTCGGAACTACTGTCAGTGCAGCAGGAGATTCGTCTTCATCATTTTCGGCGCCGTATGCACCAGGAATAAGTGGGTTATCTTCACCATAGGTGACATCTTCCCATTGACGTTGGTACGAGAGTTCTGCAGGAAGTCCTGCCATGTTGTTGTACTCTGTCTGACCTTCGTAGTATTCCATGGTGTCTTTAAGACTGATAATCTCTTGAAACTCTCCGAACTCACCTTTAGATGCGGCGGTGGGTAAGTTAACAAAAGGATTTTCTACACCTGTTATTTTTGCAATGCCCGCAGTTTGTCGGGATCCAAAACCGTAAAACGCTCCTAGTTGTTCTTGGGCAGACGGAAGCGCCATGCGAGTCTTTCGCATAGCGCTACCACCTGTTGGACGCTTTTTAGGCATTTACTTCTGGGTTATGCCCAAGGAGTAATTGTGATTGCAGCAGCAGCGGCAATGTTAGATGCGCCTGCAGCAACAGATTGAGTCTTAATTGTTCCTGATGTTCCCTTAACAGTTGGTGTACCTGTTGGAGAAGCAACTGCAATCGCAGTTGTGTTGTTAGAGACAAATGAAACTGTGTTTGTAGCGTTTGCAGTAACTGTCCATGTGCCATTAAGTTCTGTAGTTGTAGCATCTGCAAGACCTGCAATTGTAATGCTGGTACCTACGGGGAATGCTGCTCCAGCACCTGTTGCAGTAACAGTTGCTGTTGCTGAACTAGCAGTACGTGCAACTGCAGTAATTGAAATTGGTGTGTTAGTTGCTGAACCTGCAGTAGTGATTGTCATTTCAGCATCTTGTAATCCATCAACTGCGTTTGCAGTAGTAAATCCTAAAACATTTGGAACAACGATGTATGCAACTCCACCTGAAATTTTTCCTGTGGTGTTTGGAGTGTAAAGCGGAAACCCATTCCAACCTGCTTCTGCAATTTGGTGGTTATCTAAACCATAGGTTAACTTGTTGCTTACTCCACGCTCATCGTTTGGTTGAAGAGGCATGTTGCCCCATACAAAGTCAACGACAGGGCGCCCTGCTGTGTCGGTCAAGTGACCGTCATTATTAGTAGCCATTTACTTCCTCACAATCATGATTGGTTAATTCGGTCTCTAGAAGTACTTCTTCGCAGTCGCGACATTTAAAGAAGCGTATGTTGTCTAATGCGGCATGTAAGGAGTCGGAGTGTTGTTCGGTGTACTCCATCCGAGGTGAGGCTAACACTTCGGCGGGAAACGGTCCTCTAGGGCTGTGCGCTACCGATGGTACAGCATGACCCTGCACTGCGAACTTGCGAATGAGTGTCATTTTATTCAGCAGTCTTTTTAGGCGCTACTTTCTTAACAGCCTTCTTTAATTCATCTTCAGTTTTTTCAATAATGTCATCAATACGATCATGACTTTTTTCAACCTCAACTAAAGGCGCCTCAACAGGTGCCGTAGCAGCGGGGGTTGAAAGCGCTGAAAGAGCAGAGGTCAGTTCCTCAGCATGTGAGTCTGTTGTTTTAAGAAGCCCTGCTTTTTTGCGAGCGTTTAAGAATGAAGGCAAATGAGTCTCGCAGTAATGAATCGCATGTGACTTGTTGATCTCGTATGTGTACATGGCGTCTTTAACGCAGTTTGCACATTTCATGGGTATTGCTCCAATCCAAGGTTCACGTTATATCCACCAGTCATTGGTCCTGGGCGTGAAGGGTCTGGCATAAGTGTATCTAATTCTAAGCGTTGGTCATCCGAAACGTCAGGATGATGTGCCAAAGCCTGGGTACGGCTCCAAAACTCAGGAGGGTACATACCAAAGTTTCTTAGTATTTGACCGTTAGTAGTGGTCACAGGTTGAGCGGCTGTCTTTATTGCAAAGTCCAGCATGTTTTTATCTTGAACAGTAAGGGGTGGGACGCGGGTATTGTAACCAGCAAAGAAGTGGTCGTAGGACTCGTCGTCCCGATTAATTTCCCCTGCCATAATTACTTACGTCTTGGCTTAGTTCCTGGAGCCGTTGGTTTTGCTCCACGAGGCTTAACGGGTACAGGCTTTACTGCTGCTCCTGTAATGGGGTGAATTGCTGTCTTGTACTTTAGTGTTCCTGGCATGGGTGCTCCTGTCGTTGACGGTGTGATTGGCGATTGTATACGATAACCAGGGGTTGGCGCCCCTGTGTTATATGGTGTCGGTGTTTCTTGTTTTACAACACCACGTTGTATTTGCTTCGGTTGGTGCGCGGTTTGCATAGCCATGGCTCTTTTGTAGTTTTCTTTTGCATGGGAATGCAAATCTCCCAGAACAGAGTCAATCTTGTTTACAACCCAGTCTCCTGGATTAATGCTGCTGGTTGATGGCACTATGCTCATGTCTTTAATTGTCCTTTAAATCTTGTTCAGTTTTGTCCTCAATGTGATGTAAGATTTCTAAGTGGTCTTCAATCCGAGCAAGGCGGTCTACCACTTTTTCAAAGGTCTTAAGAATGCGCTCTTGGTTGGAAAACAACTTATCTACAACGTCTTTTGTGGACTTACCTCCATTGTTGCTTAACTCGCCATCAAGTTTATTAAGGCGCTCCATGACACCAGGGATACGGTCTCTTCCTGGTTCTGCTTCCTCGCCCGACCAATCCCTCATGAATTTGTCAATCCATGTGCTAAAACGTCGGATCTTGTTATGTAAGGGTTTGAAAATCTGATAGAGAGCAACGATGGCGGCAAGAACGCCGCCAATCGCTGTCAGTGTGATGGCGAGATTACTGTTCATAATCTAGATGTAGAACCTGTTTACTTTGTAGCGGCTGCGTCTACTGCTTTCGTTGCGTCAGCAACAGCAGTGTCTACAACAGATGCCACGATAGGTGCAGGGACATCTACATCTTTTGCGATGGTGTTTACAAGACTCTTGGTATTAACCTTTGCAATTGCAGGTCCGATAAGACCAGCAACAAAAGCAAAGAGTACGTCTGTGTATGATTTATGTGCGCGGTAGTCGGCTACTGCGAGTGATGCTGCAGAACCTGCGGTTACATAGACATAGTGCTCAATGTAAGCCTTTGTTTTTTTGGTTAATGTGATCTTCTTCATGTGTCTCCTTTAGTATGCCCTCAAGAGAATTATGGCAAACAGGTTCTGGAAAAAGAGATTAAATAGGGCGCCAGTTTTTGTTGATAATCTGAGAGTCTCCTGCGGATGTGGAGTTCACAGACTCACCTTCTACACCTTTTCCTGGTCCTGCCCATGTAACGATAGATGGGTTGGCAACAGACTTAACAAATGGCTCAACATATTGAAAGTGTTGCTTAATACTTGTGCGGTTGTTAACTTTAAGAACTTTACGGTTAAGTTGCTTACTCATGCGGGGCTGCCACCAGCCGCGCCTGCAGCAGACGCTGCGGTGCCTCCTTGACCGAGACCGTTTGCAATTCCCAGACCCATGGCACGTTCTGCAATTGCTTGTGCAGGATACTGAGCAGCAGGTACAGATGTAGAGGTTACAAGATTGCCAGCACCCATTGCTGATACTTGATACGGGTAGACAGCATTGCTACTTCTATTACCCACGTACCCTGATTCACGACGTTGTGATCTCTCTGCACGCATGCGCTGTGACGCCTCTACACGGTTAGCATTTTGCTCTACTGCTTTAGATAAGTTACTCACTTTGTCGCTCACGATCTTGCTTTAGGTCTTCAGGTTGAACACTCGGCCCAACACTGTAGTTTCCATACGTACCGTTGGGTCCACCAAACATACCTAGACCAACGTGGTCTTGAAACTCTGGTACAGATAGATTATTGATCGCCATGTTTAAGGTGTCCTTCTGGATCGTAGATCTCTACAGATTGTAGAGTTAACTTGTAACCAGTGTCACGCGCATGATGCCCACAAAATAACAACTCTCCTGTAAGAAGGCGTGCTCGTACTTTTGCTTGGGCGCCACACTTGTCACAGCGATCTAGGGCTGTAAATTCCGCTTGAACTTTGGTAACTGTAGTCACTGTCATAGTTTGCTCCCTTTTTAGCGCAATGTGTTGGCATACTATACCCATAGACAGATACAGTTCTTCATTTGTTTGCACCGTATGTGGGAAACACTATGTGGTGCCATCTTTGGCACGGCACTGCGAACTAAAGCATGACAGAGAAACTGACCCTAAAAACTACTAGTCAGCCTGAATGCCCATTGTTTCTAAGTAGAGGTCTTTCTCTGACATAATGTAATCGTGTATTTGTGCTTTACGAGCAGCAATCTGCTCTTCCGTCTGCTTGATTATTTCTTCTTCCAATTCATCTTTATGCTCTTCGTATTGTTGAATCGCATAATCTAATACTGATTGAGCAGTAGCCGCTTTAATTTGGGCATCTTCCCAGCGCTCTGTTGCTCGTTGTTCTTTTGATTTAAGAATGTACTCTTCTTGTTCGATCTTCTTTTTCAAGATCTTTTCTTGTGCTTTGCTCATTTTGATCCTCCCCATCCTCCACCACGGAAGATGACTGCAGGAGGAGTATAGTTCTTTACCATGGAGCCACCGCACTCAGCACATGTTGGCTCGTGTGTTGCGTCATACGCAAGGTGCATCTCTACTTGAGAGTTACATTTATTACATTTGTAGTCGTAGACTGGCATAGTGCTCCTTATTATGCTTCTTGAATATAAATCCGTGTTTCTCCACCCGAGTACACGTCGTACTCTTTGGCGGCATCAATTGCCCGTATCATTGCATCTTGTGCAGTAAAGATGTTGGTAAAAATACTTGAATCTGATTCTGCAATAACAGCAAGTGCGCCCTGAGCAAAGTCTCCGCCAGACCCAGAAGTGATCGTTCCACGAGTCTCTCGGTCAAAAGAGTAATCGTCATCAATAATGTACAGCGTTCCTTGAACAGCGACCAAGAACACAGACTCATGAGTTGCATACTCAGAATCATCTTTCATATCGTAACCTGAGTCGATAAAAAGTTGGCGCATTTTAGGAATGAATGTACGAGCCATCCAGTAGTCTAATTTTTCCACAGTCATGCGTCGAGCAGGTTTAGGTGCAACCCATGCTTTTTGCATCAGGTCAAGACCACGACCCATTCCGCACCCAGCAATAAGGATGCCGTTGTTATCGTAGACCTTGTCACCTTGCATGAGCAGTCGTTTTGCATCGTTGTAAGTGCCCTGAGTGTCAGCACCCATAACTACCCAACCATCACCCTGTATAGCCGCAATTGTTGTCAAAGTGCCCTCCTAGAGCGTTTTTCTCGTACCTGAAGGATACCAGAATTACTGGTAAATTAATCGGAAGGCTAGATCGCCTGGAGTAGTTAAATAGTCAGGTTTGTCCGAAATGGTGACCCCAGCCTGGTCATAGCAGTGGTCGACCAACTCTGAACAGATAAACCCGTCTTTTTCAGCCAAACGGCGTAAAACGTACATATTGGATAGCAACTTAATACCCAGAATACGGAGGGCAAGAACCAGTATGGTAAAGAAGTCATAGGGCTGTCCTACCGCTTTATGAGCCGCCGCCACAATTGCTGTTCTTTGGTCGATGTTGAGGCCTTCGTGCTTGTTCCATGCGATGGTTCCCTCGGGGTACTTAGTCACAGGGGAAATCTGGACACCTTGTGGGTTAGCCTCAATGATTTGGCCATTTCCTATGTAAATGACAGCATGGTTCCATCGACTGAGAGTTCCCAGTCTGATTAACTTGCCAAAGAATCCGTGGGTATAGACAACGCCGTAGTCTCCGTACATAGGTGTGTAAGCCACTACTTGTCCTCGCTGATTAGGTTATGGATGTACTTTTCTGCTTCAAAGTCTGCGGCTGCTGCATGGTGAATGCCCCCAACACCTCTATGGTGCTTCTCGCACAGCCACTCAAGATTGGCGGCGCTTTCAACCCACGCACCCACCTCATCAGGGTTGCTCACTCCTGGGTAGTCTTTCTCCAGAATCGACAGATCCACAGAGTTCATAAGGCTAAACTCAATATGGCTATGGTGCAGTTCTAACCCGCCATCGCATTCTGAGAAATCTCCACGTCCCTGACCAAACGCACATACAGCGGTCTTTTCAGTTTTACGTCGATATGCATTGAAGTCCTTGTAGTGAGGGTCATCTGCCCGCTCAGTGTGGTCTGGAAAGTGCATTACATAATGGTTGGAAATCTTTTGGTCATGCTTGTCTGGCATCGTGTCCCCTTGATTTGCGCCCTGGGGTTAATGGTATAGGATGGCCCCATGAGTCATATCGTTAAATTGTCTAAAGAAGAAGTACGCGCATGCGCGGATGTTGCTCTTAACCGCTGGATGATAAAGTTTGGCAGTATTGATCGCCCTAATTACGCGGGAGACAACAAAGCAAAACTAGAGCCAGAAATTGCAGCCAATGTTCGCACTATTGTTGCAGAGTACGCTGTTGCCAAGTTATACAAGAAAGCATTTACTTTTCCCTTTTACCCCAATGCAGAGCACTCGTACCGTAAAGACATCGCAGATGTGGGTACAAACATTGAGGTTAAATCAATTAGAACTAAAGATGAAATCCCTGTGTTCCCTAAAGATATTCGTGAGGGATGGGTTCTTGTAGGTGCGCGTGTGCTTGATCGTGATTACTACTCAGAGGTAGAAGTCTTTGGTTGGCTTCATATGGAGGAAGTACAGCGCGATGAATGGATTTATGCACCTGAAGGTTCATGGCGCATTCCGTTAGATCAATTTAATGAATCGTTAGACATCCCGTACTCTCCTGCGGCGCTCGTTGCGCCTGCTGTGGGGTGAGTACTTGCCATTGGTGATTGGTTAGCCATCTTAAATGCTTGACCGCCCCAAACATCCATATCCATTTTATTGTGCTGACCAAACTGTGCACTCGATAGATTGAGCACTAAAATCCTGTTTCTAAGTCATGATGCTCAACAGGGAGCAAAGTATTTTTACCCAGACGCTGTGCAACAGCCAGACGATGATGACCATCAATTAACGTTTTTGTACCATTAGTGTTGTGCCACAAGTGAACTGGCTCTTTTACACCCTGCTGTTGGATTTTATCTGCAAGACCCGATGCCTGAGCCTCTCGATACTTTTTGTTCATCAATGAGCGTGGACCGCCTTCATGGAACACAAGGTCACCCATTTCATGCTTACCGAGTTCACCTGCGGTCATGAACATGGGAAGTTGTTCAAACTGTGGTTTCGATAGCATCGTCTACCTCGCATATACATTTACAGGAGTCAACGCTGCACACACCATCGATGATTTGATGGAAACAGAGGTTGCAGGTGTTAGGAGTGTTCATGGTTAAAATGGTCAGATCCTATCGTTGTGTAAGGTGTCGATTCTGCTCATACACCTATTATCGCCAATTAAAACGATAAGCGCCTGATAAAATGGGTTATTCTTCCAGAAACGAGGACGTATGACTAGTGGTGTTGACATTGTTAATATTGCTCGTACCCAACTGGGGTTTGTAGAAGGACCCAATAACCAGAACCCCTATGGGGAGTGGTACGGTCTGCCGAATGAATCCTACTGTGCCATGGGGGTTAGTTGGGTATTTGCTCAAGCAAACGCTTCTCACCTTGTTGCTGCACAAACTCCTAAAGGATTCGCATACTGTCCTGCTGGACTTACATGGTTTCAAAAAAACAAGCAGGTAGTAGATAAGTACTCTGCACTTCCAGGAGATATTGTCTTTTTTTCCTGGTCTGGTAATGGCGTTGCAGACCATGTCGAGATTGTCGAAGCAGCGTCAAAAGACGGACTAACGACAATCGGATTCAACACAGGCCCAGAGTCTTACACAGGTAACCAAGCCAATGGTGATGGGTGCTATCGTCGTCATCGTCCATATCTTTATGTGCTTGCTATCTGCCGCCCTGCATACACAGGAAGTTCAACTCCTACCAAGTCATTGGGGCAGAACAAGACTGTAGCCGCAGGTGTTGCGGGGGCTACTGCGCTCACAGGCGGCGGAGTTGCTGCTATCCACAACGCAAATGGAACAAGCACACCTGTGCCCACTAAGGCTCCCACCGTTATTGTTGCTCCACCATTCCCAGGATCCGCTGTGTTTAAAGCAGGCGCCAAGGGCAAAGTAGAGTTAGTAGTGGCTAAGGCATTGGCTAATGCAGGGTTAATGCCTGCTAACTTAGTCTCTAGTGTTTTGACAGAAGAAGAAATTGCGCTCATTCCTGTGTACCAGAGTCTATACCCAGGACTTAAGAAGTCTAAAGGTAAGGGAATCGATGCCCAGACATACACCTCGATGGTTGCAAAGGCTAATGAATGAAGTATTTCCAACGCATATCTGACTGGTGCGCTGTTGCTTTTGGTTCTCCGTGGTTCTTAATCTTCCATATGGTCTTCTGGACATTCTGGATGATCTTTGCAACCTTTGATCCGTATCCTTTTAACTTGTTGACATTAACAGTGTCGCTGGAGTCCATCTTGCTCTCTGGCTTGCTGTTGAACGCAACTAATCGCTCTGGTGAGAAAGACCGCCAGATCATGGATGTCACATTAAAATTAGACCATCAGACACACACAATGATCCGAGAGATGTGGGAGAAGATGCAAGATGGCAATTAAATTTAACTTTACGAATCCTGTGCACCTAGCGATATCGAGTACTGCTGCAATGACCACCTGGGCTTCCACAGGCTACTCCACAGACCCTAAGCACCTAGTAGCAGTTGCAACAGCGGCTATTGCAGGTTCTGCATCTCACTCGACAGACTCATCATCACCTAACGTGACAGCGGACTCGCACATCGTTACACCTTACGCAAATAACCTCGAGGATTAAACCTCTTCGTCAATTTCCTCGGTGTGGCTATCAATCTGAACTTTAGTCGTTCGGCGTCGATGCGTTCTAATTGCATGACAGTTAGCGCACACAATGTCACATTTGGCTAATTCTTCCTCAATCTCTTCTAAACTATTGTTTCGAATCATTTTAGAGACATTAACCTCTTTGGTTCCCCAAACATGGTCTGCCTGCAGCACGTAGTACGGGTGCTCGTAGAAGTGCCCTCGCCGTTTGCAGTCAGCGCACCCACGTGACTCTTTATAGTTAATGATGTATTGGCGAAGTCTCTCTCGGTACGAGATTGCCCGTTCCCGAGTCTTGGCCTTCTGACCATCACTGAAGTGGTATGAGAGTGTGCTTTTAGAACACCCTGTGATCTTTGCTATTTGGCGAAATGACTTGCCCTCTGCACGCAGTTCAAAGATCCACTGTAGTTGAGTCTTTTCTTCGTCCTTTTCGATTTTATTCTCCAAACGCGCCCTAAGTTCTTTTTTCCTTGAAACCGAGGTCTGTATTTTATCGGCACGACCAGCAGTAGTACGGGGTACGTTGCTCTGACTTAGTAATCACAATAGTGATACCGCACTTGGAGCAGGTAGCAAACACCTCGTTGTATCCTAATACAGGGGGAAGTGGGCGATGCCAGTCTAGGTCTTCGCCTCTGAGTATCTTCTGAATAGTATGTAGTAGTCCCATGGTTACGATAATACCATCATGATGACCGATATCGCATGACAGGGGTATGCTGTCTCACACTTGGTGCAGGTGGTGTTATCTGCACTGGGAGCATGTCTCTGGACGGCGCTCTTCATCGCATCGGCAAAATATGCCGCACCCGCCTTGGGATCATTGGCGATTACTTCAATCTTGGCGAGTAGTTCTTCCTGTGTCATTTAGACCAATCTTTCTCGATATAGATAAACCAGTGGATAAAGAGTATATTGAAACTCTTCTCTCGGGGCATGTAGGCAATAGACAACCCCCATGAATCAGAGGTCACGATACCTATTCTCACTGTGACTCCTGGCCCGTGATGGCTTCCGATAACTCTCTGACTAAAAAGTACATTGCTTTTTTTACAAGTACTGTAGCGTTGGGATATCGTCCATGTTTGTCGTTAAAGTTTTGTAACGCCATCAGTGCGGTTGATTTTGCTAATAGTTCTTCGTTTGTCATTTTTACTCCTTATTAATTGATTTTCCATTGTCACAAACAAAACAGTACCAATCTGCCCACTTACTATCCCATGATGCTGCACTCTTGCATTGAGTGCATACGGGAGCCTCAGTAGCGGGCTGTGGTGTCTGGCTCACTTTAACTCCTTAATCTCTCATCATTAGCCATGCACAAAAAGCCGAAAATGCAAAAACCATTCCCATAATGCACACTACTGTAGCGTTGTCGCTCACTGTGACTCCTTTACTTGTTGTTCAATAGCCTCTGCCCACTTCTGATAACCCTCGCAAAAGTTCATGGTAGGCAATTCATCGTGGGTCATAGTCCGTGCCTCACAATGTGCACGGCATCTGCTAATCCATCGGCATAGGTAAGGTTCTCGGGGTTGTCTGTGTGTTGCCATACTTGCGCGAGATCTTGGGCGATTTGTTCGCGTAGATTGACATGACCGCATTGTGCATCAAACTGTCCTTTATTGACGCAGGGACCGTCGCACTCACTCTGGCGCAAACGCACTAACTTAGCGGCGTATCGCATTCCTGCAACCCAGTAATCATCCTCATCGGACATGATAGGACCTACTTGGGTGGCTGCCTCAATCTGTTGGGCGATATCTTCTAACTCATTGTTCGTCATCGTTGATCCTTGGTGAAAAGTCGAGTGGACGGGTCTTTGTTGGGTGGCTCTTATTGTAGGCATCCTGTGCTGTACGGACTACATAGTACACACCAAATCCCGCAAGAGTAAGTGGCCAGATAATGCCACTGATAACTCCTACATACAAGGCGATGACAACATCCAAGATATCGTCGGGGTCTTCCTGAATAAAGCGTATCGCTGCAACAGAAAGCGCCACGATGCCCGCAAGAGCGAGATACCACACAGGAACGTACACAGAGCCGCCGCCTGTGCCAACAGGGATGATAGTAATCATCGGCTTTCGATAATCTTCTTAAAGTAGTGAACTACTTCGCAGTCCTCATCACAGAGGTTATGAGTAACAATTCCAGCGTACATGTGGGACGCAGTAGACATCAAAATACTGTGCGCCAATTGCTCATCAATAGTGAAGTCAACATACTTCGCCCACGGCTTTCTTAATGTGTATCCAAAGAGATTCATGGCGCATACACTACCACATCTACAGGGGCGCGGAATTTCTTCGATTTGGGGCGTGTCTACTTACGCTATGTTCTCGTTTTTTGGCCAACTACGAGATTTAACAACTCTTAATTATCATTAAGTACTATGAAACATGAAATGAAACTTATCTAGGTTGCAGGTTTGTGCACTGTAGTGCAATTTATAACAACAATTTTGTGCACTCTAATGCACAAAGCCTCACCCAAGCACCAGTGGATGGCATAAACTCCGCTGTGCGCGTAACCGCGCCATGGTGTGATCTTGCGATGAGGCTTGTGTCAAGAGTAATGACGAGTATCCGCGAATTACACGCCACTACACTCTCCTGCTAGGGTCGACCTAGTCAGATAGTGAATTGTAACAAGAGGTTACTGCAGTTGCAAGTTTTTGTGCATTCTTTCGATAAATGCCAAGTACGCCCACTTCTCTTCCTCGGTGTGCTCGTTCCAGGGCTTCTCTAATTCAGGTAGTTGATTCATACCTTAATTATAACATAATGTTATAAAACTGTTACTTACTCCAGATATCGGGTTCTGCCTCAATCGTCTGGGCGATTATCAGTGGGTCTTTAATAACTTCCATATGCTTGGGGGAGCATATACACGTACAGAAGTCATCGTTGCAGACGCTATAGGTCATGCCGTGACCGCACTTGGTACAGATCATAATTGGGCGCTGCCTGCGGTGGGGGTGTCCTTCGACGCTTCTCCAATATGAAATTGCGCGTTTCGCAGGATAGAGACCTGCTCGGAGCGCTTATATGCCTTCTTACTGGGAACCGCACCCGCCGCATTGCTACGGCGCAACTCTTGTACTTTGCGTACTTTATCTTTAGCCATTATTGTTTCTTAGCCCCTTTCACAATAGAGCGGCGATTTCTTTTCCTAATTTGCTCATTTAAAGGGCAATTCTTCTTGGTGACCAAACTGCTGTTTGTTCAGGTTCTGCTTATGGCTGAGTGTGGAACGAATTAATTCACTGCCCGCCTTCACCAGACTAGGGTCGAGTTTCGCGTGACGCTCATGCCCCGCTGCCTTGCTGAACCAGTGCTTAGCGCCCTGTATTTCGATTTCTGCGTGTGCGGGGGTCATCAGGTTTGTGGGGTCAACCTCTACCTGGGGTCTGCCGAGGGCTTTATTAACTTTATTAACGAGGGGTGCGCTGTGCTTACTCAAAGACACA
>Ga0164297_10003083_pt1 | contig 15794 bp, 14 predicted proteins | sample GEODES058metaG_FD_113539 | JGI IMG/M metagenome (GOLD analysis project Ga0164297, IMG submission 113539) | Dystrophic lake water microbial communities from Trout Bog Lake, Wisconsin, USA - GEODES058 metaG | ecosystem: Environmental > Aquatic > Freshwater > Lake | place: USA: Trout Bog Lake...
TAGTCAAAATCAAAGCCTGTGTAATCATTGCCCCCATAAATATACCAGTAGTGACTAGTCTTACTTCGATTAGCGGCATCCTCTAAAGAGTTTGCAGGTTGTTCAAAAGCAAACAAGCCTGGTTTATCGCCAAAGTAAAAAATATCAAACATGTATAACTTATCCAATCATTATGAAAATATATATCAGTACCTACGTACTATTATAGCAGATGTGAGGGTCGCTTATCTACATCCTTTTGGGTCAACTCAACCAGAAAACATAGAAATGATTAGAGATGATAGCCTGGATGTAGAAGATATTGATACAAGTGTAGCCACATTAAAGTTTGACAATCTATTACCCGAAAACGATGCTATGCGCGAAGAGTATCTTGGGTTAGTTAGTCGTCGAGGCCCATTATTTATATTTCACGACCAAGAACCAGTTGATGCACACTACAACTATCCATTATTTAAATACATTATGGAGAATACACGTGCTCCGTATGTATTAGTAACTACCGAACGTGATAGTTACGACAGAGATATGGTCTGTCAAGCATTGCCATTTGCTGAAGTAAACTATTTCTTTCATATCTTTGCCGCTGCCGATTGGTTTCGCGGACACGAATACTTACCCGGCTTAGTTGCGCCAGCAGATCGACAGCTAAAGAAAACCTACATAACATTAAATCGAATTACCGGCAGTAAACACTTGTATCGTAGTTTACTTGTCAACGAACTCTTTAAGAACAATCTATTAGAGTCAGGCTATGTTAGCTACAGTAAAGTATGCCCCGACAACGGCGAATCCTTTGAAACAAATATACAACAAGGTGTACCTGAATATCCTTTATCGGATCTTCTTAAACAGGAAGCTATCAACAATATTGCACAGTTACCAGAACTACGAATAGACTTTGATCAAACTATACCAAATCAAAGTATGATACTGAGTCCTATACCCCAGCTAATGGAAAGTTTCTTGTTCCTTGTAACAGAAACTTGTTACTTCCAAAACAAAACACACCTAACAGAAAAGATATTTAAACCTATTGTATTGCGTATGCCATTTATACTAGTGGGCTGTGCCAACAACTTAGAGTATTTGCGTAGCTACGGGTTCAAGACGTTCGGTGACTTCTGGGATGAAAGTTACGACACAATATTTGATCCCATTGACCGTTTAAAGGCTATTGTAAAAGTTTTAAAAGAGATTGATGAAATGTCTATAGAACAACAACAGGCAATGTTGCATGATATGCAACCTATTCTAGATCATAACTACAACTTATTTAACAGTCCCGACTTTGTAAAAAAAGAATGGGAACATCTTAAAGAACAACTTAGACTTATGTGTCGAAACTACGAGTTTAAGCCGCCATATACTCCAAATGTTAGATTAGGACAGGCGATCCCATGCTAGTTCGTGTATATAATATAATACGGTATTTGCTATCATTTGTACTACAGCAATGGTACTGGATAGGATTACCGCCCCAGTAACCATATAGCTAATAATAAAAGTACTGCCTGACCCAACCAAGCGCCAGGTCAAAGTTTTTACTAATCTCCTACTCAAGGCCCAGAGTCTTTCTAATCTTTGTAGCACTAATGTCTGTGATTGCTTCATCAAATGTTTCTTCACCCGAAGTATATCCAACACCGCGTCCCCAACCAATGTGTACAATATTAGGTACTACTTGTATTTCGTACTGCCCTTGATAGATAGGATCTAGATCACGCTTAATAAAACTCTTGACCTTTTCTATTTCAAAAGGATTGCTTCCTTGCCACCCTTGGCAGTCACGAATTTGTATAACTACTTGTCCTGTACGTTGTATTAGGCGTTCAAATAAGGCACGATGTCCGTCGTGCCATGGTTGCCAACGTCCCAGCATCTGTACTGTTTCTTTTTGCCAATCAAATGTAGGCCTGCGGCGATTGCTAATAATATGCTCGCCAATAAACTCAGCCCACTTTTCTGCTGATTGTTCTGTAATACGGAAATCGTAATGCTCGGGTTCCTGGAACATGGCGTTAGTATCAGCATAACGTCCTTCGCGGATAGTATCTACCCAAATGGTCCAATCGGCTTTAAAGTTGTTACGCATTTCTACTAAGGGTGCAACAAAGTCACAAATAACATAGTCGCCGCCCGCTTCCATACTAAACTGGAACATACGTAGACTTTGGCGAATACGTCCGTCGTTACTAAAGTCCCAATCGTTATACTTACGACGAATATCGTCGGCATTAAACCAGTTTACCTTAACTGCGTTGTCCATTGGTTCCATTATAGCACGACTGTAGCTAATAGAACCATTAAGTTCTAAATACTTTTTAAGAGCGTCTGCTAGTGTTGTTTTACCTGAGCCAGGGAGGCCCATTATTAAAATACGTTGACTCATGAGTGTACCTTTACGTTATAGAATTGTTCAAAGCGATCTGCATCTGCACGGTCATTGACCATGGGTTCGCCTTTGATGTTTAAGCTAGTGTTTAGTAACATAGGGCAACCTGTTACCACATACCATTTTTCTAGTAGTTCTCTGATTCCTGAACCATCTTTTGGTACTGTCTGTATACGACTAGTCCCGTCATGGTGAACGATAGCAGGAAATAAGTCAGGATACCTACAAGTACCGATGACTTGCATATACCTAGTATCAACGAACCCGCTAGGCATAATAAAATAGTCATTGACATACTCCTCCAAAATGACTGGCGCAAATGGTCTGAATTCTTGACGGCGTTTGATTGCATTTACTTGATCCTTTATGTTGGGTCCGCGAGGGTCGGCGAGGAGACTTCTATTTCCAAGGGCTCTTGGTCCAAACTCGGCTCTTCCGGAAGCAACTCCAGTGATTTTATCTGTGAGTAAACTATCAAGGACGGCATTGACAGGATAGTCGCCGCTGATGTTTGTACCAAGGAATGCGTTTTTGAACTCAACTGGACCGCCGTAGGCAAGTGCGGCTGCTCCAAGGCTACTACCAGCATCGCCAGGATTAGGCATAATCCAAATCTTTTCAAAATATTCACCGAGGTTTCTATTAGCTAAACAGTTTAGGGCAACACCGCCCTGATATACTAGGTTCGTGCTCCAGCCAAAGTCTTTTGCACGACGCATAACATTATATATCAAATTTTCACATAAAGCCTGTGCAGAACTGGCAATATCGGCAATATCATAATGCTCCTTCCATTCCCAGCTCACACCTGTATGTAGATTTTCTTTAAATCGAAGATTCCACTCATCTTCCACTAGTTGCATCTTCATTAGTGTACTAGCTTGCCGACTTCCGTAAGCGGCCATGCCCATAGTAATGTATTCATCTTCCATAGGCTTTAGGCCTATTTCTTGAGTCATTGCTGTATAAAATAATCCAATGCTATGTGGATACTTTTGTCCCCATAGTCGATGATATTCAGCTCGCCCGTTAACATAATGAGCACCCCAGATACTAATAGTATCCCATTCGCCAATGGCATCAATAACAACTACTGTAGCCTTGGTAAACGGGCTTGTTTGGAATCCTGCAGCCGCGTGGCTTAAATGATGATTATGTGTGCTAACAGGAACTTCGCTAAAGTATCCGCCAAGTTGTTGACTGAGTACTTGATTTGTTGTTAGCTTTGACCACTCAATACCCTGTCCCGAATATAGTTGGCGCAACTGTTTCTTCCAAGGAGTTTCATAGTAAGCAATATGATCAATGTGGCGCCCACGACTAAACTCCCAAAACATATCTTCGTGTAAGTTGGGGTCGTTCTTGATCTTGCTGTAACGCTCTGCGTGACCAGCATACACAATCTCACCTGAGTTGATTACTGTTGCGGAGGCATCATGGAAGCCAGCCGAGATTCCCAATATATTCATAAAATTTTTCTGCTACTTGTTGGTGTCCTTCGTCCAAGAAGTGACTGCTTGCGCCTTTAGGCAAACCAAAAGTCCATTCTGCCATGCCATTTTCTGGCCACTCTATAAATCGTGTATAATCTATTTTATCTAATAGATCTTGCGATGTGTTTTTAAATGTGCTGTAATAATATTCTGTTTGGCCTTGTGTAGTAGACATTAGGTAACGAATATTTTGTGAACGTAAATAGTGTTGTGTTAATATAATATTAGTCAGGTACTGTCTAAACAAATACTTAGGTTCGTGACTTGCTGTTATTAACTTAGCAAACTCGGGCTGAAACATATCTACAGGGCGACCTTGCCAGCCCGGCCATACATCAAACGTACCCATCATTGTTCCAACTTCTACACGTCCGGGACTGCTCCAACCAACTACAACTAAATCATAGTTTGTTGCACGTTCGACAATGTTACGAACTATTTGTGTATTGCCGCCACCAGCTTTGCCTAAGTTAGTTACTTCTGCTTGTAATCGTTTAGCCAGTACACAAGGCCACGCATTAGCACGATCTTCTAAGTCAGATCCATAAGTAAAGCTGTCGCCTACTGCTAATATTTTCATTTATAGATAAATGGGTCTCGTTTACGCAGTTCTTTTAGTTTTTTGCGATAACGTAACTCTAAAGTGATTCTGTTATAAATGTTCTTTAACCAATTCATTGAATTTTCCTTGCATCAAAATAGATGCGTCTATGTGTGCTTGTTCTAAGGGGTGACCATCTGGACCTACTAGGTATTTATTCTCTACTGCCCATTGGTAAAAACCTCTTGGCGTTGTTGTCTGATCAAATCCTGTGCCTTCGGGGAAAAAGAACCAGTTATCATAATCTAGTTTTCCAGTTACTATACAGTTATCTGCACAGGTAAACATATAAGGAATACCAAGATATGCTAAATGTGCCTGTGTACTTCGAATATAGTGATCGCTATCTAGCATGTTATCTCTGCTGGGCCATGTCCAACAGACTATAACAATATCTGGAGTTTTGTACTCTAGTGCATCACGTATTCTAATAGAAATGTCTTTGTTTCCTATTCCTGGATATGCGGCACAGATATATTTGTCTGCTAGTAGTGCAGGGAATGTCTGGCGACTATATCCGTTGCCTCCACCATGAGGGCTATCCTTTAACTCACTGCCCCAAACGAAACTATCACCCCCGGCGAGAACTGTAGTCATATCCAGGCTTCATCATGTCTATTTGCATTTGCTTATAGTTATTGTCTGACCAGCAAAAATCATATGTACGGCTAACATCACCGATTTCAATGCGGTAAATGTCTAAGTGGTCTTTAAGTATTGCCCATACATTTTCAGGATAGTTATTACCAAAAGAACCATCTAAATCTATTTGTCCTAGCGGCAAGTATCCTAAACTTAATGTAGGATCTGTGCGGTCTCTATTGTTTTGTTCTAGCCAAGCATAAAAGCCATCTAGCTCCTTGGTATGCCATTCACAGTCGGCGCCACCATAGACAGTATCTCTGCCCCACTCTACATCAAACTCACCTGAATAATAACGTAGCTCTGTAATGGCTTCGCATACCGTATCAGTCAGTTCGGGAGCATGTTCATCACGGTATACTTCAAATAAGGTTTTTCCTATTTGTGTCCAATGCATATATACTCCGCCAAAAACACGATCATATCCATTACTGGCAAAGCCTTGCCTGTGTTCATCTTTAAGTTCATACCTATCGGCTTGTAGGAATGTAGTAATCTGGCTAGGACGTACAAACTGCGGAGTAGTTGCTTGCTTACGTTGACTTAAACATAAGTTTTCCATCTCATGACAGATGTTATTTAACTGACGTATAGCATACTTTGTTTCATAATCTGCTAGTTTGTAGTACTCGCTGAGTCCCCATACCGTTCCTTGTAAGCGTTCAAAGTGATTGTGTAGGGTATTCATTACTGAGTGCTTGATGCTTAGTCCTAGATTACTTTCGTCCCAACCTATAGGATACTCGTCGCCAAACCTTACCATATCTGGTGTAAAATATTCTTCTATTACATAAGGTTTTGGCCAAATACCCCGACGATTAAACAAGTTGATTGTATAGATAGCCGCATTAAGCTCTTGACATAAGTAAGATAAGTTACGTGCTGTATGTGGGAATCCCATAAAGCAAAAGTTTTTTTCTACTAGATTGCCTTGTACAAGCAGTCCTCGTAATGCATTGACCCAATCTTGAGCCAGTAGAGTATCATTAGGAACTATTGTATAGTCCACCAGGTCTGTCTTATCTAAGGGATTTCTTAATACTACTTTAATTGATTGCGTCATACCATTTGAGTGCATCGGGTCTTTCCGACATTATATCTCTAAAAGTATACTGGTCTTTTCGAATTTTTTCAAGTTCTAATATGCGGCGTTTGCCCTTACGCAAACCTTCTTGGTAAGTGTCGGGCCATTGTTCAGAAAAAGTGGGTCTAGTTTTCAGTTGGACTAATATGTCGTGTAGGGCACCTTTATCAATGGTGTGCAAGATTTCGTCTATCCAAGGATGTAATACTTCCTTAGGTAGTGCCAGCGGCGACATAATGATGTCCGGACTAAACGAGAACACCACTTTTGCTAGTACATCTACTCCGAGTTCTTGGGCAAGCGTTTGTATCTTTTGTACTTCAAAGAGTCCTGGTGTAGTAAGAGTGAAGTCCAAACGGATCTGGCGGCGGTGATGGTGGTACGCAAGTCCTTCGCGGATGTTCTCAAGCCACTGATCAAAATTAAGACCTGATCTAATATACTCTCCAATTCGGCCCGTGCCATCGATGCTTGCGCAGATTTGCCAGTCACGTAACCCAGATAAAATATCCCTAAACAAATTGATACCGCGATAATTGATGCGACTAAGATTTGTGTTATACCTAGCGTAAACATTTTTTCCATCTCCAAGTTCTACGATACGCTTCATGTAACGCCAATGCTGTTCGTACATTAAAGGTTCGCCTCCCACCCAATACACCTCTTCCACTCGGTGCTCCTCAACAGCAGTAGCAAACTCTTGCTCTACCTGGGTGTCTTGAAACTTTTCTATTTCTATCTTGACTTCAGGGCGCATCCAATTATTCTTTGGATTCGTAAAGTCGATCATTCTGTGTTGTTTCTGCTCGCTCTCCCAAGCACTAGACAACATGTCACCGCACATGCGGCATTTAAAGTTACAGAGGTTACTAAATCTGTAATCCCACGACACTGGTTTCATAGTCGTGTAGCCTGTAGCATCCGTTTGCTCCATAGCTTGTAAATACTTATGACCAAACAGTTGGTTAAAATAACTACGGTAAACGTCTGTGTTTAATAACTTACTGTTGCATACATCGCACTCGGGTAGTTCTTCTCCGGCTATCATACGACGACGGACTGAACGCATATGATCACTGTTCCAATGCTCATCTAATGTAACGGGAATATACTTACCTGTGCCGGCTTTTGTATCTATATACTGTTCAAAGTTCTGTGCAGGCTCACGCGATGCACAACACATACGTCTTTCTGTTTGCGGACTTAGGTAAGTGTGTGTCCAGGGTGCCATGCATAGTGTTTCTGGTTTATTCATAACCCATTGCTTTCGCTATCTCTGGATGCGTATCCATAAAGTTTTGTTTACGATATGCATCTGTGCGTTGCATTTCAAATAAGAAACGTTTGCCATCGCTACCTTGCCCGTTTTCAATAAAGTTGATTACGTTGTTTATTTCTTCTTGATAAACATGGCTAGTCCAGAATGTTGTTTTTAGTTTGTTCAATACTAACTCTTTTGCATTGGGTGTTAAGTGCTGTACATTCATATACTCAGGACTGTGCATCATGTTAAAGTATATGCTTGTAAAGTTTTTAGTATCTGCCCATGCCAACAATTCGTCTAGGTAATATACGTTCTGTATGTTTATAGTAAAACATAGCTGGGTAGTGATATTACCGCAATGTGGCTTGTTGGTCATATTATTAACTACATCAACAATCTCATTAGCACGATCCCACTTGGCGCCATAGCGTTCATATTCAAAACGATCGCCTACATTGTCAATACTAAATGCAACATCAACACGACCAAATTCTGCCCACAGATCAAACAAGGTTGTGTCCCATTGAGTAGCATTGGTATTGTAATGAATGTCTATGTGTTTTGCATGTCCTGTCTGACAAGCAAACTTTAATAGGTCTTTATGCTCTTCGATCATCCATGGCTCACCACCAGTGAACTCTATATACTTGATGTTAGGAATAAGATCTCGCATATTGTCCCAGAATGTTTCTGTCTTGCGTGGCCATGCGCCTTGCTTTAACCAAGTGTAGGCAATGTGTTCTTTCTTATTGCGCCCTGGTTCTAAGTAAGCCATTTCTTCTTCGGCCCACTTACTGCTACTCCAAGATCCACAAATACGACATTTCAAGTTGCAGATGTTACCTAGCTTTAGGTCAACAAACCATAGCTGATCTGGATCATCGTTAGCCCAGTCTACTTGCTTGTATAACTCCTTTAAACGAATCTGACTGTTGATGCGTTTGCTATCACGACCAGCCGCTTCTTCGTCCCAGCAACGCTTACATGTTTCTGGTTTTTCTCCTGCACGAAACTGCTGGCGTAAGTCTTGCATATACTTGCTATGATATACAACTTCTAAGTTAGTTTCATTTAAGTCATACTTCTTACCCGACTCATCGGTAATCTCATCGTTAGCTAAACAGCATGGACGTGTAGTTCCTAGTGGGCTAGTTTCAATACTAACCCAGGGTAGCATACAGATTGTTTTAGGTAGTGACATAGTGCATCGCCTGGGCTATTTCTGGGTGTGTTTCTGCAAAGTTTTCCTTGCGTGTGTGATCCAGCATCTTCATATTAAATAAAAACTCCGATCCGTCTGTGCTAGCGGATTGATTAATAAAATCAATGATTTTGAAAATCTCTTTGGCATTTGTCTTGCTAAACTTTCCAGATTTTAATTTTTTTATAACTAACTCTTTGGCATCTGCTGTCATTGAGCCTATGCTTAAATATTTTGGGAAATGCACTAGTCCAAACTGTACATAATCAAATGCTTGTTGGTCGAGCCAGTTGCACAGTTCTTCGAGATAGTAGACATTCTGTATACTTACTGTAGCACTTATTTGTAGTTCTAGTTGTGGTAATCTAGTTTTCATTTCACGGAACTTTTGTATGTTGGTATTAACTTCTGACCACTTGGCTCCTGAACGTTCGTACTCAAAACGATCACCCAGGGCATCTATACTAAATGCTATTTCAACACGTGCAAAGTTTTTCCATAGTTCTTCTGCGCCCTCAGGGAATACTGTTCCGTTGCTGTTATAAAACAAATGTTGATATCGACTATATCCGTGATCAACACTATATTGTAATAGATCAAAGTGCTCTTGAATCATAAATGGTTCTCCGCCAGTAAAGTCTAGAAACTTGATCTTGGGTATTAAGGTATATACTTCGTCCCAGAAGGTTTTACTTGTACGCGGCCATTCGCCTTCAACTAACCATGTTTTATATTGATGTGTTTTGCGGAACTCGAAAGGAACTGACATTAATACTTCTTGTGCCCACTTGCTACTATTAAGCGGGCCACAGATACGACATTTTAAGTTACAGATATTACCTAGCTTTAAATCTAAATATAAAAAGTTCTTTGGCTCTAGCGTATTAAAGTTAATCAGCGGAACAACTTGACTCATTTTGTTTTCTAAGTGATTAAGTCGTTTACTAGTTTTGTTTACATCTTCTTCGGCCCAGCAACGATAACACGACTTGGGCTTCGCCCCAGACATAAACTCTTGTCTTAGATTTTTCATATGCTCACTGTGATATACTTCCATAATGCTATCACGTGCAAGATTATAAGGAGTGCCGTCAGGACGTTTAATAACATCCTCGCTGACGCAACAAGGTCTAACTGTGCCAGTAGTATTGGCAGCCAAGCTAGTCCATGGTAGCATACAGATTGTTTTAGGTATGTTATTTTCCACAGGTTTGATTACATTCATATATTTTGCCTTCTTGTACAGTACGATCCCAAGTTTCTTCAACTCTATGGAACCACTGTATAGCATGTTCTAATCCATACTCCAAGGCATTGTTTTCTTTTATTAAAGGTTGTAGCTGTATGTTACTAGGACGACTATTACTATGTAATGGATAGAACCCTAACCAGCAACAAGGATATACTTCACCGTTACTGGCTACGTATACTTCTTGCATACGCTTAGTGTAACAGTCAATCTTTCTATCGTTTTTTTCGTGTTTAATAGCCGAGTCCGGTTCTATTTCATAGTACTTGTAGTTCTTAAATAACTCATCAAAGTCAGTTGATCCACGATAGTCACCAATAACATGGCTTAATCTCCGATCAGCGGTAAACACCGGCATAGTATTACGTCCAGCATCAACTAGATCAAAACGATCAAACCCTAAGTCTCGGGCCATTTGTCTGCATTCTTCAATCTGATGTTCGTTGTGATCAAACTTGATCATTGCCCAAACAGCCTTGCCACCTGCGGCAATAAACTTCTTAGCATTGTCTAATACAAAGTCAAAGTTAGTGTTTAGTCTATATAGGCTGTGTGTATCTGCTAGTCCATCTAAGCGGAAGTATACAGTAATGCCTAACTTACCCAGCGGCTCCCATATCTTTGGTCTTGCACTGGCATTAGTACTAATCTCTAAACATAGTTTAGGATTGGACTCAACTATGTATTGGGCTATTTCTAATCCATCACGTGCAGTAACAAAGTCGCCTAGGTTACCGTTGATACTAAAATGTATCAGTTGTTGTAAAAACTCTGCGGGAAATATTTTCTTAAAGTCGTCTAGACTCATATCACATTGCGGATAGGTATCAATAACATCAACACCGCGATAGTTACGTAGGCAGTCAGGACAAGAGGCATTACAGCGGCTACTAATCTCGCAATGAATACTAGTAATGTCTTTGTATGCTATCATTTGTTTAATACAGCTAGCTCAGGGAATGTTGCCCAAAAGTCTTCACCGCGTAGATCATCTAGAGTTTTAATCTCTTCAACAAATCGTGGCCATAAGTCCGAACGATCGTTAGCAGTTAGGAAGTTTAGAATACTTTGGAAGCCTACTGTAGCACGACGTAGTTTGTCCTGTGGGTCTAACCACTCAATATGCTTTTGGTATGCAGGAATAATAACGTCTTGCTTAAACCATTCGGGAAAGATATCAATACGATACCATTCAGGACTTTGGCAAATGTTAATGTTAAAGTCTTTAGGTTCAATAAGTCCTAACTCTACCCACTCACGATGGAAGTCCAATACGTGCAGGATATTCATTGCACTAACTGTAGCACTGATATAAAAATCTACGTGTGGCACTTCTGTCATCATGCGTTGGCGATTTTCAATTGCCTGTGCCCAATCTGTTCCTTTACGCATTAGCTCTGCTCTAGCTCCGCTGGCATCTAAGCTAGCACCCACGTTAACTGTTTCAAACTTCTTCCAGTAATCAAATACGTGCCGATCTTTAAAACGCATTTCGCTAAAGTTTGTATTATAAATTAATCTACAATCTGTTTTATCTTGTTCTAGTAACTTATCTAATAGGAAGTAATGTTCCTTCATGATTAAAGGTTCGCCACCAGCAAAGTACACTTGCTCTAAGTTAGGAATGTGCGGTTCCATTTGCTTTTGTATTGTTTCTTCGTCTCCTGCCGCATACTCTACACGCAACATTTCGCGACCTAGTACATCGGGCTTGCGATTGTAAAGTTTAACATGATCGTTATACCAGTTACTGCTAAAGATTGGACCGCATGTACGACAGCTAAAGTTACACAAGTTACTAAAGCGAATATCCCAGTAACGAATTTTAAACTCAGGGTGTGTACCATCTTCGTGTGTTAAGTCTACGTCTTTGATAAAGTGACCTTGATTACGGTTCGCTTCGTTACGCATACTGAAGAAACCGTTTTCTTCTTGTTCGTAGCACTTGGTACATTCTGTACACGGCTTGTCCTCGAGCATGTTTTTACGCATAGTCCGGTAACCATCTTGATTCCAGACTTCTTCCATAGTATTCTTACGTAAGTCACCAATGGGATGCCAGTAGTCAGCTAGACAGCAAGGATATGTACGCCCATCAGGAAAGGCATGCATGTGTGTCCATGGCAGTATACAGAATGTCTTACTTTCTGTTAAACGTTCTATTTGTTTTTCTGTTAGGTCTTCTGCATCTATATAGTAAGGCATCTTACTCATATAGTCGTAGCCTTTTTTATAAAATGCTTTTTGACGTTCTGCTTTGTCTGTCATAATGTTGTGTACCAATCTGCTAATGCAGGAAATGTTTGAATAAAGTTTTTGTTACGGCGTTCGTCGTATTGTGTATAAAACTTCTTAAAGTCTTGTTGTAGTACTGACTGCTCTGCGGCGCCCATGTGCGGAGTCTTAACTACATCTAAATAATCTATTAGACGCTGTAGTTGATTAAGTTCAAACTGATGTAAAAGAGCATTGTCTTTATTAGCATCAAACCACTGTTGTAGTTTAACTTTATATTGATTGCGTATTTCGTCTGGGAGTACTAAGGGACTTTGAAAACTCGGGAAGCGTAATATATTTAGCGAAAACGTAGGGAAGTCTTTTCCTGCTGGGCTTTTCCATTCTAAGCATTTTGTTAAAAACTCTGGTAATGTATCTAAGCATAGTGCGTTAATAGTACACATCATATGGAAGCCTTCTAAGTTACCGCTTTCCAATACTCGGTCTACATTACTGGTCCACTTGTCCCATATTAAACCATCGCGTATATATTCGCTTTGTGCGCCCATGGCTTCGTTGCTAGTATATAAGTGGAAATGTCGAATACTATGGCTAGCATCAATCAAGCGATCTATAAGTTCATCCTTTGCGCCTAAGTTGCTGTTCATAGCAAAACGCATGTCCGTGTCGTTAGATTTAAACCATTCTAATAGTTTAAATGTTTCCCCAGACATCAAGGGCTCGCCTCCAGTTAATCGTAGCTCTGATAACGATCTATGTAGGTCCGTTTCCCACCACTTAAAGAACGCCTCAACGTAAGGATTAACCTCACCAAACTTATATAGCTGACTACTTCCATGGCTATGAGTAAAATGATTCCTGCCGTCTGAAGTGAGGCCGGTAAAAGGTCCATTGGTGTCAATATCTTTAACCCAAGTGCTACTAAAAGCAGGGTTACAGTAACTACACCCAAAATTGCATGTGCGATCAAAAGCAATTTCAAGCGTTCTAAGATCCACATCGTTGCTGGCTGGCTGAGCATAAGCGGTTTCCAATTCTTCGTCTGTATATATAACTGTTTTATAAACTCGGTCTGAGATATTATCTCTACCAATATCTTCTATTTTCCAGCAATATTCACAACCGGCTGGACGTTCTCCTTTCTGCATCTGCTCACGCTCTTGTTTTTTCTTGGGCGTGTTATGTAGTGCTTTTGGGTTTGCTTCGACATCTGCTACTGTTACTTGATGTGGCAAGGGATGGTGACAACTTGTAGTCTGTCCCGACCCTAACCATATTGTTGCATTATACCACTTAGCTCCACAGAAGCTTTCCGATTTAATATCGATTACTCTGCGTTTGTATTCTAAATCTGTTTCGTTATTATTTCTTGGCATTTAAATTACTCAAAATATATTTGGCCCATTGGCGATGTCCTTGTGCTAACGGATGCATACTGTTAAATTTATAACTTTTTAGTACGTCAATTCTATTGGTTGCGTGATCTAATATTGTTATCATCCATTCCTTAAAAGCACTATGGTATTCCCGATTAATAAAGTCTGGTATTGTTGTTAACCCTTCAACGCCAGCTGGTGTGCATACGTAAACTTGATTCTGCTCTTTGAATCCCATTACTTGATACCAAGGCATCGGTAATAGTTCCTGAGTTTTAACTTGACCAAATCCTATAGCATCTACAAAGTTAGTTCCTATTTTTAACTCAACCTGCGGATAGTCTAATGCTGTTTGTATTCTCTCAATACAATAATCATTGAGCATTGCAAATATTTTATTAAACTCTCCATTAATATCTTTAAACCAGCTGATATAGTCTATATCTCTATCCATTTCTGAATTAAACCAACGACCAAGTTCAGTAAAAGTACATACTACATAAATCTTATCATACGCAAGCGAAGGTATTGTCTTAGCAAACTGTTCAACTTGTTCTGCTATCCAAAAATTACCCATAGCATTTTCCGCTAGATTAATCCAATCGCTGCCGAGCTGATCTGACAACAACTTACCAAATACTTGAGTTGGCCTGTCGGGCAAATCTGCCCCATAGGTCCAACTATCACCGACCGTAACTAATAGTTCTTTAGTTTTTGGCATAGTATTCGCATTCTTTCCAAAATTCTTTCATTTGTGGGAAAGTTTCTAGGAAGTTAGTATTGCGACGTTTATCATGTTCATTGAAGAATCTGTAAAAGTCTGCACGTTGCAGTTTAACATATCCTGGGTCCAGATTGCGACCTTCTTTCATCCAATCTATGTCTCGACGCATACGTTGTACTTCGTAGTCTTTAAAACCATTAAATGGATCTTCTGGCTTTTCTAAGTTCATTTCCATCCAATCTGCTACACGTTCTAAATGTTTAGCGTATACTTCTGGCAGTATTTGTAAACTTTGCCAAGATGGTGTACGTAGTAAGGGTGTATCAAACCAAACACGTTGATATGTTGAACTATAGGCTCGTCTTAGATCTAATATCCATTCAAGTTGATTTTGTATACCTAGTACACTAAGATTATTCATTGTAATAATAAATGTCAGACTATTTCGATAGGGAATATCTTCTAAGAATCTGTGTACGTTATGTACTAGTCTGTGCCAGTTTAATCCATTACGAATATATTCTGCATGTTCTGATTTACCAGAGTCTAAACTAACATACTGCATAAAATGTTCTATATTTGTATTACATAGACGTTTTACATAACCCAAATACTTTTCCATTAGAGAATCTTCCACTGAAAAGTTACTGGTGACATCCAAATGTAATTCAGGATTAGGTAGTGCTAGTACATAGTCAAATACTTTATATGTATTCTTATCCATTAGCGGCTCGCCGCCGGTCATACGGAAATGTTTTAGTTGTGGATAAAGAGATGGAAACCAGGCCCAAAATGCATCAACATAAGGATTATCCTGGGAAGCAGGTATGGGACGATTGCGACCAGTAAAATGGCTGGGATCATTGTGTATAGTGCTGGTCGGGTAGCCGCCCCATCGATCCACTTCTTGCTGCCAACTACTGCTAAACTGAGGGCTACAATAACTGCATTTAAGATTACACGCATGATTAAAGTTAACTTCGACGTACGAAGGAATAACATCCGTTTCTTCTCCGGTACTGTTCCTAATGATTTCATAATCTTTAGCCGCCCAGGGCTCTCCTGATCTATAGTGTCTATCGCTTAGATTACCTAAGTCTTCTTGCGTCCAGCAGTAGCTACATTCTTGTGGACGTTCATCCTTTAACATAATAACACGTTGAGCTTTTTTATTCTCGGTATTGTGTAATGCGCCAGGATCACTCTTTAATGCATCCGCATCAATTGGATGTAGCGGCGGATGGTAACAGCTATTATTTAAGCCTGTAGGTAAATGCAAGCTGACCTGTTTCCATTTAGCTAAACATAACCCCCGGCCTAGTTTTTCCTTCATCTGCTCTGCGGCAGACATAAAATCACTCTTAGCGTTATTTTTCATTTATATTATTATAGTGTAAAATTGTGCTTTCTGCATCCTTACTGGTTGGACACATTGCACAAACAGCGTGTGGTTTTCCATAATTCTTTAAAAAAGCTTCTATTTCTTTAGCACTACTGCTCGGAGATATAGAATAATGACGATATGGA
>Ga0164297_10003084_pt1 | contig 15791 bp, 17 predicted proteins | sample GEODES058metaG_FD_113539 | JGI IMG/M metagenome (GOLD analysis project Ga0164297, IMG submission 113539) | Dystrophic lake water microbial communities from Trout Bog Lake, Wisconsin, USA - GEODES058 metaG | ecosystem: Environmental > Aquatic > Freshwater > Lake | place: USA: Trout Bog Lake...
CTTGAGGTGTCGTCTGAAAGCGCTTTGGCAGCAGGCCTTGTCATGGGCATCATGATCATTCCATTTGTTTCATCGCTTTCTGATGACTTTATCAACGCGGTTCCTCAATCACTTCGAGATGGGGCTTATGCTCTGGGTGCCACACAATCTGAAACCATACGGCAAGTCTTAATGCCTGCCGCACTTCCGGGCGTTGTAGGTGGTGTTCTTCTGGCCGTATCTCGTGCGATTGGTGAAACCATGATCGTGGTCATGGCTGCAGGGCTTAGCGCAAACCTAACCGCTAATCCATTAGAGGCCGTTACGACCGTAACCACCCAAATTGTGACCTTATTAGTAGGTGATCAGGAATTCGACTCACCTAAAACGCTCGCCGCGTTCGCTCTAGGCCTTGTGCTCTTCCTTCTAACACTGGCCCTGAACATCGTCGCACTTAAGATCGTACGAAAGTACCGTGAACAGTATGAATAAACCCATGAATACTCAGGTTAAATCCTCAAAAACACTGGAAGCTGTTCTAACAGGTCTTCCTAAAAGGAGAGCCGCTGAAAGAAGATTCCGATTCTATGGCCTTATATCCATCGTGATTGGCCTAGTCTTCTTGGTTGTTCTTTTCGCCAGCATTATCAGCAAAGGCTATTCAGCTTTTACCTATACCTATGTTGGGCTTGATGTGGCTTTTGATTCGGCTGTTATTGATCCTGAGGGCACTAAAACTCCCTCGGCGCTAGCAAACGCTGATTATGATGTCCTATGGAAAGGGTCCGTTGCAGCACTTTTCCCCGATGTAACTGAGCGGCTAAAAAAGAGATCTCTAAATTCTCTGATAAGTGGTTCAGCGGCTGAGTACTTAAAAGAGGCCGTTATACATAACCCTTCCATCATTGGAACTACGCAGCGCATTTGGGTACCGGCCGATGATAACGTGGACATGCTGGTTAAAGGTCACTTTGATGATAAAGAAGTTGAGCAGAGTGAGCGGGTAAAAGAGCAGCGCGATTGGATCAACAAACTCCAGGCGTCCGGCCGGGTTCGTAAACAATTCAACACGGCTTTCTTCACCATGGGCGACTCCCGTGAACCTGAAACAGCCGGTATCTTGGGAGCGGTTAAGGGGTCAGCGCTTACTCTTCTGGTTACGATCATTTTATCGCTTCCCATAGGTGTTGCTGCAGCCGTCTATCTTGAAGAGTTTGCACCGAAGAATGGTTGGACCGATCTCATTGAGGTCAATATCAACAACCTAGCCGCCGTTCCTTCCATTGTGTTTGGTCTCTTGGGGTTGGCGGTATTCATCAACCTATTCGGGTTACCCAGATCATCACCATTAGTGGGCGGTCTTGTTCTAACCCTGATGACGCTTCCCGTCATCATTATCGCAGGTCGCTCTGCACTGAAGTCCGTTCCACCCTCTGTGCGTGAGGCCGCTCTGGGCATTGGCGCATCACCCATGCAAATGGTCATCGATCACGTACTGCCTCTTGCGATGCCAGGCATGATGACGGGGGCCATTATTGGTACCGCAAGGGCTTTAGGAGAAAGCGCACCCCTTCTGATGATCGGTATGGTGGCCTTTATCGTAGATGTCCCCAATTCATTCACAGACCCTTCGACGGTATTGCCTGTCCAAATTTACCTCTGGGCTGATAGCCCAGAACGAGCGTTCATTGAACGCACCTCAGCGGCCATCCTGGTATTGCTCGTTTTCCTGATCATGATGAATGGCATTGCCGTTTATCTCAGGAAGAAATATGAGCGACGCTGGTAAACCACACTGTCTTAACTACTAACAACATAGTAAACACCATGAACTCAACATCTGATGAGATCCACCCAGAAGAACCTCAGCCTATGACGGCTTTAAGAAAAAAGGAACGGGGCACAAATCCTATTTCCTTCGGTCGTGATCACCGCGATACCGTGGGTGAAGCGTTGTCCGAACATGCGCGCATCCAATGCCGGAATGTAAACGTCTTTTATGGCAATAAGAGAGCCATTCTGGACATCAATCTGGATGTCGCAAGGAATGAGGTGATCGCCTTAATTGGTCCATCAGGATGCGGAAAGTCAACTTTTCTCCGCTGCCTAAATCGAATGAACGACACCATCCCCGACTGTCGTGTCACAGGCGATATCCTAATGGATGGAGCACCCATTTACGGCGACTCTGTCGATGTGGTTCCGCTTAGAGCTCAAGTTGGAATGGTGTTCCAAAAACCCAACCCGTTCCCAAAAAGCATTTTTGAGAACGTCGCCTATGGCCCGAGAGTCCATGGCTTGGCCTCATCTAAATCCGAGCTTGGGGAGTTTGTGGAAAAGTCTTTAAGAAGAGCAGGGCTTTGGGAAGAAGTAAAAGATCGACTCCATCAACCAGGCACAGGACTTTCAGGTGGCCAGCAGCAAAGACTGTGTATCGCCAGAACCATCGCCGTAAATCCAGAAGTCATTCTCATGGATGAACCATGCTCGGCGCTCGATCCTATTGCTACCGCCAAGATTGAGCAATTAATTGATGAGCTTCGCAGCGATTACACCATTGCCATCGTCACACACTCCATGCAGCAGGCCGCTCGAGTCTCACAAAGAACAGCCTATTTCCATATGGGTCATCTCATCGAAGTTGGTGAAACCTCGCAAATCTTCACTCAACCCAGGCACCAGCTGACAGAAGATTACATCACCGGTCGATTCGGATAACTCAACGAGGACATGACGTCATGAACGATATCATTGAAGGCCATACCTACCGAAGATATGACGGCGAACTTCGGCATCTACACCGAATCGTCCTAGACATGGGTGAACTTATCGTGATTCAAATCAGCGATGCGCTTAGAGCGTTTCACTCGCCCAGCGCCGAACTGATTCAACAAATAAAAACCCGTGAGATTGATGTAGACAGAATGGAGGTAGAGGCGGACGCTGAAATCAGTCGGTTGATTGCCCGATATTCTCCTGTTGGATCGGATCTACGTGTCGTCATCAGCGTATCAAAAAGTGTGACCGATCTTGAGGGCATTGGCGACGAAGCCGTAAGAATTGCTTGTGTGGTTGATGAGCTGATTGGCATTCCATTGAGCAAAATGCAAACACCTGTGATGGAAGAAATTGAGGGGCTTGGTCAGCTGGCTATTTCCAGTATCAGTGATGCCGTGGGTCTTTTTGATCTTTACGATGAAAAGACAGCCTTACGGGTCATTGAGAACCACAGAGAGATGGACGGTGAGTTTCAGAGTGAATTAAGGCGCCTGATGAGCTATATTCGAGACGACTCTACGGATATAAATCTGGCGCTTAATATGGCTCTTGTGGCCAAGTCTCTAGAAAGGATTACTCACCATGCTCAAAACCTGGCTGAATATTCAATTTTCGAAATGGAAGGGATTGATCTCCGCGAAGGGCAATATAAGCCCTAAGATCGATGAGGAAATGATGACCCAGAACTCCTCTACATCTTCTCAGAGGACAAGCCTTGATCTAAATGACAAAAAACTTTTAGAGCTCCTAGAACTCGATCTTATTGATGGGTACGATGAAGAGCTTGAGATGGAAATCGAAGATCGCCCTTACACAAATGATCTTCAAGAAAGAGAGCTCTCGGATGAGCACAGAGCGAACCGTCGCATATACTTTCAAGAGCTTTTCCGTCTTCAGGGCGAACTGGTCAAGCTTCAGGATTGGGTCGCCACAACGGGCCAGAAAGCCGTGATTATTTTTGAGGGGCGTGATGCTGCTGGCAAGGGTGGTGTCATCAAAAGAATTGTTCAGCGACTCAATCCACGGGTTTGCAGAACTGTTGCGCTCCCCGCACCCAGTGATCGCGAACGCACCCAATGGTATTTCCAGAGGTATGTGCCGCATCTACCGGCAGCGGGTGAGATCGTTCTTTTTGACCGCAGCTGGTATAACCGAGCCGGCGTCGAAAGGGTTATGGGATTTTGTTCGGATGATGAATATGAGGAATTCTTTCGATCCGTACCTGAGTTTGAACGAATGCTTGTGCGTTCAGGCATCAAGCTCATTAAATACTGGTTCTCAATCACCGACGATGAGCAACGTTTAAGATTCCTGAGCCGAATCCATGACCCACTCAAGCAATGGAAGCTCAGTCCAATGGATATGTACGCAAGAAGCAAATGGGAGCAGTTCACTCACGCTAAGGAAATCATGATGGAGCGAACGCACATTCCTGAGGCGCCTTGGTGGGTCGTACAAGCTGTGGATAAGAAAAAGGCTCGCCTCAACTGTATTCATCATTTGCTAAGCCAATTTCCTTATGAAGAAATTGAAAGGCCGCCTGTTTTGCTTCCGGAAAGAGAACATCACGAAGATTATCAGAGGCATCCAACCACTCCGGATCGGATGGTTCCCGAAATCTATTAAAGCCGCAGCCATCTGAAGTATCTGATAATCTTTTATGATTTAGGCCTTAAACCAAACTGGGTGCACGCTTAAATACAGGAAGAACGAGCAAATACTTGCCCTAGCAAACTTTCTGGCCAAGCATGACAAAGTCGAACTAGGACCTCCACCTACCCTATAAATTGCGCTCTTAGAGCGGGGCTTCATGTCTACGAACGCCATTACCTTAAAGACCATCAAACAGTGGAGAGAACTGACATGCTTACAGCTCAACTAAGAACCTACATTTGAGCGAACGCATGCCGTTTTATAAGATCCTTTCGCTGATTCTTATGATCCTATTTACAGGACCATTGAGGGCTGAATCGGCCGAACCCTCTCCCCATGAAGACGATGAGTTCGACCTCATGAATATCTTGGCGGAAAAAGGCCTCCACGATCTAAATGATGAACGTTGGAATATTTATGGTCAGATGACCTGGATCCAACAACAGCAGAGTAAATTCAATGCGCCTTATACGAACCTCAACGGTAGCACAAACTCTCTGCTCCCCTATTCCGCTAGTACGTTCACGGTGACCTCCACCCTATACTTTGGTTTAAAGCTGTGGGAAGGTGGGGAAATTTATGTCGCACCCGAAGCCATTTCTTCGCTTCCTTTGTCAGACCTTAAAGGTCTTGGTAGCACCATTCAGAATTTTGAGCTCCAAAAGAATGGTGCTATGACACCTCACCTATACAACTCAAGGTCCTACTTTCAGCAGACCTTTAATTTTGGTGGCGGAACACAACAAATTGAATCGGACCCGATGCAGCTGGGCAAGAAAGTAGATACACGACGCCTAAGCCTTACCGTCGGCGAACACAGTGTGCTCGACTTCTTTGATAAGAATGCTTATTCAGGTGACTTGAGACGCCAGTTCTTCAACATGGCTTTTCTTACCTATGCGGCCTATGACTTTGCGGCAGATGCTCGAGGCTATACGTTCGGGGCTAATGCGCAACTTTTTTGGGATGATTGGGCTTTTCGATTTGCCCGTGTAGCGGCGCCAATCGATCCAAACCAGCAATATCTCAATTATGATATTTTTGAGTACTACGGCGACCAGCTAGAGGTCGAACATGCACATATGCTATTTGATCAACCTGGCGTCATTCGCCTTCTTGGCTTCCGCAACCAAGAAAACATGGCCAAGTTTTCAGATGCCATTGCCGCCTATCAGTCCAACCCTCAAAAGTACAACGCCACGAGTTGTACAAGCTTTAATTACGGATCGAACAACTCAAATGCACCCGATCTTTGCTGGGCCAGAAAACCCAATATTAAAATGGGTATTGGTATTAATTTTGAACAGCAACTAACCGAAGATCTCGGGGTTTTCTTCCGTGGGATGTATAACGATGGTCAGACAGAAGTCTATTCATTCACGTCCACTGACCGCTCTATTTCGATGGGGGGGATTGCTAAAGGAAGCCTTTGGGACAGGAAACGAGACTCTATGGGTATTGGGTACGCTCAGGGGTGGATATCAAAAGAACACGCTCAATACCTCGCCATGGGAGGTATTGACGGGTTCATTGGTGACGGCGCCATCAGCCAGGCTTCAGAACACGTCATCGATATTTTCTATAGCGCCAATCTATTGAGCCCTGTTTGGTTCACGGCTGATTTTCAATACATAGCTAATCCAGCCTACAACTCCGCTCGAGGCCCGCTAGAAGTATACGGTGGCAGGCTACACGTTGAGTTCTAGGCGCTCATCATTCATAGAAAGAGTCAGATCAGGTAAGTCTTGGGATTAAAATCAAACCCCATGCTAAGCCAGCGAGAATTAGAGAAGAGAGAACAGCAGCCGAACCAACATCCTTAGCCCTTCCTGATAATTCGTGCCGTTCAAAGCTGATCCGATCAACAACAATCTCAATACCCGTATTAAGTAGCTCAACAATCATCACAATGATGAGGCTTCCAACCAGCAGAAGCTTTTCCGTTGCGCTTTCACCCAGCCAAAACCCTAATGGGGCACCGACTACGAATAAGTAGACCTCCTGACGGAAAGCCTCTTCATGCAGCCAAGTGGCTTTAAAGCCTTTCATGGAATTAAAGAATGCAGCGTTGATACGCGCCAACCCTGTTAGGTTTTGTCCTGCCATAGTTATTTTCTAATTGATTATTGATAGAACCGTTTTGAATGATCTCAAACGATTATTAGTTGATGGTTTTACTGCGATCCCAAATACCTTGTACCCATGCAGGATCGACACGGTGATCTCCAGCGACTAACCAATCAACAATGGCCTGTGCAACGTCAGGGTACTGGATGTTGTGAGAGACGCCGGCATCAAGCCATGATGATATAACTGAAGCCTCTAGATTATGCATCACTCTAGCCAAACCCAGCTCATCCAGCGCCAATGCATTAGACAATTGCTCCATTTGTCCATGTAGAGGCTTCACGAGAAGTTTCTTGCCGAAATGCAATGACTCACTAGGAAGCTCGAACCCTGCATTGCATATCACACCGGAACAGTCTGCAAAGTCATCCTGGAAGGACTGACGTGAAACGGCTTTCACATGAATATGACGGGTACTGCCACCGGTTTCTACAGATCCTTTTGGATTGTAGACATGAAACTCATAAGCTGAATAGGGTTCGAGAAGCCTTATGACTTCATCGGCCTCTTCAAATGGCAGATAAACGATGATTTTACCTTCTATGGCTTGCTTCCTTGGTACATCCGTCTGGATGACCGGAGGCAATATCGCGTCATCAAAGTGATGCCAATGTACCCCCAAACCAACAGTGACCGGAGCAAAATATTTGAGAACCTGGACACCCATGAAGTCAGCACCAGCAACCGGTATTTTCTTGCCAAAAGCGTACTGATGTCCAATTCCAATCGTTTTGATTCCTTTTGTCCTAGCGGCCCAAGCCGTAACAGGCTCAAAATCACTGATAACCAGATCGTAGCCACTGAGATCTAGAGAGCGAATATCACTAACGAGCTTCACTAAATTATTCTTGAGCGCTGTTTTTACATATTGAACATTGCCCTGCTTGGTCTGAAAAGTCAGCCCCTCACGCCACTGATAGTCACCAAAGACATCCATCTCACAAAATCCGTCTTTTTCTCTACCCGTGAATAGATACGTAACTTCTGCACCCGCTGCTTTAAGCTTAGGCGCAATCGCCCTTGCTCTGGTGATATGACCATTTCCTGTGCCTTGAACACCATAGAATATTTTCACTTCAGAACAATCTCCATACTTAGAATTGCAAGTGTAGAACCCATAAACGCACCAATTAGGGTATCTGTCGGGAAGTGCACGCCCAGAATAACTCGTGATGCACCTATCAATCCGGCCCAAACAAGAATGGGCACTGACACTATCGGGTTGAAATCGGCGAGCAAGGTCGCTACTAAAAAGGCGGCCGAAGTGTGCCCTGAAGGAAAGCTGAAGCGATCCGATGGTACGACAAAGCCTGGGATGTTGAGTGCCGCTTGGGGTCGATCACGCTTACTGACGTTTTTGATTAGAAAGTAGGTCGGCCTTTCCATAGCAAAGGCGACTAATAGGGTGTACATAAGACCTGTTTGTTGCACGTTACCGAGCAAAGCCAGATAGATCAGCAAAAGACCGTAAAGATAACCATCACCGGTCTTTGAGATACATCGCGCGATTTGAATAAGATATTTGCGGAATTTGCTTTCCGCTATCCACATAAATACAAATATGTCATACGCCTGAATTGCATTGATCACTTTCATTCTTACCCCCTCGGCAAATAACCGATCATCGGCGGTGAATTAAGTAGGATCAGAACGGGGTATACCGTTCAACATCCTATTATTGGCAAGACTACAGACCACTTATGACAAGTTCGTTAACGGCGGATGAAGAGTAAGTTACGTAAGTGTTATGGTCCTTCCTTAAAGGGTATTTGTTATATGATCTTCTGAGATTTGACGCTTAGACTAACGACAAACAATTGGACCATTCACAGATCATGGAAGCCTTACATAATCTCAACCTAGATTCGCTCCTCGATACGCTCATAAGCCTTACGACCGCCTTCCTTTTAGGATCCGTGATTGGCATTGAGAGACAGTATCGACAAAGAACGGCCGGCCTCAGAACGAATGTACTCGTTTCTGTCGGTGCTGCTGTCTTTGTGGATATGGCGAACCGTCTTACGGGTCACGAAGGTGCCGTGCATGTGACTGCTTATGTCGTGTCGGGTATCGGGTTTCTGGGTGCAGGCGTCATCATGAAAGGGGATGGCAATATACGTGGACTCAATACAGCGGCTACCCTTTGGGGTGCTGCTGCCGTAGGCGCCTGTGCGGGGGCAGACTTGATCGCCGAGTCATTCCTCGCAGCTGTTTTTGTGCTCGCAGGAAATACTCTGCTGCGACCTGTAGTGAACGCCATTAATCGTCGCCCTATTGACGATATGAGCAGCGAAGTAACCTATTCGGTGTGTGTCATTGGCGCACGTGAGAAACAGCATGTCATCCGTGATCAGCTGGAATCGCTCCTTGAAGCTGCGAACTTCCCCGTAGCCGACTTAGACGTTCATCCATACGTCGACAACGAGGTGCAAATCTTTGCCCAACTCTTAGCGACCTCCATTGACTCGGAGGAGTTGGACAAAATAACAGCAGAGCTTTTGGCGCTGGGTACAGTATCTCAGGCCTTTTGGCATCTGAGCACAACCGATTAAGCGGCAACTACGCATGCTCTTTACTCTATTGGTTGTTATCTCTTGAGATCGGTGCGAGATTATTTTCAAAGCGCCTCGCGCAATCATCCCAAGAGTATGTCAACGCGTAATTCCGACAGTCCTCTGAACTCAGGGTCAGGGCCACTTTGATGGCTTGCGAGAGATCTTCATTTAAACAGCCCACTTTCTCGCTCAAAATCACATCTTTTGGTCCCTGAACTGGGAACGCCGCAACCGGAACACCCGAAGCCAAAGCTTCAAGCATCACCAAACCGAAGGTATCGGTAAGACTTGGAAATACAAATACATCGGCTGCAGCCACATGCTTAGCCAGTTCTTCACCTTGCTTAAAGCCAACAAAAATGGTTTCTGGGTACTTAGCCTCCAGCTCCACTCTCTGAGGGCCATCACCTACCACATACTTAACACCCTCAACTGAAAGCCCGAGAAAAGCCTCAAGATTCTTTTCGACAGCCACTCGACCCACATACATCAGCTTTGGCCCTGGCCCCTTAAGAAAACCCTTGTCTCTGAGAGTGAATAGCTCTGTATCAACCCCCCTAGACCACAATACGGCGTTTTTTAGCCCTCTTTCGGAGAGCTGTTGAACAAGGCCCGGCGTTGCCATCATGGAGCGCTTGCCGGCATTATGAAACCAGCGAAGAAAAGCATAGCCCCAGGACAATGGAATACCTGTTCTTACATTCACATACTCAGCGAAAAGCGTGTGAAAGGATGTTGTGAACGGTAGGCCCCTACTCTTACAGTACGCCCTAGCGGCTAAACCTAAAGGTCCTTCCGTAGCAATGTGAATAGCATCTGGATTTATGAGGTCCAGCCTTTTCTTAACTGCTTTCGATGCGCCCAATGCTAAGCGTATTTCTGGATACGTTGGGCATGGCCAATTCCTGAACTGATCGGGCGTGATTGTCTCGACAATATGGCCCTGATTGCGAAGACATTCTGTGATGGATTTGAGCGTGGTCACGACACCGTTTATCTGCGGCGTCCAGGCATCGGTTATGAGGGCGAGTTTCAAGAGCGTCTCTCCTAAGAATTATTATTGATTGCATTCACTCTCATCATCGAGAATCTGGGGTGGGGTTACTCACATACAAAGCGCCCGTTTTGTTCTCCTTAACAGGAACTAACGAATCAAATGACGCCTGATTTTCGAATGTTTTTAACCATTCTCGGATCTGCACCCTTGATGTTTTGGCGTAGAACTCCCGACTAAAACCAGCCTCAATCGGCTTAGCAAAGTAAAGACTCAGCCTGATCTCAGGTAGCTTTAAGATGGATAACAAATGAGGCACGAATTCATCGTCACCCACAAATGGCGCTAGGACCTCAGATTCACCCTGATATTTGAGACCGACGGCTTGAACCCGCACTCCCGATCGTTCTGCCGGTTGAAAAAGCTTGCTGTGAAACCTTAAAACCTCGATCCCCTGGGTCGTTGTACCCTCTGGAAAAAGAAAGAGGCGCCTTCCCCTTTTTAGGCACCAAGTCATTGAATCCCTTGCGACGACTGTCTGAGCGGGATCGCCCCTTTTGATAAAGATTGTCCCTATTCCTTGTGCTAAGAAACCCAGTATCGGCCAGTCCGCCACATCTTCTTTAGCAACAAAAACTCCTGATTTAATTGAACCTATGGCAATGATATCGAGCCAGGAAATGTGATTTGATACGGTTAATCCGATAGCCGAATCTGGCGTACCTGATATGTCGATACGGAGATTAACAATCCTACAAAGCACTCTATTCCAGAGGTGAGCAATCCGATCAGCGACTAAAGGAGCGGACCTACTTGCAAAGTGCCTCATGGGTAACAATACAAACAGGACCAAAAAGGCCCCAAGGCCAAACATGGCTAGAACGAGTGGCGCCCTAACAAAGAGCCGGAGTGGCAACATCCGATACCTCTAATCTTGGGCTGATGAACCGCCTTTCGTATCTTGACTGAAGTCGAGTCAGATCCAGCAGAACAAAAAGATCCATGACGCCAAAATCTTCATCCCAATAAGGCTCACCACAAATCCAGCAGCCTTGTCTTAGGTAGGCCTGGAGAAGCGGTGGAATGCCACTTTCATCACGAATGCATCTCATGTGGTTGGGCACCGCTATTCTTGGCCTTACACCAAGACCTGAATCGCCCATTTGTTCCGATTTAATTTGACGATAGACAGCATCTACCGCGAATCCACTAGGCCCTGGCGATATGCTTGCGCATCCCATCAAATAGTCGAATTGGCCATCATGAACGTATTGAGCGAGCCCATTCCATAATGTGCCCAGAACTAAACTACCTCTATGAGTTGAATCAACACAGGTGCGCCCGACTTCCAGAAAGCGGCCGGGTAGCTTCAGGACCCCCTCGAGGTGAAATTCAGCTTCTGAATAGAATCGACCATATCGTTGAGCCGCCGCATCGGTAAGAAGCCTTGTGCAGGCAACAATCTGTCCATGAGCGGTATCCCTGACTAATAGGTGATCACAGAAGTCATCGATTTCCTCATAATCAAGTCCTTCCACACGCGAGTGAAGTGAAGCCCCCATTTCGATCGCAAAAATCCGGTGCCTAAGGGCCTGCGCCTCTCTGACCGAATGTAAATCCCGTGCAACTTCAGCAATATATCGTCTGCCCTTGCTAGGCAAAGAATTAATAGATGAAACCAACATAAAACCCCCACTCGTGCCGTGATACGGCGACGATACAGAGGCTTTATGATGTGATTATTGCTGATGAATTAAGAATTGATGACCAACAGAAAACGATTTGAAGACGTATCGTGATCCATGAGACCCGCCTAAACGCCACCATCCATCGCATTCCACTCTTGTTGACTGAGGAGCTGCTGTTTGATTTTGGTGCAATCCGTACCATCTTTTGCAGACTGCTTTAGACATTCAGCGTAAACGTGCTTCAGACGGTACTCTTCGTTAAGCTCCCCATCTGCCGAAAGTGAAGCGAGTCGACCGGCTCCACAGCCACTTTGCGTTAACGCTAGGAGCGAAATGAGGAAAATGTGAATTGAGCGCATAATATTCGATCGTCAGTTTTTTAAAGATTTTAACCGAGAATTGTTACAAAATGAGAACAACAGCCTAAATGAATTGCATAAATACAATAAACCGACATCGTTTGCATTGGGTCTTTAGGTTGATCGGCTTTTTTCTTGCATCTATCGACGTAACTCTCGCGGCATCCCCCAACCCTAAGAGCCACGTGAGTGCGCCCCAGGTCGATCCTAGCTTTGAGATTCTAAGAGCCCAACAAAGAACAGAAAAAAGGCACGTCCTTGAATCGGCATTGGATCTAACGGTCGATGAAGGTCAAGCGTTTTGGCCGATTTACTTTACCTATCAGGCCAACCTAATTCGAGTAGAGGACAGGAAGTACAAACTCATTGAATGGTATTCCGATCTATATCCAGAGATGACGGATGTAGAGATCGATCATTTCATGCGGGAGTGGCTCGACATTGATCGGGTCAAATCCCGATTATTGAAACGATTTTATTTCAAGATGTCAAAAACGCTATCCAAAACAATCGCCGCCCGTTTTCTGCAAATCGAACACGCTTGGGACAACTCGTTCGATTTGGGCCTTGAGTCCAAATTGCCTTTGATGCCCAAAGCAAACACCTCAAACTAGGACCCATCATCTTCGCCCATCACCGAGGGCATTGAAGGTCTCTCTCAAAATCTGTCAAGGAAAGTACTCTCATTTCGCCAGGGAGCATATTGTCGAGAGCCCATGGACCAATCGCTTGCCTAACTAATCTTAAGGTGGGGTGCCCGATCGATGCGGTCATTCGCCTCACCTGCCTATTTCTTCCTTCACGAAGCGTAATTTCAAGCCAAGATGTAGGGATCGATGCTCGATAGCGAATTGGGGGGTCGCGCGGCCACAAACCTTCCGGCTCTGAAATCGTTCTTACCCCTGCGGGCCTTGTAAGTCCATCATTCAAAAGTACGCCTCTCCTTAATTTATCGATAGCGGCTTCGTCGGGCTCTCCGTCAACCTGAGCCCAGTAAACTTTAGCCATTTTATGCTTCGGATCAGCAATGCGAGCCTGTATTTGACCGTTATTCGTTAAAAGCAACAACCCTTCACTATCAAAATCCAAACGTCCAGCAGGTCTAACCTCCGGAATGGCCACGAAGTCCTTTAGCGTCTTACGTCCGGCCTCTTGATCTGTGAACTGGGAAAGCACCGCGAAGGGTTTGTTAAAAAGAATCAATTGAGTCATTTTCTGCCACTGATTGCCATAAATAATCCGCCTTGCTTCTCCGCATGATTCTAGCGTGTAGAATAATCTACTCTATTATTTTAGTAAGAATTCAACGGTGTCCCGCCTCCCCAAAAAACCCCAAAGAAACTCTCCAGCATCATTAAGCACTGACAGAAATGGCTCTTGGGGTCACGAAATAAAATCCCGCCCCAGGACCGTGGCAGGCCTTCAGGCTGTCTTGGCGCTTTTCGAGTGCTCCCCTTCTTCGGTTTTGCGGCTTTTTTATGACTCAAAGCTAATCCCACAGATTGGCCATCTCTGCGCTCTCATGGCCAAATCTCGAAAGCCTTACCGAGAAGTGGGCTCGGATGAGCTCACAAAAATTGCAGGGACCTTACTTCACGGCGGCGTCGTGGCCATTGCTGAACCCCAGATGATTAAGCCATTTTCTGTATCAGAGGCAAAATCATGGGCGACTAGCTCATCCGCCCTCCTTTTCTTAGATGGCATAGGAAATCCCCATAATCTCGGAGCCATTGCCAGGTCCCTTGCCTTCTTCGGCTTTGATAAGTTGATCCTATCTAGCCATCCAAACCAAACGGGATTGTCAGATGCTGCGTACCGTATTGCCGAGGGGGGGCTTGAATATTTGAAGCTCTATCGGACAGGCGATCTGGTCACAACCTTAATGTCACTCAAAACAGAGTATTACGTGGTCGGCACTGCACTCATTTCGGAGGGCATCCCTTTGACTGGTCTGGATTCTAAGAAGAAACCCATAGCACTCATTTTAGGGAATGAGGAGCAGGGTCTTTCACAAAAGACGCTGAATGCCTGCGACGCCGTTCTGACACTTAAGGGAATGGGCCACATTCAATCACTGAACGTTTCGGCTTCTGCAGCCATAATCGTCCATTATTTAAGCCAATTGGGTAGGCAACCTGCTTCGATTTCACGAGAGACAAAAAAACCCGCTTAACGAATTAAACGGGTTAATAGTACATAGGAGGAGAGACAACAAAACTGATCAAACAGCTGAGGGAAACCACTAATTGCCCTCGATTTCAATTCTATATCTATTCCTAATATTTACAATCTATCATAAAATGGACTCTATGTTTCTCATCAGGAAACAATAGTCCTTTGGTCGCTGTGGACCATGACATTTTTTTATCAAAAAATAGGATTAACGTATCACTCCAGTACAGGGGACTCGCTGAGCTTGATATACAAAAGTGATATAATTAAGAATCATTATCATTTACGGGCATTCATGAACAGCGATCTCAATCGTCTCGGTGTTGGCGAATCCGGAGACATTCTAGCCATAGAAGCTGATGAAGCGCTTCATCATCGGCTATTGGCCTTGGGTTTTCGGCATGGAAAACGGGTCACCGTCATGCGTGTAGGCATTTTTCATGGGCCACTTCAAGTTGCGATTGGAACCACCCAGGTTATTCTTCGAAGAGCGGATGCCGCTAAGATCCTCATTCAAAGAACCGCATGAAACGTATCGCGCTGATTGGGATGCCCAATACGGGCAAATCAACATTCTTCAATAGATTAACAGGGTCGACAGCTAAGGTTGGCAATTGGCCGGGGATTACCGTTGAGTTAATGACTGCGAAAGTCATTCTTGGTGAGAACTACACCCAGGTTGTTGATCTTCCTGGCATCTATAGCTTCCATGGCTTCTCAGAGGATGAAAAAGTCGTAAGAGACTTTTTAGAAAGCAATAGCGTAGACCTTACCTGCATCATTCTGAATGCGACACAGATAGACCGTCAATTACATCTAGTCCTTCAGATCCTTGAGCTTGGTCTGCCTGCGATCGTTTTATTAAATATGGCAGATGAGGCCCAGGCCATGGGTGTAACAATTGATACAAAAAAACTCAGTCTAGAGCTTGGTATTGATGTTCGCCTAATGAGTGCAAAGTATGGTAATGGGTTTGAGGTTGCCAAATCTGCGCTCAATCAATCGCTTAAAACCAAAGAGCCCATTCCTCCATTACATCTCTCTAGCGTCTTTGAAGACGACCACGAAATTGAGCGCAGAACGCAAAAGCTCATTCTGAGCTCCGTGGTATACCCGAAGCGACTGCCCGATAATCACACGACGAAACTCGATCGATTATTACTGCATCCTATTCTTGGACTACCTATTTTTTTCCTATTCATGTTCATGCTTTTTGAGTGCATTTTCACTTTAGGAAAGCCGCTACAAGATGGGGTCGCTTGGCTACTCACTGAATTCAGAGACCGAGGCCTCGAGCCCTTGATGCTGAATTGGCCCTCCCTGGCGAAAGGGCTCCTACTGGATGGCGTTTACAATGGCGTGGGAACGGTAGCGGCTTTCGTACCCATCATCATTCTTTTTTTCCTCGCCATGACTTTGGTTGAAGATAGCGGGTATCTATCGCGCGTTGCTTTCTTGATGGATGCCTTGATGGCAAGGCTGGGAC
>Ga0164297_10003088_pt1 | contig 15783 bp, 15 predicted proteins | sample GEODES058metaG_FD_113539 | JGI IMG/M metagenome (GOLD analysis project Ga0164297, IMG submission 113539) | Dystrophic lake water microbial communities from Trout Bog Lake, Wisconsin, USA - GEODES058 metaG | ecosystem: Environmental > Aquatic > Freshwater > Lake | place: USA: Trout Bog Lake...
GGTGGCGGTGGCGGTGGCGGTGGATACCGTGACGGTTTTGCTGGCTCCAGAGACTCGGCTCCCCGAGACGGCGGTGGCTTCAGAGATGCCGCCCCTCGTGACGGCGCTTTCAGAGACGCAGCGCCTCGCAGCGGTGCTCCCCGTGACTTTGCCCCTCGCGATGTGTTTGCCCCACGTGGACAAGCGCCTCGCGGTGCCGCACCCCACAAGGCGGGAGCTCACAAAGGTGCACCCTCCAAGAGCTTTAAACCTAAAAGCAGATAACTGTATTAAAGCTCGCTCTGGCCAAGACCTTTAAGGTTTGGCCAGATCTAAGACTGGCTTAGGGCTTCATGAGCCTTAGGCCATTTTTTTTGCATGAAATTGAACGACCGACTGGGTGCCTTGGTGGTACGGCCCTTCATCAAGTACGCGTGTGCCCTCCAAGCCCCAAACCTCATGCAGGGAGGATAAATTTGAACGCAACGTGTGCAGTCCCGGATAGCGGTTCGTTGAAGGCCCTTGGGAATCGTCGGGCTCGTGTTTGGCCTCCAAAATGAAACGTCCATCAGGCTTTAAAACAGTGGCCAAACGGCCAAATAAACGTTCTCGAGTGGGGGTAGGGGGTTGAAAAAAAATGGACACGATCAAGTCCCAATGATCCTCACTAGGCTCGTAATCATTCAAGTCCACGGTGTGGTAGCTCAACTCAACACCTCGCTCCTTGGCAAGCGCCAAGGCTTTTTGGCGTGCCAGGGTGGAGAAATCAAGACAGGTGACCGTAAACCCAAGGCTTGCTAAAAAGACCCCGTTCCTGCCCTCGCCATCGGCCAGGCACAAGGCGCGGCGACCTTTGAAGGTTCCCCAAGCGGTGCTTAGACGCTTAAGTTCAGTTTGCAAGAAATCATTGGGCTCAACACCATAGGCCCAAGGCGTTGACGCATAGCGCTGGTCCCAGTACGCTGCTTGAGTGTTTCGAAGCGGTGTGTGCTCTGGTTGTGTTTGATGAGGCTCAGAGCCTTTGGGTTGATCTAATTTTTTCATGGCATGGGGTCAGTGTGTGCACAGTCGTGTTGAGACTGGAGTCGCCACAAAGAAGTGGTTTCTCCTCGGCGGGCTTCATAAAACGGGTCGCTCGTGTCGCTTGACTTGGGGTGTGTGGGCTGGGCCTTGAGTTGGCCTACGACGACCAAGCCGGCTTGTTCGATCCATTCTTCGAGCTCACCATGTTTTCTCAGTCCCAGGCGTTGAGCCAAGTCAGACATGATGAGCCAGCCCTCTCCCTCTGGGGCTAAGTGGGCTTGAAGTCCATTCAAAAAGCCTTTGAGCATAGCGCTCTCCGGGTCAAAGATGGCGCGCTCCATGGGGCTTCTGGCTTTGCCAGGCAGCCATGGTGGATTGCAAACGATCAAAGGGACTCGTACGTCAGCAAACAGTGAGGTTTGTAGCAGTTGAACACGACCCTCCAGGCCTAAACGGGTGAGGTTGTCTTTTGCGCACTCAAGTGCTCTCAATTGGGTGTCGGTGCCCACGACTTTTTGCACGCCACGGGACAACAAAATGGCGCTGAGTACCCCCGTGCCTACGCCCACATCTTGGGCAATTGAGTGGCCCTCGAGCGCTTTAGGCAATGGGGCTTTGAGTAGCAGATCCAAATATTCACCGCGAACGGGTGAAAACACTCCGTAATGTGGGTAGATGCGAGGCACTCCTATGGTGTCGACGACTGGTTCTTTGGTTTGGCCCTGTTGGCCTCCTGACTTATTGGGCTCAACCTGTGCAAGGACTTTCAAGGCGTTGATGGCGACCCCTTTTTTTTGCCACTCATAGGCGCCAATATAGCCCAACAGTTCCTTTAATGAGACCAGTGTGAGGGGCGTATCTTTTGGGTCTTGGTGTGCACTAGTGGGGGTGGAATTGGACGACTTGGTGAGCGGTGATAGTTCCTTGACTTCCTTGACTCCGTTGAGTTCGTTGAGTTCGTTGAGTTCAGTCAATTCGGTGTGTGGTTTACGTGAGCCCAGATCTTGATCACCCCACACTGCGCTCAATACCTCTCTCACTTGGGGTGAGCGTTTCAAGGGGATCGAGAGATGGGTGTCGATGGGGATGAGGAGTTTACTCAGAAGTTTGAGATGCTCTGAGCGGTGCAGTCTGTGCACATGAAAGGTCTTTGAAAGAGTCTGGACATCTTTACTTTGGGGCGCGGACTGGGGCTTTTTGGGTGAGCGGGGCTCAAGCCTTTTTTGCATGGCTACCAGCAGTTGCTTGGCATTTTGGAAATCACACCACCACACCAGACCCACATTTTGGCGGGCCAACATCAAGGCGTCTGATGCGTTAAGTTCTTGTGTGATGTTCACCCACTGCTGGGGGGTCGCCAAGTCACTCTCGGTTCTCCAGTGCCAATTTGCTGGAAGTGCGTCTAGCCGCTTGAGCTCATCAACCCGGGGGGTTCGCTTGTCGCTATTGGGAGAGGTGATGGCGTTCACCTTGGGGCAAGGCTTGCCGGGTCTTTGGAGGCCACGATGATGCCTTGGTCCAGCAGGCCTTGGATTTGTGCCGCACTCAGGCCCAAAGCGTTGAGTGTTTGCAACGTGTGCTCACCCAACTCGGGTGCGAGTTGGGTGAGCACGCCTGGTGTACGACTGAGTTTGGGGACAATCCCCGGTACTTCAAAAGTCGTCCCGTCACGCAAAGTAATGGGTTGCAACATGTCGCGGGCGCGGTAGTGGGGATCTTTGGCGATGTCGGCCACGTTGTAAATCTGACCCGCAGGCACTTGAGCACGCTCCAAAGTCTCCAACACCTCGCCCACCGAGCGAGTTTGACTCCACTCTTCGATGGCGGCGTCAATTTCTTGCACCCGCTCAACCCGTCCGGTGTTGTGCGCCAGTGCTGGGTCTTGTCCAAGGTCCTCTCGGCCAATTGCACTCATGAGTCGTTTGTAGATCGAGTCGCCATTGCCTGCAATGAGTGCATAACGGTCATCTTGGCAGCGGTAAGCGTTGGTGGGGGCAATGCCAGGGAGGGCCGAGCCCGCAGCCTCACGAACGACTCCTTTGGCACTGTACTCTGGCAATAAGCTCTCCATGCAATTGAAAACGGCCTCATAAAGGGCCACGTCAATGACCTGGCCTTTACCGGAGCGCTCTCGCTCGTGCAGAGCAATCAATATCCCCACCACTCCGTGCAGGGCAGCCAAGGTGTCTCCAATGGAGACGCCAACGCGCACAGGCACGCGCCCTGGCTCAGCTGTCAAATGTCGCAACCCGCCCATCGCCTCGGCGATGACGCCAAAGCCCGGTTTGTCCTTGTAGGGCCCAGTTTGCCCATAACCACTGATGCGAAGCATGATCAGTCTGGGGTTGATTCGTTGCAACTCCTCGGGTCCAATTCCCCATCCTTCAAGCGTGCCGGGGCGGAAGTTCTCGATCAAGATGTCGGTCTGAGCAATGAGTTGCTTCACAATCATTTGAGCCTTGGGGTGGCGCAAATCCATGCACAGCGACTTTTTATTTCTCGACTGGACTTGCCACCACAGCGAGGTCCCTTCGTGGAGGACACGCCACTGCCGTAAGGGGTCACCGGTCTGAGGAGACTCAATCTTTAAGACCTGCGCACCAAAGTCCGCCAGGGTTTTGGCGGCAAATGGGCCAGCAATCAATTGGCCCAATTCGAGCACTTTGAGTTCACTCAAGGGGCCCAAAGATGGGGGTTTTTGTGTGGACTCGGACTGTGGGTCAGAAGCGGTGGCGGTGGTCATGGGGAAGATCCGATATAGCGATAAAAATGCCCCATCTGCGTGGGCTTTGTGTAAGGGAGAGATGCTAACAGAGGCGGGGCGTTTTGGGCATACAGGTTTTTCCCAAAGTCAGTGCAATCCATCAAGTTGTGATTGCATCAACCATGAGACTGCATGCACGATAATCACCAAACCAAGGCACACCGTTGAGCGCTCAATTCATGGTCATCACTTTCTTTGTCGCTTATTTTTTAATCTTGATGTTGGCGATTCGCTTTAAGACTCGCGAGGTCAATGGGCGGTGGTGGTTTTTCTTAAGAGCGTTCTTTCCAAATTGGAAATTTTTTCATGCTGTGGGGTATGCCCCTCGTTTGTATGGACGGGTTTTGGGTCTTGATTCAATTTGGGGCCCTTGGTCAGTGATGTACCCAAGGCATCAAAGACGCTGGTGGCACATCATTCATAACCCGAGGGTTAATTTGGATCTTGCTGCGCAAAATTTGGTGGATCACTTGGCGGCTGATCTCAATGCGCTAGCAGAGGGGCAAGATGCAAGATCTTTGGTGACTTATCAAATGGTGTTAAACCGCGTGCGCTTGGATTTGGCAAAGACAACGAGTGAGCCCATGCGAGCCTTTGAGTTTGAACTTCGCATGGAGTTACCCTCAAGGGTGCATGGGGAGCCCGTCCGAGATTCACAAGTGATGATGGCCTCGGGGGTGCAAACTCTATGATCTCCGTATTGAGTTTAGAGATGGCCTATCGCACTTTGCAAGCACTTTTGGGCTGGAGTCTACTCATTCAAAGCGTCGAATACTTGGCCATGCAGACTAAGCTCCATGAATTCAGTGAGATGGGTGTTTGGAAGTGGTCCCTTCAACTCAAAGAGATGCCCATGCGTGCCCCTTGGGTGTTGTCGGGACTGTCTTGGGTTTTTTCAGCCCAGCCTTTAAGGGGACTCTTTTTGCTGAGGGCTTTGTGCGCGTTGGTGTTGTTGTTTTGGGGCTCACCCTGGGGGCTAATGCTTTTCTTATTTGCAAGCACCGTCCTCTTGTTATTTCGCTTTCGAGGGGCTTTCAACGGTGGGAGCGACTTCATGACCTTGGTGGTGGTGAGCGGGCTTTTATTGTCGGAAATCTTTACACCCTTTGTCGGGGAAAAATTGGCCCACAATGCAGCCCTTTGGTATATCGCACTGCATGCCATGTCGTCATACTTTGTCTCCGGATGGGTCAAGCTCAAACGCGCAGAGTGGCGAAGCGGGGATGCGTTGGTGATTTTCCTTGATGCGGGAATTTATGGGCCACTTCCAGCTACGAGTGTGTTTCGTCAACCCTGGGTCGCAAGGCTTTGTAGTTGGAGTTTTATTTTGTGGGAGGCGGTTTCACCTGCGCTATTGATCGGACCCTTGTGGGCTGAGTTTTATTGTTTGGTCGCGGGAGTGTTCCATTTTTTGGTGTTTTGGTTTTTCGGGTTGAACCGTTTTTTTTGGGCCTGGGTGGTGACCTTCCCCGCTTTGGTGTATTGTTCTGAGGGTTTGGTTACTTTTTAACACCCTAGCCATCGAATGCAATGGCTCTTGTGCTTGAACATTGAGGAGAATCGTTTTGAAGCGTCATAGTGCTGAATGGTTTAACGCCATGTACAACAACCGTGCGTTGGTGCCCGAGTCACTTGAGCATTTACAGTTTTGGCAGGAGGCCTCGCTAAAGGTTTTGTCAGACTCCGAGAGACCCAGGGTTGAGGTGGCTTACGGTCAAGGCGAGCATGAGAATATGGATATTTACCCATCCGTAAAGCCCCTGCCTCAAGCGCAATCCTTGCAACGCCCCGTTTTGGTTTTTATACACGGGGGCTATTGGCGCAGTTTGTACAAGGAAGATCATGCCTTTTTGGTGCCAGCTTGGGATGAACTCGGAGCAGTGAGTGTGGTGCTTAACTACGCCTTATGTCCAAAGGTGAGCATGAAAACCATTGCCATGCAAATGCTCAATGCGTTGTCTTGGATTTATCAACACATTGGACGTTTTGGGGGGGATGCATCCAATATCCACGTGGTGGGCCACTCGGCGGGTGGCCATTTGGCAGCCATGATGCTTGCAGCCCGTTGGGGAGATGTGGGGGCTCACTTGGGTGTTGCTTTACCTCAGACGATCATTCAAAGCGCGTTGTCAATTTCAGGTTTGCATGAGTTGGAGTCCATTCGTCAAACCCCATTTTTGAATGAAACTTTGCAATTGAGCCCAGAGGACGCTTTGGCACTGAGCCCAGCCTACATGCCCGCCCCACAAGGGGCGCGTCTCATGAGCGTGGTGGGAGGCATGGAGAGCGAAGAGTTCAAGCGCCAATGCCACTTGATTCAGTCGCGTTGGGGGGAACGAATTGTTCCTGTGAGTGAGGAAATTCAAGGGCTCAATCACTTCTCCATTTTGGAGAGTTTTTTAAATCCTCGTTCCCGTTTAATGCAGTTGCTCAAACTCAACATGAAGGTGCCTGGCTCCATTTGAAGTCCACTGGGCAAAAGAGTAGGGCTACGATGCACCTAGGCTAGGGGAGTCGTTCGCACTTTCTAGGGCCCATAGAAAAGCTTTTTTATCCAATCCGCCCGCATAGCCCGTGAGCGCTCCGTTGGCCCCACACACTCGGTGGCAAGGCACAATCAAGGAGATTGGGTTCTTGCCCACGGCCGCGCCTACAGCGCGAGCGGCAAGGGGACGGTTGAGTTGTTTGGCGAGCTCACCGTAGCTGATTTTTTGACCCCAAGGAATATTTTGTAAAGCACCCCACACGTCTTTTTCAAACTCAGTGCCTCGGGCGGTCAAATCAATGGGGAGTTCAAAGCTCCTTCGTTGACCTCTAAAGTAATCAAGAACTTGTTCCTGAGCGAGGCTGTGCATTTTTTGCTGAGGGTGATGGACTTCAACCTGGGGCCAATGGAGCACTTCTGGTGGGAAGTGGGCTTGTCCCATGAACCATAGACCACTCACGCCCTTAGGAGTGCACGCAAGGATCATATCCCCCAAGGGTGTTGGGAGCGTTGAGATGCTTGGCGGGGCAGCGTTAGGGTTTGTCATGATCGGGCGATCTCAAGGGTCGAATTTCAATGGGTTTTCATTGGTAAACGCAGGAATTTTAGCGCCACTTGGATTTTGCACCACCATCGCCAGCGGCCCAGAACTCGCTCTACAATGAAGCCATGAAACTCAATCCACACGTCTTCAAAGCCTACGATATTCGTGGCATCGTTCCCTCACAAATTGATGAGGAGTTTGCTTTTCATTTGGGCATGGCATTTGGCACCTTGCTGAAGTCTCTGGGTGAAAATAAAGTTTGCATTGGGCGAGATGGTCGCTTGAGTGGCCCAGCCTTGATCTCTGCTTTATCCAGTGGCTTGGTGCAAGCTGGCCTGGAGGTGATCAATATTGGTCTTTGCACGACCCCCATGCTCTACTACGCCGCCCACACTTTGAGCAACAGCGGTATTCAAATCACTGGTAGTCACAACCCAAAGGACTACAACGGTTTCAAGATGGTCGTTCAGGGTCGAGCGCTTTATGGCAAAGATATTCAAGACTTGAAGGAAACCATGCACTTGAGTAGTATGGCCGAGCTGGGCAGCGATAGCGTCCCAACAGGACACGGCTTTGAGCACCAAGTGGATGTGCTGCCCTCGTACCGTAAACGAATCTTGGGTGATGTGCATTTGAGTCGGCCCATGAAAATCGTGGTCGACTCAGGCAATGGTGTCGCAGGGGCAACGGCGCCTGCCATTTTCAGGGCCCTGGGGGCTGAGGTGATTGAGCTCTTTAGTGAGGTCGATGGGCACTTTCCCAATCACCATCCAGACCCCAGTAAGCCAGAGAACTTGAAGGATTTGATCGCAGCCATTGAGCATCACGACGCCGAGTTGGGCTTTGCTTTTGACGGCGATGGGGATCGTTTGGGCGTGGTGACCCGTCAAGGACAGAACATTTATCCCGACCGGCAAATGCAACTCTTTGCCCAAGACGTGCTTTCTCGTGAGCCCGGGGCGCATATCATCTTTGATGTGAAGTGTTCACAGCGCCTGGCTCCCGCGATTCGTCGCGCAGGGGGAAAGCCTTTGATGTACAAGACTGGTCACTCTCTCATCAAAGCCAAAATGAAAGAACTCGGTGCTGCGTTGGGTGGAGAGATGAGTGGGCATATCTTTTTCAAGGAACGCTGGTTCGGTTTTGATGATGGCACCTATGCCGGCGCTCGCTTGTTGGAGATCTTGTCAAAAAGCCCCGATGCCAGTGCAGTGCTCAATGCGCTAGACAGCAGCTCCTCAACGCCTGAGCTCAATGTGTCAATCAAGGAGGGTGAGGCGCCCAGCATCATTCAAGCTCTTTTAGACCATATTCAAAAAGAGGGGTTGCCCGCCGCGGCTCATCACCCGGTTTTACACACCATCGATGGTGTTCGAATCGATTGGGAAGATGGATTTGGTTTGATTCGTGCATCCAACACCACCCCGGTATTGGTGTTGCGATTTGAGGGTCACACTGACGTTGTGCTCGAGCGCATTAGAAAAGACATGATGCACTTGCTCAATCACGTCTTGCCAGGCGTTCGGCTCCAAGAGGCGCAGCATTGAGGGTTTTGTTGGTCAAGCTCTCGTCGCTTGGCGATGTGATACATACCCTGCCTGTCGTTCAAGACTTGCACCGTGCCTTTCCAGGCATCGAAATCGACTGGGTGGTGGAGCCCTCTTTTGCGGGTGTGCTTGAGATGCACCCTGGTCTATCTCGGATTATTCCTTGTTCACTTCGGCGCTGGAGGCGAGAGCGTTTTAACGCTCAGGCTCGGCGAGAGATGCGAGAATTTTGGGCCCAGCTCACCCAAGAGCGCTACGACGGTGTGTTCGACTTGCAGGGCTTGAGTAAGTCTGCCGTGGTGGCCAAGCTTGCCAAGCTCACCAAGGGTGGGGCGCGTTATGCCATGGCCAACCGAACTTTGGGCTCCTCTTATGAGCCTGTGACGAGATGGCTTTGTGATCGGTCGATTGAATTGCCTCTTGAAGTCCATGCGCTGGAGCGTGCAAGACTGATGTGTGCCAAAGCGTTAGGGTATTCGTTTTCACCTGACGTGGACTTCGGATTGGTGGTGCCGAGTGGGGGCGAGGAGTTGACACAAAAGTACCTAGTACCCGCTCAAAGTGAAACTCAAAGCGAAACTCATAACAAAGCCCACAAAGAGCCCGAGCAGGTGGCTTTTTTGATGGGCACCTCTCGGGCTGATAAATGCTGGCCCTTGGAGCATTGGGTGAGTTTGGGACAGCGCTTGAACTCAAGGGGCGTAGAGATCTGCTTGGTGCATGGCAGTGAGGCTGAGCTTGAGACTTGTCAAGCAGTGGCTCAGCAATTAGGCTCTGTACAGATTTGGCCCAGGTGTACTTTGGTCGAATTGGCTCAACGCCTTCAAACAACTGTGGGCTCAGTCGGTGTGGACAGCGGCCCGAGTCATTTGTCGGTGGCGCTTCAAATGGTTCATGTTCAAATCTACCGATTCGACACGGCTTGGAGAACGGGTCCCATGGCCACCTGGGGCCGCGCTTATCAACAAAGTGTGTTGCAACTCCATGGGCCAAATGAATGGGTCCATACGACGGAGTCGGGTGGGCAAGAGACTTCCTCTCAAGTCGATCCGGTTGGTGAAGTTTTGCGCGTTTGGGACCACTGTTGTGCCGCCAAAGCATCAACGCTCAATCAGCCACGAGAGATGGTCCAATGAGTTGGCTTGAACAATTGAGTCTGTGGGTCTATAGCATACTGATGCGTCTTTTATGCCCATGGGTCAAGTTGCGCTTGGCAAGGCGTGCCCATACGCAACCCTTGCTTGCCTCACAAGTGCAAGAGCGTTTTGGTTATTATGACTTCACCCCGCTTCTTACAAATCCAGTTGGCTCGTGTGTCTGGGTCCATGCGGTGTCCTTAGGAGAGACCCGGGCCGCAGGGTTGGTGATGGCCGCCTTGAGGCAAGCGAATCCACACATTCGGTTTTTACTCACCCATGGAAGTGCCACGGGTCGAGAGGAGGGGGCGCGCTTACTTGGGGAGCAAGACCTGCAGGTCTGGCAACCTTGGGACACGCCCGCTTCTGTTGAACGCTTCATCGATCACTTTAAGCCTAAGTTGGCGCTCATGATGGAGACCGAAGTCTGGCCACTTTGGGTGCAAACTTGTCTCTCTCGTGGAATTCCCATGTGCTTGATCAATGCGCGTTTGAGCGAAAAAAGCTTCCATGCCGCTTTGCGTCTGGCGTGGCTTGCCAGACCCGCCTACAGGGGGTTGAGTGCGGTTTGGGCACAAACCGATGAGGACGCTCAAAGGCTATCGGCTTTGGGAGCCAAGGTCCGGGGCGTTCTTGGAAATGTCAAATTTGATGCCCATCCCAATAAAGATCAAGCTTCATTGGGTCATGCTGTAAGGCATGTCCCCAGTCTTCTCCGGGTCCTCTTGGCCAGCGCTCGTGAAGGCGAGGAGTTGATGTTTTTGCAAAGTATCTTGGCACTTCCATTTGAGCAAAGAAGGGGCGTGAACTTCCTTGTTGTTCCTCGTCATCCCGAGCGTTTTGAAGAGGTCGCTCAGTCTATCGTGGCCCATGGCTTTGATCTGGTTCGTCGCAGTAGTTTTGACACGCTGGAGGCGTTTGCAAAGGCCATTCAAATGTCCCGTGATTGCCAAGACGGTTCGCACCAGGGCACTGAGTTAGCGCGCCAAAATGTAAGCGAAGCGATAGGCATGGGGGATAGCCGTCAGGGTCAGATTTTTCTGGGCGACTCGATGGGAGAGATGAACTTTTACTACGCCTGCGCCCATGTTGCACTCATGGGGGCCAGCTTTAAGCCCTTGGGGGGGCAAAATTTGATTGAAGCCATTGCCAATGAGTGTCCAGTGGTGTTGGGTCCTCATACATTCAATTTTCAAGACATCGCCAGCATGGCTTTGCAAGCAGGTGTAGCGCGCTCAAGTCCCACCATGGCCACTGGCCTAGAGGATGCCCTTGAGTGGGCCCGGCATCCCAAGGACTGGAACGATTCAACCCAGCGTTGCTCTGCCTTTATTCAAACCCATCAGGGTGCAAGTAAAGCCTTGGCCAAAGCATTGGCCGAGTACTTGTAGACTTGCCGAGTATTTGTAGACTTGTGAGAGCGCTACTAGAAGGTGTGAACCTGGTGATTGCCGCTCAAGGCTTGAGCATGTTGTTCAATTCCACTAGGTCGTTGGGTTGTAGAGTGCCATTGGCTTGTTTGAGCTTGAGTTGGCCCATGAGAACACTGTATTTGGCATTGGCCAGATCGCGTTGTGTTTGATAGAGTTGACTTTGCGAATTTAAAACGTCGATGTTGATGCGAACGCCCACGTTGTAGCCCAACATATTGGATTCCAAAGCGAGTTGACTTGAACTGAGCGCTGCTTTGAGAGCCCCCACTTGCCCCACGCCTGAGATGAGATTGAGGTAAGCCGCGCGCGTGGCTTGGGCGGCGTTTCGTTTGGCGTAATCCAAATCGTGTTGCGCTTTGTCGACCAACTCAACCGTCTCACGCACACGATTTTGTGTGCTAAATCCTGCAAACAAAGGCACATTGAGGACGACCCCAATGGATTTATTGAGCACGTGTGAGCTCAGCGAAGAGGCGCCCGAGTTGGAGGTGCCACCGATGTTGCGAGTTCCCCCCATACTGGCCGCTAAATCAAGCGTGGGCAGATGTGCCGATTTGGCTCTGTCAACCTCAAGGGTTGCAATCTCAAGTCCCAATTGAGCAATCTGAACATTGGGGTTGGCTTGGACGGAGGTGTCCACCCAAGCTTCTAAATTCTTGGGGCTCAGTGACTCAATGGCAGCCGAAGATGACAACGGGGTTGGCTCAGTATTACTTTGTCCAACGACTTGATCCAAGGCTAATTTTTTAACGCGAAGATCATTTTCTGCAGCAATTTCCTGGGCCGAGATCAAGTCCAATCGCGCCTGTGCCTCGCGAGTGTCGGTGATGGTTGCACTACCCACTTCAAAATTTCGTTTGGCCGAGGCGAATTGCTCATTGATGGCGGTTTTTTGTGCGCGAATGGACTCCAAGCTATCTTTGGAGCTCAAAACATCAAAGTAAGCTTGACTCAGGCGCAACAGCAAATCTTGCTCGGCTGCGACCAATTGCGCTACCGACTGTGCCAACTGACTTCTACTTTGTAAGTAAACGTCATAAAAGCCCGGTCTGTAAAGCGGTTGAATGGCCGAGAAGGTTGCCACATGGGTGCCGTACCAGCGTTGATAAGGCACCACATTTTGGGCCGTTGAGATGGTATCGGGTGTGTAATCGGTGAAGTTGTGGGCGGAGTTGTCTGTGAAATTCACATTGGGCAAGAGAGCACCCCAAGCCTGATCGGCCTTGTAACGGTTGGCTCGGTATTGTGCCGATGCGGAGAGGTAGGCTGCATCAAAGTTTTTAGCAGCATCAAATAAGGTCACTAAATTTTGAGCAAATGAGCCCGTGCAAAATGCAAGACCCCAGGTGAAGGAGATGGCCCAGAGGATGCGCTTCATAGAGTGTTTCCGTAAGAGGTGATTGACTTCAAAGGTAAGTACAAAAGAGAAGAAGAAAAGGGGAGGGGAAAATTCAACGTCCCCAATTCAATATTGAGGAATTTGAGGATCAATCTCCTCAGACCAAGCGTGAATCCCGCCTTGGATATTGATCAATGTTTGAAAGCCTTGTTTTTCTAAAAAATTCGCAACGGCCATGCTGCGCGAGCCATGGTGGCAAAGGACCGCTACAGGGCGTTGGGGGTCGAGGGATGAGATTTCTTGTGGAACTGTTTGCATTGGCCAGTGCACCATCTCAAACCCCATCGCCTTGATGTGAGCGGCTTCAAACTCCCAGCCTTCACGAACATCAATCAATAAGGGTTTAGGCTCGGTGCTGGCATGGGCTTGAAGCCAATTGATATATTCCTGAGGTCTTAATTGCTCAATCATGGGGGAGTTGTTTTAAAAAATTAATAAAAAATTCAGAAATGAAAGGCCGACATCTCAGCAAAACCATGGAGTCGTGGGGCCAATGTGTCCCACAAAGGTTTCATATCCCATTGAGCCTCGCCCACTCGAGTGACCAAGGTCGCTTGCATCAAGGGCTCGCTACCAAAAATACCCAAAAGTCTGCCACCAATATTGAGTGCATTGAGCAAATGCTGGGGCGCCTGGGCGCAAGAGCCTCCCATCAAAATAGCGTCAAAGTGTTGAGTGAGGCTTGTCTCCAAGCTTGCATCTTGTTCAAGGACCTGTGCGTTGGTGATCCCCTCGAGGCTCAAAGCCTCTTGGGCTTTTTTGACAAGAGTTGGGTCGATCTCTAGTCCCACAACATGGGTCGCCAAATGCGCTAAAAGTGCAGTGGTGTACCCACTTCCGCAACCCACATCGAGCGCAGTCTCATGCGGTTTGAGTCCCAAATCTTGCACCATCCGAGCTTGAATGATCGGGCTGAGCATGATTTCTTGCTCAGAGATTGGGATGGGGCTCTCCGTGTAGGCCAAGGCTTTATAAGCCGAGGGTACAAATCTCTCTCGGTTGACTAGCTTAAAGGTGGACAAGACTTGTGCGTCAAGCACATGCCATGTTCTGATTTGTTGCTCAATCATGTTAAATCGAGCTTGTTCTGAATTCATTCAGCACTCCTATGGGCACGACGCTGTGTGCGGCTTAAAACCCCATTTTAACGCTCGCCAGTAGATGCTCCAAACCGCTCAAGCCTGATCGTCAGTGACACCATGAACGTTTGTGAGTCAAAGCGTCCCCAAGTCAAGTGTCTCATCAAGGATTTTCGCTCTGCTCAATGAGGTACCAAAAGCGACACAGTCAGGCCTTGGTCTAAATGGAACGTTGTAGTCAATAGAGACGAAGATAATGAGTTAATAAGTTTTAATTTAATGGGCAATTACAGTATTACGGTGTAAAGAAAAGACGATTCTTGACTGACAAGTCCAAGCGCTTGACTCGGTTGATCGCTCCTTGAACCGCCTTTAACATTAGAATTGAGGGCATAAAACAATACTTAAATTTAAAGGATGCGCAATGAAAAAAACAATGAATGCCAACGTCCTGTTCCAGCTCAAAGCAGCCGTATGCGGCCTCATGCTCGGAGTTGGTGTACTTCAAGGTGCTTTGGCTGAGGAGGCTGAGTCCAAAGTCACGGGTAACATGTCCATTGTGAGCGATTACCGTTTCCGCGGCTTTACCCAGAGCAACTATGGCCCTGCCATGCAAGGTGGTTTGGATTGGGAGCACCACAATGGCCTCTATTTAGGCAACTGGAATTCCAATGTGGCCCAAGATCTCTATAACGGTGCTTCGTTGGAGATGGATTTTTACGGTGGTCTCAAAGGTGAATGGTCTAGCCTCATGGGCACAGCCTACGACGTGGGCGCCATTTATTATGGGTACCCCAAGAGTGGTACCAACTCACCCCAAAGTCCCGTGTTTCTCAACAACACGGCAATCAACAACACCGAAGTGTATTTCGGTCTAAGTAACGGTCCCTTGTCTTTGAAGGTGAATGTTGCAACCTCCGACTACTTCAAAATGGCATCGAGCTTGTCCGCTCCTTTGTCCACCAAAGGAACAACCTACTTGGATCTGGGTTATACCCAAGAGTTTGTGGGCTTGGTCTTTGGTGCACACGTGGGTGTTCTGGGTTTGAAGAACTACAAGCAAGCTCAGTTCGTTCAAGCCAGTGAGTTGGGCTCACAGCCCCTGACGCCTTCTGTCAATGACTACAAGTTGAGTATTGGCAAGGACTTTGGTGACAATGCGGTGGTTTCTGCCAACTACTTCAGCACCTCCAAACGGGGCTATTTTCAGACCGATGCCTATGGTTTGCGTTCGTCAGGCAAGCCAGGCTTGACTCTTGGGTTTACCAAAGGTTTTTAAGTCTATTGACTCACCAGTCCTGAATTGATGGACTGAGCTTATTTGTTGATTCAATAACCTAACCACGCAAAAGCGTGGCTCTTAAACGGGGTGAATGGCCATGACGATCAAGACGATTACATTGGGTGGCGGATGTTTTTGGTGTGTGGAAGCTGTCTTTGATCGCCTACAAGGCGTGCAAGATGTGGTCTCCGGATACTGCAATGGTCACACACTCAGTCCAACTTATGAAGCGGTCTGCTCTGGCCAAACCGGTCATGTGGAGGTGGTGAAGCTTCGCTATGACAGCAGTGTCATTGGTCTGGAGGAGGTGCTTCAAGTTTTTTTCGTGATTCATGACCCCACCACCCTCAATCGCCAAGGCAACGATGTGGGCACACAATACCGAAGTGGTATTTACTATGAGGATGAAGCAGACTTGGTGGTCATTGAAAAAGTGATCGCTGAGCTTAAGGATGGTCACGCTTATGACTCTCCCCTCACCACTGAAGTCTTACCTCTGAAGAACTTCAGTGTCGCCGAGGACTATCACCAAGACTATTTCTTAAACCACCCCAACCAAGGCTACTGCGCCTACGTGGTGGCGCCCAAAGTGGCCAAGTTCACCAAAACTTTTGCGTCTCGCCTAAAGCCCTGAGTTGAGTTTCTGGGCTGTGGCTTTGGTGTCACCGCTTTAAGGCCCCAATCGATCAATTGACCAAGTGATAGGGCCACCCGCGCCACCAGTGACACTCGCCTTTTGGTAGCGCACTCGGTCATGTAAACGACTTGGGCGTCCTTGCCAGAACTCCCAGCGCTCTGGCATTAATCGATAACCTCCCCAGTGGGCCGGGCGAGGAATGGGTTGATCGGCGTACAGCTGCTCGAGTCGTGTCACCTCGGCTTGAAGTTGATCGCGGCTTTGCAGGACTTCACTTTGGGGGCTGGCCCAAGCACCAATTTGCGAGCCTCTGGGGCGGGAGTGAAAGTACTCATCGCTCATGGCGTCACTCGTCTTTTCAATCAGACCTTCAATGCGAACAGTGCGCTCCAACTCAACCCAGTGAAATTGCAAGGCCGCAAAGGGGTTACCCGCCAATTCTTGGCCTTTACGGCTTTGGTAGTTGGTGTAGAAA
>Ga0164297_10003089_pt1 | contig 15780 bp, 14 predicted proteins | sample GEODES058metaG_FD_113539 | JGI IMG/M metagenome (GOLD analysis project Ga0164297, IMG submission 113539) | Dystrophic lake water microbial communities from Trout Bog Lake, Wisconsin, USA - GEODES058 metaG | ecosystem: Environmental > Aquatic > Freshwater > Lake | place: USA: Trout Bog Lake...
AGACCGTAGCCTTTCGGCCCGAACAGCGCCAGCGGCAGCGTGCCGCGGGCAATCGTCAGCATCCCATTGCCGGCACCATGCAGCAGCACGAAGGGCACCGCCGCCACCGGCCCCAGCACCGCCAGCACCGCCGCACCGACGGACGGCAATGCCGTGGCAAGCCGCGCCGAAAACAGCGGTGAGACGCGCCGCAATACGCTGAACTCGACCAGCCGAGCGGCGACCTGGGCGGGGCCGACCAATGCCGCGGCGGCGACAGCGGTGCTTGCCGAGACACCGAGCGCCTGCAGCAACCGCGGCAGATGCGCCGCCATCGCGGCCGCAATGAACCACGTGGCGCCGAATACGCAAGCCAGGACCACCATCAAGACGTTCGCCGCAGCCATGCCTGCTGGTGCTTCGGTGGCGGCACTGGCAGGCTGGGCGGAGGGTGCATCGGGCTGGGGTATCAAAAAACGATTCATCGGCAGCGCGACGGCCAACTGCACCATCGCCCAGAACAGGATCGCCTGCCGCCAGCCGCATGTATCAATCAGATAAAGGCTGGTTGGCCAGCCGACGGTGCTGGCAAAACCGGCGAGAAGCGTTATGCCGGTGATACTGTTGCGCGCGGCTTGGCCATAGAGGCCGGTGACGGTGGCGAAGGCAGCCTCATACAGTCCGAACCCCATACCAACCGCGATCAGCCCCCACGCGACGATCAGGCCGGCTAGGGAATGCGCATAGGCCATGGTCAGCAAGCCGGCGCCGAACACCAGATTGCTCGCCGCCAGAACATCGCGCCCTCCATGCCTGTCAATCGCTCGGCCGGCGATGGGGCCCAGCAGCCCAGACAGCAGCAGTGCGGCGGACACGACGGCGAAGAACCAGTCACGCGAAATACCCAGATCAGCCGATACCGGATCGGCGAACATCGCGGTTAGGTAATAGGACGATGCCCAGGCGATCGTCTGTGTGACGCCCAGCGTCCCGACCACGACACCGCGGTAATGCTGCATGTTTCCGTCCCTGCCCCGCCGGCGATGCCCATAGGCGTCACCGCCCTTCGGCGCAGATGTCATCCCGCGCCATTGCTGTGATGGATCAGAATACGCCGCTGCCAGGGTTGGTAAAGCTGCGTTACACAGACCCACCTTGCCAAATGGCTCGGACGCGGGAGATACCGTGCCCGACTATGCCGCTTGGCAACGCGGAAGAGGATCAGGATGACCAACACCGAAAAGAGAGACCGGAACAGCATGCGGGCAATGATCGGACTGGTTGTGATCGTTCTGCTGATCATTGTCACGACGATCGTGATGCAGAAAATGCGCACCGCGGCGTCGCTGGAGGATTGCTATGCCTCCGGCCGCACGAACTGCGCGCCGATCGATACCGGGCATCACTGATTTACCTGCCGCGAGAGGCGCCTGGGGGCCGTTATCGCGTGACCGCCACCGCTGCCTCATTGCGGCGGAATAGCGGGATTGTGAACGGCGGGTCGTAGTTCAAGCGAAACACGGCCCCGTGTGGCGTCCAGTCCGTTGATTTTAACAAATCCAGCAGCTGCTGTGCATAGCGGTTGTGGCTTTCCGTGCTGGCAACGCCGGAATAGCGCAGCACGGCCAGGGTGCTTTGCGGCACATCCACGATATGGACACGCGGATCCGTCGGCGCTGGGGCGCCACGCGCGGCGACATCCTGCGGCAGGTAAAATCGCATGGTCACAGCATTACCCTCGCCGCTGGTTTGCACCGGGCTGGTCATGGCGATCAGGGCCGGATCGGTCGGCACTTGATTCGTCCGAACTGGCGTCGTCATGGCGATCATCTGGGATCCCTGATTGGCGCCGGTGATGTAGCGAAACAGCAGCCGGAATGCATCGCTTGCCGCGGCGTCGCGGTCTGCACCGGTAACGGAGACTTCCACCGACGTGCGCGGTTCATAAAGGCGGATTTCCGCATCCGGGCCAATGGGCTGGACCACGACGTAGCGCGGTTGTTCATACGCACCACGGTAACCGAAAACCGAGGTAACGGCTTCCGCGAAGGTCATTAGGTAATACAGAAATCCCGACATCGAACTCTTTCAACGCGCTATGGTCAGGGGCTCTCGATAGATCTTACGCGGACGCTGGGATTTACCTAAGGACCGGTATCAGAGCCAGCTTCGGTGCCATCAGGCAAACACATCGCGCAAGGGCGCATGCGGTCCGGCGTCGATCACCGAGGCGCCTTGCATCCGCCATAGCGTCGCCGGCCAGCGGCTTTTCGACTGTCACGCGGCGTTGATTTGCCACCGTGTCGCGCAGATCAGGTGCGGTATCGGGCCCAGCACGATGGCCAGTTTCACCGGTTCAGCGGCGTTCCGCTCGGCGGGGAGACACCGCACGGCAAGGCCTGACGCCACAGCGAGGGTGAAAGGGCGCCGCGCTAACGGCCAAGTGCTTCTTCGATTGCACATGAAACCGTCTGAAAGACGGTGATCCGCGCAAAATGCTTGTCGTTGGCTGGCACGATGGTCCACGGCGCATGGCGGGTGTTCGTCTGGTCGATCATGTCGCAAATCGCCCGGTCATACAGCGGCGCCTTCTCACGATTGCGCCAATCCTTCGGCGTGATCTTGAAGTTTTTGAAGGGTGACTTCTCTCGCGCCTGAAAGCGAGCCAGTTGTTCTGCCGGCGTGACCGTCATCCAGAACTTGACCAGGATGGCCCCTGCCTCGGTCAGTTGTTCCTCGAAATCATTGATCTCGCCATAGGCGCGCATCCATTCCGCTTCCGCGCAGAACCCCTCGACACGTTCGACCAGAACGCGGCCATACCAGGAGCGATCGAACACCGTCACGCGTCCCAAGCGCGGCAGATGACGCCAGAAACGCCACAGATAGGGTTGCGCGCGCTCTTCCTCGGTCGGGGCGGCGATGGGGATCACGCTGTAGCGCCGAGCATCGAGGCCGCTGACGAGGCGGCGGATGGCGCCACCCTTACCGGCGGCGTCGACGCCTTCAAACACGGCGATTACTGAGCGCGTGGTGAATTTCTTATGGCGCGTCAGCAGGCTTAGTCGTCCTTGCTCGTGCTCTAGCGCCTTTTCGTAGTCTTTGTGGTCCAGTTTTTGGCTGTAATCCAGCGCCGATAACAAGGTCCTTCCATCCGCCGGCGGCTCGGGCGGAGGCACCGGTTGCACCGGCGGCACCGTGTCGTCCGCCAAGCGCCGTTCCAAGGCATCAGCAATCGCTCGGCCGACCGTGATATAGCGAAAATGCGGGTCCGTCCCGTCAACGATGGTCCAAGGGGCGTGGCCGGTGGACGTGTCGCGCAATGCACGCTCGCTCACGGCGCGGAATTTGTCGTAGTGCTTGAACCGCTCCCAGTCCGTTTCGGTGATGCGCCAACGGGTTTGCGGGTCTTTTTCAAGGGCGTGGAGGCGTTTTTTCTGTGCCTTCTTCGACAGATGGAACCAGAATTTCAGCAGCAGTGCGCCTTCGTCCACCAGCATACGCTCATGATTGACGATGCGCTGGGTGGCGCGAAACAAGTCGGCATCATCACTGCTGCCCATGACGCGATCCTGGATGGGCCCGGTGTGCCAAGCACCGAACAGAATGCCGATGCGGCCCTTCGGCGGCAACGCGCGCCAGTAGCGCCACATGCGCGGCCGGTCCCGTTCTTCATCGGAAGGTTCGCCGAATGCCGTCGTTAGAATGTTACGGGGATCCATCCAGGTATGGAGGATATGCAGCGTTTCGCCCTTACCCGCACCATCAACGCCGCCGATGATGATGATGACGGGGAATTTTTTCGCCCGCAGCAGGGCGTATTGCAGATTGAGAAGGCGAACCCGCAGCAGCGGTTCCTCCTGCTCATACCCAGCCTTGTCGATGCGATGGCCGATTTCGGCGGTTTCGAACATGGCGGACGTCCTGCTTGCGGCGGCGCGGCGCGCGACAATTTTCGTCACCGCGCGTGTGGTTTCGGCAATTCAGCGCGACGTGTTTCGCACAAATATAGGATGATGGAGCGAGACCAGCGACGAAAATAGGCAACAAAAATCGGAAAATAGTATTCTAGCCGAGGCAATAAGCCACGCACGCGCGTTGGATTTTGCAACCAGTCCATATCATTGGTGCGGCAGTTTGTTCCTGATAGAGAACAAACAATCTCAACGGCTAGACCGTCAAAAACCGCGAACGCACCTCATCTTCTTCCGCACGGAACTTCTCCGGTGATGCGGCATAAACGATCCGGCCTTTGACCATCACGTGCAGCTCGTCCGCCACCGCCTCGGCCAGTTTCATGTTTTGCTCGATCAGCAGGATCGTCACACCTTCCTGGCACAGCGTCTTGATCACCCCTGCCAGTTCCCGCACAACGAGCGGCGCCAGACCTTGGCTTGGCTCATCCAGCAGCACAACGCGCGGATCACTCACCAGGGCACGCGCGATCGCCAGCATTTGCTGTTCCCCGCCCGACAACTGCCAGCCGCGATTGCTCCCGCGTTCCCGCAGGGACGGGAACAAGGTCAGCAAGCGCTCCATCGTCCATACCTTGGCCGGCTTGCGCTCCCCGACGCGGATGTTTTCCAGCACGGATAATTCCGGGAAGATCAGCCGCCCTTCGGGCACATAGGCAACGCCGGCGCGTGCGACCAAATGCGGCGACCAGCCAGCGATATCCTGCCCATCCAGCAGAATCCGGCCCGAGGTTGGCGGCACCAGCCCCATGATGCTGCGCACCGTCGTCGTCTTGCCAACGCCATTGCGGCCGAGAACGGCGCAGATGCGGCCTTGAGGGACGATGAGATCGACCCCTTGGAGGACGTGGCTGGCGCCGTAATGCGTGTTGAGTCCTTCGATCCGCAGCATCAGGCGTATCCACCCAGGTAAGCGGCCTGCACTTCTGTGTTCGCCTTCACGGCCTCGGGCTCGCCGTCGGCGATCACGTTACCGCGGTGCAGAACGGTTATCTTCTGCGCCAAGCGGAACACAACCTCCATGTCATGCTCCACCAGCAGCACGGTCAAAGACCCGTCGGTCAGCAGACCGGCCAAGGTGTCGACGGCCGAGAGCGTTTCCTCCACCGACAGGCCCTGGGTCGGCTCATCCAGAAGCAATACGCGCGGGCGTTGGGCCAGGGCCATCGCAACCTCCAGCAGGCGCTGATCGCCGTGCGACAGCAGACCGGCCGGCCGATGTGCGACATCGGTCAGGCCCAGGCGTTCCAACGCGTCATCGCCACGCGCCGAGGCCTCCCGAAACACCGAGCCGCCGCCCCAGGGCTGCCAGGATCGTGGCAGATGCGATTGCGCGGCCAGGCGCGCGTTCTCCCGCGCGGACATTTCCGGGAACAAGGACGTCAACTGAAAGGTCCGCGACAGGCCGGCGGAGCAGATTTCGTACGGGGTGCGGCCCACCATTTCCCGCCCGTCGAAGCGCATGGAGCCGGATGTTGCTCTGACCACGCCGGTGATCAGGTGAAAGAGGCTGGTTTTTCCCGCACCGTTGGGGCCGATAACGGCCCGCACCTCACCCGCTTCGACCCGCATGGTCACGCCGTTGACCGCTGTCAGCCCGCCATAGCGTTTGGTCAGGCCATCGAGTTCCAATAGAGCCATCACACAACCTCCTTGCGGCGGGTGATCAGGCCCCAAATGCCTTGCGGGGCGAACAGGACGAAGGCGATGAAGATGGCACCGAAGAACAGTGCCCAGGATTCGGTGTATTCCGACAGGATATGTTCCAGCAGCATGAAGAATGCCGCCCCCAGGATCGGGCCGGTCAGTGTGCCCTGACCGCCGACAATCACCATGATCAGCACCTGGCCGGAGAATAACCAAAACACCAAGTCGGTGTTGGCAAAGCCGGCGAAGGGCGAATAGAGCGCACCGGCCAAGCCACCCAGCGCATAGGCGATGGCAACGACGGCGATTTTGTAGCGGCGTGTGTTGTAGCCAAGGGAGAGTGTCTTCGCCTCATTTTCCCGAATGCCGCGCAGCACGGCACCGAATGGGGAGCGCACCAGCGACCAGCAGAAAGCGAAAGCGCCCACCAGACACAGCAAGACCAAGTAATAATAGCCTGTCTTGCTTTGAAACAGCGTAAGCCCGAACGGGCCAGCCGTGCGTGGAATGCCGGCCAAACCGTCGGAAGCGCCGGTCACGGCGGTCCATTTGAACGCAACGGCATAGAGCAACTGAGCAAAGGCGAGCGTCAGCATCGAGAATGAAACGCCGCGCGCCAGGGTGCAGACCCAGGCGACACCGATGGCGATGACACCGGCAATCGCCCCGGCGCCGAGCACGGCGAAAGGCAGCGGGATTCCGGTATGCAGCAGAAGATCGCCGGCGGCATAAGCGCCGATACCGTAAGCAGCGGCATGACCGAAGCTGATCAGGCGCGTATAGCCGACCATCAGATCCAGGCTCATGGCCAGCAGGCCCAGGATCAACGCTTCGGTCAGCAAGGTCATGGCAAAGACCGGCAACAGCATCGGTGCCAGCGCCAGAACACACGCGGCTATGGCGTAGCCGGCGATTTCTTTGCCGGAACCAGATGGCACCGCGGACGCAGGAAGGGGCTTGGGATTGGCCATGATCAAGCCTCCTTACCCAGCAAGCCGCCGGGCCGGATGACCAAGACCAGCAGCATCAGCAGATACATCGCGGCCAGGGCGAAGTCGGGGAAGTAGTAATTGCCGAAAACCTGCACGAAGGCGACCAGCACCGCGGCCAGCAACGACCCGGCGAAACTTCCCATGCCGCCGATGATGACGATGACGAAGGCATCAATGATGGCATTCGGCGCCATCGCCAAAGACGCCGTGATCAGCGGCGCCGCCATCACGCCCCCCAGCGCCGCCAAGCCGCAACCAATGCCGAAAATCCCCGAGCGCACCAGGTTCACATCCACGCCAAGCGCATGCACCATCTCGGCGTTCTGGCTGGTGGCGCGGATCAGCAGCCCCAGGCGTGTGCGTTCCAGGAACTGCCAGATGATCAGTGCCATGACCACGCCCGCGCCGGCCAGGAACAGGCGATAGGTCGGGAACGGCTCATCGAACAGGAAGACGATACCATCGAAGGCCGACGGCATCGGCACCTGCAACGCATCGACGCCCCAGGTCAGGCGGATAATCTCCCCCAGCACCAGGGTCAGGCCGAAGGTGACCATCAGGAAGGCGCTTTCGTCCCGGCGATAGAGACGGCGCAGCAGCCCCATCTCGAACGCCGTGCCGATCGCGCCGGCCACCAAGGGGCCAATCACCAGCCCCGCCCAGAAACTTCCCGTCAGGCGCACAGCGGTGAAGCCGAGGAACCCGCCCAGCATATAGAACGTGCCGTGGGCGAAGTTGACGATCCGCATGATGCCGAAGATCAGCGTCAGCCCCACGCCCAGGAAGAACAGCAGCGCCGCCTGGGAAAAGGCATTGAGGCACTGCGTAACCAGAAAGCCGATGAAATCCATGCCTGTTTTACGCCGTCCCTCGAGCGGATGCCGGTGCCACAACCACGCCGCGGTTAATCCGCGTAGGTCATCTGCTTGCAAGCCGGGGTGATCTTGTTCGCCGGATAGGTCTCGATCACGTTCGGCGTCACCTGGCTAGCGCCTGGCAGTTTGCCGACCTTGACCACGAAACCCTGCTGTTCTCCCTGGTGATCACAGGCGCGCATTTCCAGCGGCCCCTTCACACTGGTCAATTTCAGCCCTTCCAGCGCCGCGCGAATTTTGTCGGTGTCGAAGGAACCGGCTTTCTCGATGCCGGCTTGCAGCACGACACACGACTGATACTGATCGCCTTCGAACATTTGCGGCTTACGCTTGTATTCCGCTTCCCAGGCCGCGACATAGGCGTTGTTTTCGGGAATGTTATAGGTCGGCGTATAGCGTGATCCGCCGATCAGGCCTTCAGCCGCGTCACCGGTGGCCAGCAGGCTCATTTCATCGACCAGTTCCGTCAGCAACTGCACCTTGTCGCCCAGGCGGTATTGCTTCGCCTGCGCCAGGAAGGCGTTATTGTCGTCGCCCGACAAGACCAGGAAGCAGGCATCGGCGCCGGATTGCCTGATCTTGGTAATGTAGGTGGAGAAATCCTTCGTGCCGGTCGGCGAAAACACCGCACCCAGGAACTCTTTACCGGCCTTCCGGCACTCATCCTGGAAAACGTCCATCGAGTTGTGGCCCCAAGCGTAATCCATACCGAGCCCGTAGAATTTGGTGAGTTTCGATCCACGCACCCAGAGTGCGACGGCGCGCGTCCCCATCGGCCCCGAGGTGTTGGGGCGAAAGAAATTCGGCACCAGCGACTCGCCAGTCAGCCGCCCATCACCATTGTCGCCGGAGACGAAGATCGCGTTCCATTCGGCCAGTTTCGGCACCACGGCCAAGGCTTCGTTCGACGCGACGATACAGGTGATCAGCCGCACGCCGTCACGTTCCACCATTTCCTGCGCCTTGCGCACGGTTGTGGCGGGATTACCGGCCGTATCTTCGGAAACCAGTTCGATCTGCTTGCCCAGCAATCCGCCCTTGGCATTGACCTGCTTGGCGCAGAATTCACAGGCGCGCTTCATCTGTGCGCCGATGCCGCCCAAAGGACCGGTGACGGCAACCGGAAGCCCGATCTTCACCACCTCTGCGGCCTGTGCTCGGCGTATGCCGATCGACGTCAAAGATGCGGCCGCAGCGGCGGCGCCTAGGATCGTGCGGCGTTGAATTCCGGCATGCTTGGTCATGCGGTTTCCCCTTGTCAGCGTGATTGCTTATTTTATCCCGTCACTATGCGCAGCGGACGATACGATGGCAATGGCCGAGTTTCGTCCGCCAACCAGGGCGCCCGCAACGCGTGGCCGATAACCGCGCCACGATCTCCGCCCGATTGGGGCCGCTTCTCCGCCCGATTGGGGCGACGCCCTATCGCCAAGAACCGGCCAGATTGCCGGACCGAACGGCGCCGCCAGCGTCAGGCCGGAACGATGATGATCCGGCGATTCTGCTTACCCTTGTTCTCGATCTTCTGGATCCGCAGCGGTCCGATCTCGCCGGTGCGGGCGACATGCGTGCCACCGCAGGGCTGTAGATCGACCACCCCCTCATCGCCGCCAATCCGCAACAGGCGCAGACGCCCAGTGCCACGCGGCGGCTGCACCGACATCGTCCGAACCAGGCCCGGATCCGTGTCCAGCACCGATTCGTCGACCCATTCCATCCGCACCGGATGATCGCCGGCGATCAATGCATTCAACTGCGCCTCGATCACCTCCTTGGCCGGCGGCTCAGGCAAATCGAAATCCAGCCGAGATTTGTCAGCCCCGACCGAGCCGCCGGTGACGGCCGCCCCTTTGATCAGGCTACAAAGCAGATGCATGGCCGTGTGCATCCGCATCAGTTGATGCCGCCGATCCCAGTCGATCACCGCTTCCACCTCTGCGCCGACGGGCGGCAAGGGCGCATCGGGCGCGGGCAGATGCAAAATCGCCTCCCCTTGCCCTTTTACTGTATCGGCGACACGCATCTCGCGATCCCCCCAGCGCAGCACGCCGGTGTCGCCCGGTTGGCCACCACCGCGGGCGTAGAAGATGGTGCGGTCAAGTTCCACGCCCTCGGCCGACGCAGCGAGCACGCGCGCCGTGGTGACGGCCAGATAGGGCTGATCCAGAAAAAGCCGCTCGGTCATTCTTGCCTCCATGCGCGCCGCAGTCGCTGTCTTTCGGCCGAGAGCCACAGCAACGCCAGCGCCGTCACCACGTTCGTCACCGCGCCAGACAGCGCCGCGGCGATCGCTGCCTCGGCCGACATAACGCGGACACGAATATCCTCATTCTCGGTCCCCAGGCCATAATGTCCCGCCAGCCCATCAGGACCCACCGGGGGCACCTTTACCCGACCGATGTAGACCAGCACCGTTTCATCGCACCCACCGGGACTGAGGATGAAATCGCCGATCCGTTCCATCAGATCCGCGCAAAGCCCGGTTTCCTCCGCCAACTCCCGCTGCATCGCCAAGTCGGGGTCTTCGCCGTCCTCCAACAAACCAGCCGGGACTTCGGTCAGCACGGGTTCGATGCCCGCGACCAAGGCGGGAAAGCGGAATTGATCGATCAGCACCACCGCATCTTCCTGCGGATCATACGGCAACATCGCCACTGCTCGGCCGCGCCGCCAGACTTCCCACGTATGCGGATTGGACATCGCACCATCGAAACGGCGGTTGCGAAAGCGCACGACATCCAACGGGAAGCGGCCGTCCCAGACGCGCTCTTGGGTTTCGATCACCACGTCGGGGTGCGGTTTGATGGGCGTTGGGGCGCGTCGTTGCATGCGCGGTGTTCTAGGCTGTGGCCAAGGCTTTGTCGATTTGACGCGCACTCAGGGCAGCAAGCGCATCCCCCGGACACAGACCCGCCGTCACCGGCCCGTTACACCGAGGCTGCCCCTATTCACGGCCCATATGGGACACGGCGTCAGCGGCGGAACACCGCGACGCTCTCCACCCGCGCGGACCATAAAAACTGATCGATCGCCGTCACGCTCGCCAGTTTATAGCCGCCGGCGTGCAGCAGCCGCGCATCGCGCCCCAACGCCATCGGGTTACAATTGACATAGACCACGACAGGCACGCCAGACGTGGCGATGGCGCCGATTTGTGCCGCCGCGCCGGCATGGGGCGGATCCAGAACGATCGCAGCCATACCGGCCAATTCCTTCGCCGTCAGCGGTTGCCGCGTCAGATCGCGCTGCGTCGCTTCGATCTTGCCCGCCAGGCCGTGGCCATTGACCGCCTGCTTCAGCGCCGCGACCGCGGCTGCTTCGCCCTCCCACGCCATAACCCGCGCCACGCGCGCCAAGGCAAAGGTCAGCGTGCCGCACCCGGCATAAAGCTCCCCGATGCGGGAGCGCGCGGTGAGTTTCGTCGGCAGCCCGGCCATCACCGCTTCGATGATCGCCTGTTCTCCCGCCTCGGTTGCCTGCAAGAACGCGCCCGGCGCCGGCCGCACCTGAATGCCCGACAACGCCGTCTCCGGCGGGCGCAACAGGGCGATCGTCTCCGGCACACCGCTGCCCTCGATGCACGAGACCCGGGGCAGACCCTGTTCGGCCGCAAATGCGGTGACCGCCGTTCGGTCCTCCAAAGTCAGGGCGGCGTCCGTATGCAGCAGCACATCAGGGCCGCTATCGAGCAAATTGATGATCACCGATGCCTGCCGCCGCAGCGCGCTTAAATCGGCCAGCAACATACGCAAGGGAGCCAGCAAGTTTTGCAACCTTGGATGCAGCACCAGGCACGCCTCGATATCTTCCACATCAGACGAGCGCGCGCCGTGCAGACCAAGGACGATGCGCCGACCGAAGCGGCGGACGGCGAAATCCATCCGACGCCGTTCGCCAGGCAATCCGTGGCGGAACGGCAAGGGCTCGGGCGGCGTGAAGCCGGCTTGGCGGAGTGCCGCACCGACCAAACCCGCCTTCCAGGTGCGATAGCCGACATCCTGCCAGTGCTGCAGAGCACAGCCGCCGCAGCGGCCAAAATGCGCACAGGGTGGTTGGGCACGATCCTCGCTCGCCGTCTCGATCGCCGCCGCCTCCGCCATCCACCCATCACCGCGCGCGCGGATCGGGCGCGCAAGCACGATCTCCTCGGGCAGTGTCCAGGGGATATAGACCGGCGCGCCGGTGCCAAGATGGGCGACGCCATCCCCCTCGGTTCCGACGCGTTCGATCCGCACCGATTGGGGCTGAGGCAGCGCTTTGGCGGGACGCTTCGCCGCGGTCGGAGTGCGTGTCATGCGGGGCAACGGAAAATCCTAATATTCGCCGCTGCGATAAGCGTCATCCAGGCGCTTTTCGTCGGCCTCTGACCAATCGGGCCACGCCTCTCCGCGTTTGCGCAATTTGCCGTTGAAGTTCGGCTTACGCTTGGCATTGAACGCGGCGCGGCCTTCCTCGCCATCCATCGTGGTCTGGATCAGCAGGTGGTTCATCAGGTTCTGCACATGCCACGCCTGATCGTCGGGCAGATTGCCGAAGCGGATGACATATTCCTTCATCATCCGCACCGCCGCGGGCGGCAGCGTGCAGATATGGCGGGCCATCGCCTCGGCCCGCTCCATCAACGTGGCATGCGGCACAACCTCGTTGATCAGGCCAACGCGCAGTGCTTCCTGCGCATCGAAAGCCTCATCGGTCAGCAGGATTTTCATGGCATCGACATAGCGCAACTGGCGCACCAGCATCGCCGGGCCGGGTCCGTTGCCGACCCAGCCTTGCGATAGCAGGCCGAATTTGAACCGGGCACTTTCCGCCGAAGCGATGCGAATATCGGTCGATGTCAGCAACATATACATCCCCGCACCCGCCGCCCAACCGTTGATCGCGGCGATCACCGGCTTCCAGATGCGCGGGTAATGGTCGCCCATCCGCCCATCCAGGCCGGTCTTTTGACCATGCACCGTGCCAGCCAGAGGCCAGAAGATGCGCTTGGTGCGCAGATATTCGCGGTCCTCTTCCGTTAGATCAGGGCGTGGAGCCAGATTATGGCCGCCGCAGAAATGCCGGTCCCCCTTGCCGGTGACGATGGCGCAGCGGATGTCGGGGTCTTCCCAGGTTTCGATCCAGGCCGCGGAAATTTCATCCGACATCCGCTTGTCCAGGATATTGGCCTTCGCCGGGTTGTTCAGGGTGATATAGGCGACCCCGTCCCGCTTTTCATAATCGACACCCATGCCTGCCGGTCTCCCCACGCTTCAGACGCCAGTCTGGCACGACGCCCGCGCGGCGGCCAAATCGACCCTGCTGGCAACCAAGGCTTAACCTTTGCCTGTCAGGCTTCCGGGCACGACCACGCGGAGAGACAATGCCCCTGTTGCAAGAGACTTTGCCGGCGCTGCGCGACGACGTCACGCCGCCGGCAATTCGCGGCGTGGCGGACCTGACCAGCTTTGCCTACCAGGGCAATGGCTTCGAACGCCTCGTGGCGCGTATCGGTACGGACACAGATCAGGCTGCCCGGTTGTTCGACTTTGGGATCGCCTGCCAACTGGATTTCCATCGCGATGAAGGTCTGCAATTGCAGCAGGCCGCACTGGCGCTGACGCCGCTTTATCGAGTCGCGCGCGATCCCGGCGCCACCCAGAACACCGCACCGCCGACGCGCTTGCTGGCGATCGTCGGACCCGGCGATCTGATGGTCAACACGCCGCTGGATTTCCTGACGAACCACCTGAATGTGCGGCTCGATCTACTGCACATTCTGCCAGATCACCCGCTGCCGGCGGCAATCCCGGACCATGACGTCGCCTTCTTTGCCTATAGCGACCCCGATCCACCGATGCTGCGGCGGCTGTCAGCCCTGTATCACCGGTGGCCACGCCCATGCCTGAACGACCCCGCCTTCCTGCCCATCACGGCCCGTGATGCGCTGTCCCGCACGTTAGCGGGGATCGCGGAAATCCGCGCGCCGGAGGTCGTGCAATTAAGTCGCGCAGGGCTGCAGAACCACCTGCGATACGGCACGCCGATCGCGGGCTTCGTCGCCCCCGAACGGATGTTCCCCTGCCTGATCCGCCCCACCGGCACCCATGCCGGGCACGGGCTCGAAAAAGCCGGCTCCCCCGACGATCTGCGCAGCTACCTCGATCGTTCCGATGCCAAAGATTTCTATCTGACGGCATTTGAAGACTATGCCAGCAACGACAGATTGTATCACAAATATCGTATCGCGTTCGTCGACCGCCAGCCTTTCCTCTGCCACATGGCCGTGTCGGAGCATTGGATGGTGCACTATCTGAACGCCGGCATGGAACAAAGCGCGGTCAAGCGGGCGCAGGAAGCCCAAGCGATGCAAGCGTTCGACACCGGCTTTGCCCGCCGCCATGCATCCGGCTTCGCCCAGTTGCACGATCGCTTGGGCTTCGATCTCTATTCCATCGATTGCGCCGAAACCCGTGACGGACGATTGCTGGTGTTTGAAGCCGATGCGGCCGCCATCATTCATTTGATGGATCCAGCCGATATGTTTCCCTACAAACAGCAACCCATGCGCCGCGTGTTCACCGCGTTTGAGGCGATGTTGAAACGGCAGTTCGCCAACTAAGCCTTCACGCTGCTCGCCACAGCAGGCTCTGCCAGTTTCGCCTGCGCCATCAGCACCGCCACCGCACACGACGCCACCCGTGTCCGCGCCGAATCTGCTCGGCTGGTCAGAATGATGGGCACCCGCGCGCCAACCACAACGCCGGCCGCATCTGCCCCAGCCAGAAACGACAACTGCTTGGCCAGCATGTTGCCGGCCTCCAGATCCGGCACCACCAGAATATCCGCCTGACCGGCGACCGGCGAAACGATACCCTTCTGACGCGCGGCCGAGGGACTGACGGCATTGTCGAAAGCCAATGGCCCATCGACCAACCCGCCGGTGATCTGCCCGCGTTCGGCCATTTTGCACAGCGCCGCAGCGTCCAGGGTGGACGGAATATCGGGATTGACCGTCTCCACCGCACTCAGGATTGCCACCTTCGGCTGCGCAATATCCATCACATGCGCCAGGTCGATCGCGTTTTGGACAATATCGCGTTTGGTCGGCAACGTCGGCGCGATATTTACAGCCGCATCGGTGATCAGAAGCGGCCGCGGATAGGATGGCACATCCATCAAGTAGACGTGCGACAACCGCCGCTCGGTCGCCAACCCGGTTTCTTTGGCAACCACCGCATGCAGCAATTCATCGCTGTGCAGTGACCCTTTCATCAAAATCCCCGCCTCCCCGGCGCGCACCAACGCCACCGCGCGTTCTGCCGAGGCATGGCTGTGCGGCGTATCCTCCAGCCGCCAGCCGGTGATATCGATGCCGGCGGCTTGCGCGACGGCATGGATGCGCGCCGAAGGCCCGACCAGGATCGGCACCACCAAGCCAAGCTGCACGATCTCTTGCAACGCCGTCAGCGAGAGTTCATCGCACGGATGGACCACGGCCACCGGCACCGCCGTTCGGCCTTTCGCCCGCTCGACCAAGGCGCGGTAACGCTCATGGCGTAACAGCCGCACATCCGGCAACTCGATCCGGCTGCGGCAGATTTTTTCATGCGGCGCCTGCACCTCGGCCGAACCGGTGATCACCGTGCGACCGTCCTGGGTGGTGCAGGCACAGTCGAACAGGATACGCTGCGTGTCGGGGATCTTCGCCCGCACGGTTACCGTCGCCGTTACGGCGTCACCCAGCCCGACAGGTGCAGCGAAATGCAAATCCTGGGCGATATAAATCGTCCCCGGTCCTGGCAGGCGCATGCCCAGCACGGCGGAGATCAAGGTGCCGCCCCACATGCCATGGGCGATGATGCGATGAAACAAATCCGTCTCGGCATAGGCCGGGTCGAGATGCGCCGGGTTCGCATCCCCCGACACGACGGCGAAAAGATCGATGTCCTCTTGCGTCAGCGTGCGCGTGATACTGGCCGTGTCGCCCAGCGCGATTTCGTCGAATGTGCGGTTTTCGATCATCGCCTCATTGGGCGCGGGAACCAGGTCCATACGGCGATCCTTTGCTGCCATCCAGGCCCAACCTACCCGACCGGCGCGGCGGTCGCGATTGGGGAAAGTACGGCATTCGCTTCGGGGAACGCGACCCCTGTCATGTGCGCCGACAACGACCATAGCGCCGCCGCCGAACTCTGATCACGCGCCTGCGGAAAGACTTGCGCCGGGGCGACGTTGCCCCGCGTTTCGCCGAAACGATCAGGTCCAAAATACCCGCCCGGCACGGCAGTTTCCGAGGTAGCCGCATAGAGAATGGGCAGCGCGCCCGCCTCG
>Ga0164297_10003090_pt1 | contig 15778 bp, 13 predicted proteins | sample GEODES058metaG_FD_113539 | JGI IMG/M metagenome (GOLD analysis project Ga0164297, IMG submission 113539) | Dystrophic lake water microbial communities from Trout Bog Lake, Wisconsin, USA - GEODES058 metaG | ecosystem: Environmental > Aquatic > Freshwater > Lake | place: USA: Trout Bog Lake...
GTCGCCACACCTTCGCGCAGCAAGGAATTATATTTTGTAGCTGATGGCACGGGCGGGCATGTCTTTGCCGAAAGCCTTGAGCAGCATGCACGCAATGTCGCGCATTGGCGCCAAATTGAACATGATCGTGGCACTGCCAGCTCAACACCTTCACTTATATCACCTGCGCAAGCCGCTCCCGATGGAAATGCAGAGGGAGGCGTTGATCGTGCGCCTGTAGATGTGCCGCAATCCCCACCTGATCTTGGCTTGCGTGGTTCGGGCCCGCGTGGTGAGGCTGAGCCGGCACTCCCACCAGCCCAATCAGGTGCAGCCAGCCCAAAGCCAACGGCAAAAGCGGCTGTTGCCATGCCCAAACTCGACCCCCGATTTTCCAAAAGCTTAAAGCCTGAAACCTCACGGCTTGATGGGCCTGTTGATGGCGATGGTGATGGGGATGGAGACGGGGTCAATATGTCCTCATATCCCGTGCCACAGGGTATGCGCGCCCAACAGCAGCAAGAGGCTGGTAAATTAGGTCTGCCACAATCATCAAGCTCATTGCCTGATGACGCAATGCCGCGCGCGGCTCCCGCGCAAGCCAATCCGCCAACAGCCTCTGGTCGCCCCGTGATCTTGGATGCTTCAGAGGGAACTGCACTTGATCCTCTTAAAGCCAAAAATTGGGATTTGAACTCTGCCAAAACTGTTCCTGCGCAAAACGCAACAATGGGACGTTAAGCGCTGTGGCTTGAGCCTGACACCCAGCCGCTTTAAGCTCTCATCATAAGTCGAATCGAGAGTGATATGTCATCAACAACTGGCCTCAAGAGCATGACGGCTTTTGCCCATGCCGCAGGTTATACCGCGCCGTTCCATTGGGCGTGGGAAATTAAATCGGTCAATGCCAAAGGCTTGGATTTGCGAGTGCGGCTAGCGCATGGCTTTGATGCGCTTGAGAGTGAGGCGAGGGCGGCGGTTGCCCGCGTGCTGACACGCGGCACTGTTTATCTCACCCTGACTGTGACACGCGATGCGCAGCAGGCTGAAATTAGCATTAATCATGCTGCGCTCATGCAGCTTGTGCAGGCGGTTGAGAGCATACCGCATGAGCACATAGGCCCCGCGAGTCTTGATGGGCTTTTGGCGGTGAAGGGCATTGTTGATGTGCGCGATCACATTGAGAGTGATGAGGTTATGGCCAAAGCCCAAAGCGCGGTGCGTGCTGGTCTTGATGACGCATTGCTCTCATGCGTTGCAATGCGTCAGCGAGAAGGGCAGGCGTTGGCTGCGGTTTTGATGCAGCGGATTGATCGCATCGCCCATTTGGTTGATGCAGCAGAGCATCATCCTGCCCGCGCCGTTGATACAATTAAGGCGCGCTTAGCACAGAGCATTGAGGCGTTGATGAGCGCGAATGCAGCGCTTGATCCCGCCCGTCTGCATCAAGAAGCATTATTGCTTGCGGCAAAAGCTGATGTTCGCGAGGAGCTTGATCGACTTAAAACACATATTCAGGCCGTGCGTGAATTATGTCTGACAAATGGCGCGGTTGGCCGCAAGCTCGATTTTTTGGCGCAGGAATTGGGCCGAGAGGCCAATACATTTTGCGCCAAATCCAATGATGCGGCCTTGACAGCTCTGGGGATGGATATGCGTCTTGAGATTGAGCAATTCCGCGAACAAGTTCAAAATATAGAGTAAAAAGATGAGCAGCTCACCTTCCTATCTTGAAACGCATCGGCGGGGATTGATGATGATTTTATCCTCGCCCTCTGGCGCGGGTAAAAGCACGCTAACACGTATGCTTATGCAAGATGCGTCTTTGCAGATGAGCTTATCGGTGTCGGTCACCACACGCGAGCGTCGCTCATCAGAGGTTGATGGCGTGCATTATCATTTTATCACGCGGCACGAATTTGAACGTCGCAGAGCGGAAGGTGATTTGCTTGAATGGGCGGAAGTCCATGGCAATTATTATGGCTCCCCACGTTCAAGCATTGAGCACATACTCTCCCAAGGGCGCGATGTCTTGTTTGATATTGATTATCAAGGCACACAACAGGTGCGGCAAAAAGCTCCCGAGGATGTCGTCACCATCTTCATTTTGCCACCGACCATGCGCGAGTTAAAAGCACGTCTTGAGCGCCGCGCTGAGGACAGTGAGGAGACGATTACCAAGCGTCTTGCGAATGCGCGCAATGAAATTCAGCGTTGGGCCATGTATGATTATGTCTTGATTAATGATGATTTGCAAAACACCTATCGACAGGTCATATCTATTTTGCAGGCTGAACGCTTGCGCCGGTTGCGGGCGCAAAAAGCCGTCAGTGATTTTGTTAGGGATCTCTTGTCGGAGTCATAGACTTTGACAGATTTGTGCAAGGCGCACAAAATCGTCGATACTGATTTCTTCAGCACGCCGTGTTGGCTCAATACCAGCCTCACTCAACACGCCCAAGACATCAATTGCTTTACCTTTAATGCTTAGGCTTTTGAGGGATTGGCGCAGCATTTTGCGTCTTTGTCCAAAAGCAGATTGCGTGATGAGCGAGAGCACATGACCATCACATGGCCTGGGCATTGCGCGGGGGATGAGTTCAACAATTGAGGACGTGACTTTGGGGGGCGGTGTGAAGGCCGAGGCGGGCACATCAAATAAAATACGCGCTTGTGTCCGCCAGCCGCATAACACGCCAAGGCGACCATAATCTGCGCGCTCTTTAGGTGTCGCCACTATACGCTCTGCCACTTCACGCTGGAACATCAGGGTTAATTTATCAAACCACGGCGGCCAGATCTCACTCTCGAGCCATTGTGTGAGCAGGGCCGTGCCAATGTTATAGGGCAGATTGGCGCAGATGCGCGCAGGGCCGCTCCAGTATTGGCTGACAATGGTTTTGAGATCGGCGCTCAGTGCATCACCATGAATGATATGCAGGCGATGAGGAAAAGCGCGCGCAATATCTTCAAGCGCAGGTAAGCAGCGCTCATCACGTTCAATGGCAATGACGAGCCCCGCACCCTCACGCAAGAGCGCGCGCGTGAGACCACCTGGCCCCGGACCGATTTCAACGACACAGACATTCTCAAGCGGACCCGCTGCGCGGGCAATACGGCCAGTTAAATTGAGATCATAGAGAAAGTTTTGGCCCAATGATTTTTTGGCCGCCAGACCATATAAACTGACGACATCGCGCAGGGGTGGTAAAGCGTCAGGCGCGCTCACAATTGAACTCGCTTAGGGGCTGTGAGGCGATTAGCCAAAGTCAGCGCTGCGACCAGACTGGACGCGCGGGCAATGCCTTTGCCAGCGATATCGAAGGCTGTGCCATGATCTGGTGATGTACGAATAAAAGGCAAGCCCAATGTTACGTTCACACCTTCATCAAAGGCCAAAGTTTTAATCGGGATGAGTGCTTGATCATGATACATGCACAAAGCGACATCATAATGCTGGCGCGCATGGGCGTGAAACAACGTGTCTGCCGATAATGGCCCTTTGATATTGATGCCTCTTTGTCTCAATATCGTGAGAGCAGGGGTGATGATCTCAAGATCTTCACGTCCCATCGTGCCATTTTCACCCGCATGAGGGTTAAGCCCCGCACAGACCAAACGCGGATGTGCGAGACCAAAATAAGCCGCCAGATCATGCGCGACGATTTCAGCGGTTGAGATGATGAGATCAGGCGTGAGCATGTTAATCGCATCACGCAAGGCAAGGTGAATGGTGATTGGCACCACAGCCAATTGCTCTGACCATAGCATCATCACGGGTTGACATGTGATGCCCCATAAATCCTGAGCAAGCGCACCCAAATATTCGGTATGGCCCGGATGGGTAAAGCCAGCACGATATAAATGCTCTTTGGCAATGGGATTGGTCACAATGCCATGGGCTTTGCCGGCATGCACATAGCCTACACCACGCGCAATGGATTCAATTGTCATCGCCGCATCATCAGGGGAGGGTAGGCCCGCACGCCCCTCAACCGCCTGTGTGAGCGGCACAAGAGGAAGAGCATGAGCAAAAATATCGTTCACGTCCTCAATCGCACAAGGGACGATTGGCACGCTCCAGCCCAGATGTGTCGCAAGGCGCTGGATGTGAGCGGGATCAGCTAACAGGCCAAAGGGGCGTTGGTGCGCTTGCCGCTCTAGCCATGCACGCAAAGTCAGCTCAGGGCCGATCCCTGACGGATCGCCACTTGTGACAATGAGGGGAAGCGGCGCCCCACTCATCTTTATCTCTTTACGATGACGGCATGCGCGCGCACATCGGCATAAAGGCGTGCGGATTCTTTTTCAAGTTTGGCGCTTAGCAAATCATAACGCAATTCTTCGGTCGCGCTATTTTGGTCATTGACTGTGTTTTTGGCGCATAGAGCGATCATTTCAATCCCTGCCTGCCCACGTTGAGGCGGAGTAAGGTGCCCGACATTTGTGGCGTCAAGCAAGGTGCGCAGAGCTTCATTAAGCGCAGTGCTCGTGCGTGTCATCGGCTCTTTAACCGCGACATCATTCATCGACCGCGCCAATGCAATACCTTCATTGCAATCATTAAAACGCTGGCGCAATTGATTAGCCTCGCGCACGCGCGTTTCCAAAATGGACTCATTTGCGTTATTGGGCACAATCATAATGACTTGGCGTAATGTATATTCAGTCACCGCTGTGGTGGCTGTGCGCCCCTGTGCTTTGAGCGCATCGTTGAGCTCGGTCTCGCTGATCTCAAGTGTTTTATTGAGTGCTCGGATAAAAAGCCCCCATGAAGTCTCGGCTTTAAAATATTGCTTCCATTGATCGTCAGTCACCCCCGCATTGTGGAGCGCAACGAGCAGAGCATTAGGCGGCATATTTAATTTGCGCGCGGTCTGAGCAATGGTGGGGCCCAGATCACGATCGCCAAGGGAGATTTTATATTTTGAGCCCTCGATCAATTTAAGGCGCGTGGCAATAATATTTTCAATGGCAGCATCGCGGCTCGCTGGCTTTTTCAGCACAGTTAAAAGCTTCATATGCTGGCTGACATCAACATCCGTAATGGGATCATCATTGACCGAGGCAATCACGGATTGGGCCAAAGCCGAGGAGGGGCCAAACGCATGAGGAAGGCCACATGTCCCAAACATGAGCACGAGTGAGAGCGGCAACGCACGAAACATATGACTCATTTTATACCTATGATGCCTAAGGCGTCTGCTTAATACCATCTGAGGCTGTGACACCAAGATTGGTTTGTGAGCGTATGTCACCAAGTGTACGCAAGCTAATTTGTAATAGAAGCGTATTATTGCGAACATTATTGCCCTGCGCTGTATTTTGCAGCACGGAAAGATAATTGACAGAGACTGTCGTGCAATCATCTTCATATTTACCGCCAAACCCAAGTCCCGCTAAGGAGAATAAGGCTGCTTGGCCACCGCTGCTCACTGTGACATCATTATTATAGAGATGACGGGTTAAATCAAAAATCACATTGCCATTAACGGAGTAATTTTTGTCAATTTTATAGCTTGCGGACGTCGAAATGCCCTCGCGGTTTTTATCAAATCCAAGCAAAGGCTGAGCTTCATAATGGGCAAATAAAACACTCGTTGTCCAAGGCCCAAATTGCGCACTTGAGCTTAAGTCCAAACGGCGCAAGTAAAAATCGGTTGGGTCAAATCGTCCCTTGGCGATGAACGTCAGATTTGATGTCGGCGCGATCAACAAACGGGTGATATAGTCCGATTGAGCTTTATCAAGCCCAGAGGAAAGGCCGGTATTAGCCGCATCGGGCGTCGCATAGGAATTGCGCCCTGCCAGCTGGAAGGATTGACCCATCAACAGATTGGCGTAAGCACCCTTATCAAATGTCAGTGTATATTGCCCGCCCACATTGGCGCGCGTCCCACCTTCAAAGCGGTCATAACCAGAAAATTTATTCCACTCGAACAGATTAGTGTCATCAAAGACCAGACTTTGCGCATCTTCATTCGCACGCACTGTCGGCTCATCAGGACGAACAATAATTTGAGCAATTGGCTCGATCAGATGTGATGAGGCACCAAACCGAGCCATGAGGGGATAGCGATATTCTGCGCCAACTCCGGGAACGGCCTGCCCATTATAGGATTGATTTGATCCTGTGATGAAAGCAGCTTGTGAGCTATTGCTGATAGCTGCACCACCTGCATTGAGCACATTGAGCGATGTCGCTTTATCCATATCAAGCCATGAGGCATTGAGATGGGCAAAGGTAAAGGGTGTCCAGACCTGACCGAGCGGATCAATATATTGACGCTTCCATGACAGATTGAGTGTCGCGCGCGTGTAATCACCGCCAATGCCACGCAACATACAATGAGTTTTGTCATAGACTGAGCAGACATCATAGAGATGATAGGTGCTGTCGAGCTGGCGTGCGCCTATGGATTGGAAATCTGCAATTTGCCGCGCGATGGTGACCATATTGGCATCAATATCAACTTGACCGCCAATGCCCATGGATTGATCTGGATTGATGTTGACAGCTTTATTATAGCTGATGTCTGGCCCCACAACGGGTTGTTGCGATTGCTGGTCATAAGGCGATAGGCCATAGAAATAATAGCCACGAATATCAAAATAGCCTTTATCCGCCTGTCCCGTGAGATAGACACTTGACGTCATTTCACGAAAATAATTCGAGGAGAGATTGAAATCTTTATTTTTGTAATTATCGAGATACCATTTATCTGACAGCCATGCGCCATTCCAGCCAAAGCGCCATTTATCCGTCAGTTCAATGACGCCACTGCTCTCCACCGAGCCTCTGAATTTGCGATCACCGGGCCCATAAGGCGAGCTGTAGAATGAGCTGGGGTTAGTCTGTGAGATCCCGCTCATTTTCAGATTATATGAGCCATTTTCAAGTTGATGACGCCATTCGACTTCACCCAAAAATCCCTGATTGGAATAAAGGGTTGGCGAGAAAGTTAGGTCATAATGAGGATCAATTGCCCAGTAAAAGGGAACTCTAACACCTGCCCCTAAATTGGATTGGACGGTGTATGATGGCATTAAAAAGCCAGTCTTACGTTTCACCGAAGGGTCAGGCATTGAGAAATAGGGCAGATAAGCAATAGGTGTGCCCATAATTTCAAGCGACGCATCTTCGAAATAAATCGTCTGCTCTTCATTTTTGTGAATGATACGCTTTGCGCGCACTTGCCAAAAAGGAGGATGATCCGGATTTTTTTCGCATGAAGGGCAGGCCGTATAACTGCCGCGATCAAAAACAGTCGTATCACCTTCTATGCGCTCGGAGCGGGCAGCGTTAAAATGGGTACGATCAGTACTGTCTGCACGCAGGCTATTGATAAAGCCTTGTTTAAAATCATCGGTCAGATCAAATTGATCCGCATAAGTCACAGTGCCGTCTTTGTCGGTCATTTTTGCATGACCTTCGGCATAAACGCGATTAGTGCCGCGGTTATAAATGACTTTATCTGCCTGCAGCACTTTGCCTTGATAATAGAGCTGCACATCTCCTTGCGCCGAGACAATGTTTTTGTCGCGGTCATAAACCATTTCATTGGCTTGAACGAGAAGGCGATCTTTTTCTTGCGGATTAGATGATGTTTGTGATTGGGACGATATTTTATCGCTGAGTTTTTGCGCAACAGCTTGGGTGCTTATAGCCAGTGGCAAAGTGAAAGCGATAGTGCAAACGACAAAAGCCCATGGACGCACGCGCGCCATGAGGTCTTTCGTTTTAAGGAGGGTGCGAGGAGACAACTCCATCAACCATCCTCCAGATGCAACAAAGCCAAAGTTCCCAAGAGGCTTCCTATTACCGCTGGTGTCCACGCTGCCAAAGAAGCACTTAGCAAACCTGCATTGCCAAGGTCCCCAACCAGCTTGGTCACTACATAAAGCACGAAGCCGGATAATACGCCACCAGAAACCATCTGGGCAATACCACCAAATCGAAAGAACCTTAAAGAAAAGGAAGCAGCGATTAAAACCATTGCGATTAACAGCAGGGGACGTGACAAAAGAGTCTGCAATTTCATGCGATAAACAGCTGAATCGAGGCCCGCAGCCTCAGTTTTTTGGATCACATCGCTCAAATCCCAAAATGAGACACTGTCAGCTTCAACGAATGATTGAGAGATTTGTTCAGAGTTCAAATTGGTCGCAAGAAGATAGTGCTCAACCACTCGCGTCTCTTCACCAGGGCTATTGATGCGCGCATCGCTCATATCCCAATAACCAAGCTTAAGCATTGCCTTGCCAGCCTCAACACGCTCTTGGAAATGGCCGAGGGGATCAAAAACATAGGCTGTCACGGCCGCGAGATTCGTACCGCGATCACTTGATGCTTCGGCGCGGACAATGGCTTGTCCGTCAATGCTGCGCTGGCGAATCCATAGACTCGTATCTGTCGTGGACTGGCCGCGGTTAAAAATACGAGTCTCAATTTGATCGGCTTTGTTTTTCATCATGGCCGACAAAGGATTGAATGCAAAGACCGCAAACAGACCAAAGCCCAGCACCACCCCGAGGGGCGGGACAAGAAATTGCCAGATCGACACTCCAGCCGCACGCGCCACAACTAATTCCAGTTTCCGCGTCAAGCTGACAAACGCAAACATGGCGCCACCCAAGACCGCAAAGGGCATAACCCGCTCTGATACAGAGGGGGTGCGCAAAAATGTGAGCCCTGCCACATAGAGTGTGGAGACATCGGCAAGACCGCTGACGCGTCTGAGCATTTCGATGAAATCAACGAGATAAATCAGGCCAAAAATCGTTAAAAAGACAGCCAAAATAGCTGTTCCAAAGCGGGAGGCGAGATAGCGGGTGAGTGTTGCGCCGACCATTATGCCGCCATTGATGCCGATGGAGGGACTAACAGCCGCTTTATTTTTTGGAGCGGCACAAACACATAAGCAAGTGCGCACAGACAGCCCGATAATGGCAGGCCATAAATGAAAATAAATCCATATGGCGAACGTGCTGCCAGTGCTGCCACGCCAAAGCCCGCCATGCGCAATGCAAGCGCAAGACTAATCGCGGCTCCAATCGCGGTGCCGCGGCCCTGACGTGTGGTGCGTGGTTCAAACAAAGCAGCAAAAGCAATAAGACCAAACACAATGGTATAGAGTGGATTGACGAAACGATCATTGAGCTCCATGCGATATGGCGCATTAGAGGCTTGTGTTAGATCAATATTGAGCAATTGGCTCGTGGACATTTCACGGGGTTTGAGCGGGATGTCGCCAGCGGCTGAGCCAAATTGCGCAAGATCAAGGGCGTAATTTTCAAAGGTAATGATGGCGGGGTCGCGATCACCAGATGCTTGACGCTGGATGCTTCCTTTTTCAAGTAATAGAAAATTACTTGTGCCTTTTTCATAGGTCACACCGGCTTCAGCAATATAGGTGCTGACATGCGCGGGGTCCCTCCGGTCTTGCATAAAAATACCCAGCAAAGCGCCATTGCCGGCGCGTTCACGATAGTGAAACACAAATCCCTGCTCGAGCGTGGTAAAGCTTCCCTCGCGCACAACGCGGCTGAGAAAATCAGCGCGCACTTTGCTGATGAGATCACGAATGGTGCGAAAGCTGCTGGGCATGGCCCAAATAGAAATGACACTCACAAGTACAGTGACCACAAAAATGAGGGCAAGAAATGGCCGAATGAGACGGGCAGGTGAAACACCCGCGGCGCTCATCACGCTCAATTCGCTATCACCATTGAGCTTGTTGAGGGCATAAATTATCCCCCCCAACAGTGCCACGGGTGCGATCACCATGATCAGGGAAGGCAATGTGAGGCCCGTGATGATAAAAAACATCAGCAGGGACTGCCCCTTTGTGGTGAGCAGGTCAAATTGCTGCAGGGCTTGTGTCACCCAGATAACGCCAGTTAACGCGCACAGCCCGCCCAAAAAGGCAGACCAAGCCGATCCGAATATATAGCGTTCAATGAGCGACATGACTGTGAGAATCGTGATCCGTATATCATTTTTATTATGCAGTGCTGTGCAGCTGATTTTAGCAAGCAAAACAAGGCATAACGCATCATTACGCCTATCATACTGTTGTCACAAGAACAGCCCAAGATATTCAAAACGCAGTTGAAAAGACAAAATGTGGCAATATACGCACAGTTGAGATGGTCCAGAGGGTCAAAAGCCAGCTCTTGATTCCCCAAACTTAGCTATAAGGTCTTAAATAAGTGACATTTTCAAGCGGGTGCGGGGCGTTTTGATAAAAAAAGAAGAAGTCTTTTGACCTTAGCACCGAATCTGTGTGAGTTTGTTCCACGCAATTCATTTTACTTTGCCCATTTTGGAGGTTGTCGACCATGGCCCGTCCGTCTGTTTCTGCCAGTGTTAAGCGCGTCAGCATTGAGTTTGTCTCACTCGCTGCTGTGAATGGGCGCGCTGCAGCTAAAAATCACCCCGATACAATTGTGATTTTGGCGGGTGAAAAGGGTAGCTATGGCCAGCAAACCACAAAGCTCATCAAGTCCTGCGCGTCAGCAGTGGCAAAGGCTGCGGCTTATGCCAAATTTAAGGGCACATTTGGCGCGAGTTTTGATCTGTTTGCGCCCCAAGGTCTGGGGGCAGACAGATTGCTTGTTGTTGGGACCCATCAAGACAAGCCCCCTTATAATGGTGCGCCTGCGCATGATTTTGTTGGGCTTGGCGGGGCCATCATGGGCAAGCTCAGCTCATCCCAGCATGCGCAGATTGTGTTTGATGCTGATAAAGACATCAAGGACATTGGGCTGCATTGTGCAGAATTGGCATTGGGCTGTGAGCTTCGTGCTTATGAATTTAACCAATATAAAAGCAAAAAATCAGATATGGGCAAAGCCAGCTCGCCCAAAAAAATCATCATCGCTTCCTCTGATCCTGAAGGCGCGCGCAAAGCCTATAAAACGCATGCCGCCATTTCAGAGGGTGTTGCCTTGGCCCGTACATTGGTCAATGAGCCACCTAATATTTTGACTCCCGATGAATTTGCACGCCGCGCCAAAGCCCTGACCAAATTGGGCGTTGAGGTGAAAGTGCTTGATGTGCCAGCCATGCAGAAATTAGGCATGGGTGCTTTATTAGGCGTGGGGCAGGGGTCTGCGCATCCCAGCCGCTGCGTTATCATGCGCTGGAATGGCACCAAGGCTTCAGTCAAGCCTGTGGCCTTTATCGGCAAGGGCGTGACCTTTGATACCGGCGGTATTTCCATCAAGCCTGCGGCAGGTATGGAAGATATGAAAGGCGATATGGCGGGCGCCGCCTGTGTTGTGGGCCTCATGCACGCATTGGCAAGCCGCAAGGCTAAGACCAATGTGATAGGTGCGATTGGCTTGGTTGAAAATATGCCTGATGGCAAGGCGCAACGCCCCGGTGATATCGTCACCACGCTCTCAGGCCAGACGATTGAAATCATCAATACAGACGCGGAAGGCCGTCTCGTTCTTGCGGATGTGCTGTGGTATGTGCAGCAACAGTATAAGCCCAGTTTCATGATCAATCTTGCGACCCTCACAGGGGCGATTTTAATTGCTTTGGGCCAAGAATATGCAGGGCTTTTCTCCAATAATGATGAATTATCATCCCGACTGACGGAAGTGGGTTTGGCAACGGGTGAAAAAGTCTGGCGCATGCCGATGGGCCCCGCCTTTGACAAAATGATTGATTCAAAATTTGCCGATATGAAAAATACGGGCGGGCGCTATGGCGGCTCAATTACAGCAGCACAATTGCTGCAACGTTTTGTCAATAATGTGCCATGGGCGCATCTTGATATCGCGGGAACGGCCATGAGCTCACCTGCCTCAGACATAAATCAGAGCTGGGGATCAGGGTGGGGCGTGCGTTTGCTCGATCGTTTGATTGCCACTTATTATGAAAAATAAATCTCAGATAAAGGTGTGGTGTGTGCACATGATCTTATCGCGTTCTCTTTTGGCATGTCTTGGTATCGCGCTCTCGGGCTTTATGTCGTCTGCGCACGCAGCTCCCGCCAAATGCACGGCGTTTCGTGATGCTATGAGTAAAATGGTGGCGGATATTAAGGGCGAATTTGTGCGCCCCATTGTGGTCTCGCGCGGGCAAGGCGGGCAATATAACACATGGGATCTCATCACCAATGCGCGCATTGATGGCACGTTACGCTGCAAGGATGAAGTTTTTGTGAGCTTTGAGATTAAAATCTCAATGCCGGCAGAACCTTCTGTGACAGAGCGTTTTACTCTCGCCCAACAAAACGCTTTAATGGCCGCTTTTGGATGGCCCAAAGCGCGTGTTGAAACATTGAGTCATCGCATGAGCACAGAGGCGGCTGAATATTTGCGTGCGTCAGCCGAGCGTGGCGATGTCTATATTGCCGGCAAAGTTGAGGCGCATGAAGCGGGCGGTGTTGATCTCGGTTTGATTTGGACCAATGCGGATCGCAGCTTTATCATTTTGGGTGCGGAGTGAGACACTCCCATTAGGTGCCACATGACTGAGATTTGGTTTTATCATCTGCTCACGCGGTCGCTGGAGCAGGTTTTGCCAGGCCTGCTTGAGAAATCGCGCGAGCGCGGATGGAGCGTTGTGGTGCAGGGACGTGATGCGATGCGTCTTGATCAACTGGATCAATATTTATGGACCTATGAGCCCGCATCATTTTTGCCCCATGCCAGCGCAAGTGACAGCGCTAAAGATGGGGTGAAGGATGCGCAGGAGCAGCCTATCTGGTTGACACTCGACACAGATACGCCCAATGGCGCCAAAATTAGATTTATGATTGATGGCGCTGATGTCGTCTCTTTTGTAAGCGCTGGTCATGCCGATCATTATGACCGCATTGTCGTCATATTTAATGGCAATAATGAGGATGAATTAAATCTTGCGCGTCAACAATGGAAAGACCTGAGGGATAAAGATCTAGCCTTATCCTATTTCCAGCAAAATGAAGATGGCCGCTGGGATAAGAAAGCCTGATGCTATGAGTGACCTTCCACACGCCCACACATCTGTTTATGCCTCAAGTTTTGTTGATGAGTTGGCGCAAAAAGAATTTGTGCAATTGTGTATTGCCTCCGTGATGATGTCCTTTTCCACGGCGCATACAATTGTGGCCTCGTTGGCGTTTGAGCGCAGCGGGTTTGATCTTCACTCCATTGGCATTTTATTATCGTCAATGGCTATTCCCACAATTTTGGGATCACTCTTTTCAGGTGCGTTGATTGCTCGCTTTGGTGTGTTGCTGGTTATGCGCTGCGCAATGCTCTGCGCTTTTGTCGCGATTGGCTCACTTACCTTTACGCATGATTTATTCATGCCTGCGCTTTTATCGCGCTTATTGTGGGGCGCGGGTGTTGGCTTGTTTTTACCATGTGGCATTGTCTATGCGCAAAGCCGCTTGAGCCCGACACGGAGTATTTATTTTATCTCAGTCTATTCCTCCATGATGCCCGTCACGCAAGCCTTTGCGCCGGTTTTGGGCGAATTCATGCTCGATCATTTTGGTGTTGCGCCGATGTTTGCTGTGGCTGCAGCGCCTGCAGGTCTTGGCGCTCTCGTCTCCATTGGCTTGCGGCCGTTGGCGCGCCCCCCACATAAGCGCGGTCTGGCGATGAGCAATGCATTTCAACAAAGCTCGTTTTTACCCGTGCTCTCCTTATTGCTTGCCGGCTCTATCTATGGCTATTCAATGGCCTATTTGGCACCCTCTATCCATGAGCGCGGATTAACATTAGGCGCATTTTTTCTGCCCTCCACTTTGGCTTTATTGGGTGGACGTTTTGGAGGTATGCGCATTTTGGGTTCAATGCATCCGCGCAATCTCGTCAATATTGGCATGGTCTTATCGGCTTCTGGTTTGTTGCTTGTTGCCTTTGCGCAAAATTTATTTGTTGTAGCGCTTGCGGGAATTTTATTTGGTGGCGGCAATTCTATTCTTTATCCCGTGGCCTGTTCATGGATTACACAGGGTATTCCCGCCTCCGAACGTGGCGGGCCCATTGCATTGGCAACAACAGCATTTTATTTTGGTCTTTACGCCATGCCATTTCCGCAAACCTATATGATCGCGGCCATGGGATATCACATGACCGAAGTTGTTCTTGCGCTGATCGGTTTTGCAGGATCTGCCTGCTTAATTTTATGGCGCAAATAAATCCCTATCATATAGAGCCACTCAGCGCTCTCGACCGGCCTCATTAAATTTAGCCGCGAGAGGAGACAGGAAATATTCGATGACGCGGCGATCGCCGGTTTTGATCTCTGCACTTGCGGTCATGCCAGGGTTGATGTTGAGTTGTTTATCACCATCTCTAACAAAAGTATGATCAAGAGCTATTGTGACAGTGTAATTTCGTTTGTTTTGCTGATCCTGATTTTGCGGTTGATTTTGATCATTGGGTGTTAAATTCGATGCAGATGTCGAATTGCGAGAGACACGCGTGACCTTGCCTTCAATGAATCCATATTTTGTGAAGGGAAAGGCATCAATTTTAACAACAGCAGATTGACCCTCCGTCACAAAGCCCGCATCTTTTGTATCAATAACAGCTTCTACATTTAATTGCGCATTTTGAGGCACTATTGTCATTAATTGTTGACCAGGCTGCACAACGCCACCAACTGTATTTATGGACAGTTGAAAAACCATGCCATCAACAGGTGATTTGAGGGTTGATTGCTCTATGCGGAAACGCGAACGCGACATTAACTGTTCGGTTTCACTGATTTTAAGCCGAGCAGCACTGGCCTCACCAATGAGTTTATTTTGAAATTCTGAAATGGTTTGTTTCTTTCGTTCTTGCAAAGCGGCAATGGTGGCGGTTATTTGCCGCGAACGCGAAATATTTTGCTCATAATTAATTTGAGCATCAGAATATTTTTGAAGCGTATCGACAACTTGTGTTTTTGATGCATAGCCAGATGTCTGTAGCTCTTTCATGGCTTGAAGTCGCTGCCGAAGAGATGGAAGCAGTGTCTCGTAAGTTGAGATTGTTGAGATGAGCCCGCTGAAATTATGCCGTTGTTCTGTAATTTGCTCATCTAATCCACGCAATTTTGCATATTGTTCTTCAAGATCGCTCATCATATGCTTGCGTTCACTTTCAACAAGATATGGATCGATATCATCAAGGCCTTCAAAGTATTTTAAACTTTTGCCTTTGTCGTCATCCATTTCGCTTTGCACGCGCGCCAGTGTTAGCCGTGCGGTTTTATTATCGTCAACTGATTTTTTGAGATCTGCATAATGCTCGCTTTTATCGAGTTCAATTAAAACCTGCCCAGCTTTGACGGAGGATCCTTCTTCAACTTTTATTGCGGCAACACGTCCCGCTTCCAAGGGTTGAACAACACGAGAAAAGCCACGCGGCTCAACGCGCCCTGGCGCTATAGCAACGATGTCAATATGCCCCCAATAACTCCATAATAGAGCAAAGCAAAAGATGACGATGATCATCCATGCCGTCATCCACGGAAGAGGGGAGGAGGGCGTCTCCATAATGGCGATAGCGGGCGGTAGAAATTCGGCCTCCCAACGACGACGCTTCATTTTAGTTTCAACGGGTTGGGGTGGGTGTGTTGAATGCTCTATCATCATTAGCTCGATTGTATGTTGTAGAGTTCAGCATAACGTCCATTGGCTCTAATGAGTTCATCATGTGAGCCAATTTCTTCAATGACACCTTTTTCAAAGACAACAATTCTATTCGCATATCTCACAGTTGAAAGACGATGAGCGATAACGATCACTGTTCGCCCTTCCGCGATTTTAGCCATATTATCTTGAATCTTTTTTTCCGTTTCATA
>Ga0164297_10003091_pt1 | contig 15771 bp, 15 predicted proteins | sample GEODES058metaG_FD_113539 | JGI IMG/M metagenome (GOLD analysis project Ga0164297, IMG submission 113539) | Dystrophic lake water microbial communities from Trout Bog Lake, Wisconsin, USA - GEODES058 metaG | ecosystem: Environmental > Aquatic > Freshwater > Lake | place: USA: Trout Bog Lake...
ATCTAGACCTCTTACTCCTTGCTTTAATACATCTTTTAAGACACATGTATCTACATAATCGTTTTTATAATTTCCACCACTGCAACAGTTATAAGCCGTCTTAATATAATAATCATTAAAATTAAAATCAAACAATTTGGAACTGTCAATTGACTTTATTTTACCATTTAATTCACCATAGATACTATCCATTAATCCACATTCTTTACTTCTTAAGCCATTGTAATAAAAGTAATACAAAAAGGCAATCACAATAATAATCATTGTAATTACAACTATTAACAATATTGCTGTCGTTTCTTTCATTTGAGTTATATTTTTGATTGCATTATTAAAAGCCGCTTTTGCTGCATTTGCTCCTCCTGTATTTATTGTTGTTGATCCGGTATCCATATTATATTATATAAATAAAAATAATATATTATTTGAAAGTTTATTATTTATTATAATCAAAATCAAAATGAAAAAAATAAAATTAGAAATAATAAAATTATATTATGATGAATAAAGAATTAAATATATTAGTATATTAATATAAAACCAATGGGAGGAGGATTAATGCAACTTGTTAGTCAAGGTCAACAAAATATCGTTTTGAATGGTAACCCTAGTAAATCATTTTTTAAAGCTACTTATAGACAATATACTAATTTTGGATTACAAAAATTTGTTGTTAATTATGAAGGTTCCAAAACGTTACGATTATCGGAAGAATCTGTTTTCACATTTAAAATCCCGCGTTATGCGGATCTTCTAATGGACAGCTATGTATCCGTCGCTTTGCCGAATATTTGGAGCCCTATTTTGCCACCACAGCAAATAACAAATGAGAGTACATCTCAAGGTTTAGGTAATATCGAACAATGGGCACCCTATGAGTTCAAATGGATAGAAAATCTAGGTGCTAAAATGATATCCAAAATACAAATAACATGTGGTAATTATACATTGCAAGAATACTCAGGTGACTATTTGCTAGCTTCTGTACAACGCGACTTTAATGCGGAGAAAAAGGCATTATTTGATGCAATGACTGGAAATGTACCAGAACTAAATGATCCGGCAAACGCGAATTCTCGTGTTAACACTTATCCAAATGCTTATTATACAAATGATTTAGCTGGTCCTGAGCCATCAATAAGAGGTCGTATTCTATATATTCCCTTAAATAGTTGGTTTGGATTAAAATCTCAAATGGCATTTCCATTGACATCTTTGCAATATAACGAATTACATATAAACGTTACATTTCGTCCAATAAATGAATTATTTGTGATACGTGATGTCTTTGATGCAACTAACAATTATCCATATATTGCACCTAATTTCAATGCATGGTATATGCAATTTTATCGTTTTATACAGCCGCCACCAGATGTTTGTATTGGAATTGACTCATATTCAGATATAAGAACATTATGGAATGCGGATATTCATTTGAATTGTACTTACTGCTTTTTATCGAATGAAGAAGAGCGTTTGTTTGCTTTACAAGAACAAAAATATTTGATTAAACAGGTAAATGAAAGAACATTTTCAAATGTGACAGGTCCAAACAAAGTCGAGCTAGATTCGCTTGGTATGGTAGTTGATTGGCTATTTTATTTTCAGCGAAGTGATGCCAACTTACGCAATGAATGGTCAAATTACACAAATTGGCCCTATAATTATTTGCCAGTGAACGTTGTACAAGCACCTACAAATGGAACTTATACAGTATACAGAAGTTTAGCAGGCACGTTAACTCCTGTTACAATTGGTCCAGGTGTTAATCCAGATGGTACTTTAACTGGTATACTTATAAATCAAGCATACAATCCTCAAAATACAAAATCGATTTTAGTTGCTATGGGTATTTTATTAGATGGCTCTTACAGAGAAAATATTCAACCAGCAGGAGTATTTGATTACATTGAAAAATATACGAGAACTTCTGGGAATGCACCCGAAGGCCTTTATTGTTATAATTTTTGCATACAATCTAATAATGCCGATTTGCAGCCATCCGGTGCAATGAATATGAGTAGATATAATCAAATCGAATTGGAATTTACGACTATCATTCCTCCCTTAGATCCGCTGGCACAAAGTTTAACCATTTGTGATCCGGAAACAGGAAGTATTATTGGAGTAAATAAACCCACTTGGCGAATTTACGACTACAATTTCGATATGCACTTGTTTGAAGAGCGAATTAACATTGTCAACTTTATTGGCGGAAATGTGGGTCTCATGTATGCGACATAATCTGTCTTTAAGTTCAAAATTATATATATTAAATTTGAACTTAAGGAGAAAGGGTAGTATTGGCGGCCGGTGGTGTGGTTTCATAAAATTGGCCTGTTGCAGAAACAGTAGTAGGATATTGCGGCGTGAAATCGGCTTTGGTAAATGGAATGCCTTGCTGCGCGCCGCCTTGAAAAACGCCTTGGCTATACTTATCATGGGTTTCTCTGGATTTATTATACAATTGCAGCCCTTTATTAAAGGAAGGGGTCCATAAATCTAGGCCTAAATAGGGCTGCTGTAATGTACTACTTAAAGAACCAGGGGATGCTTCGGCATAATCTTTGTAACGACCATTGTCTGTTGTTAAGACGTCACTGTATTGGAGACCCTGGTTTAAATCGGATGGATCATAAGGAGGCACATCTTTTGTTTTACATGGACCTCGTGGATTTTCAGGAGGTTGGCAACCGGGGCAATCAATATCAGTTGAACATTGGTCTCTTGTGATTGCACACTGGGCTTGTGGACCACAAAAATTTTGGCAACTATAAGGACTGTTGAATGGTAAATTAACCGTATGACTGTACAAAGGCGAATTCTTATCATTTAAATTGATGACAGCGTCTTTTGGATAGGGTATGACTTTGTGCGAATATTTTTCAAAATCTGTTAATCCCTCTTTTAAGCAAATCTTATTAACAACTAAACTACTACCCCATCTGATTATTATCCAAAATAGAGCTAAACAAGCTATTGTATATATAATTGTTTTTTGATAATTCATATATATACAATAATATTATTTTACCAAGGTGTCTGTGTCTTATCACCATAACCACAATTTATTTACCAACAAATACAGTTCTTTGGGGAAATTCTTCTATATTTTTTGCACCAATATATGTTCCTGTGCTTCTTAGACCACCTAAAAAATCTTGAATTGTGCCTTCTAATTTACCTTTATAAGGAATTTTTAATACATCACCTTCTGATGATCTATAAGTTTCCATTTTTCCGAAATATTTCTCCATGGCATGTCTAGAACTCATCCCATAAAATAACTTATATTTCTGACCATTTTCTTCCACAACTTCACCAGGATTTTCATCGTGCCCTGCAAACACGCCTCCTGCCATGACAAAGTCAGCCCCCGCACCAAATGCCTTTGACATGTCGCCAGGATATTTTATGCCTCCATCTGATATTAAATAAGATTTATAACCTAACTCCTGCAAAGATATGCTAGCTTCACTGCACTCACGCACCGCTTGTAATTGGGGGCGTCCTACACCTGTTTGCCTGCGGGTTAAACAAGCACTTCCGGATCCAATACCAATTTTCACTACATCGACTTCTCCTTCCGATACTAAAACACTGTACATTTCTGCGGTTACTACATTACCAGCAACAAGTATTTTATCAGGATATAGATCTCTGATCTTCTTGCAAAAATCAACAAAACATTGCATATATCCATTTGCAACATCAATACAAATCCATTTACAATTTGTAAATTCGACTATTTCTTGTAAATTGGCGAAATTATCGTCAGTTATTCCAGTTGTCACCATATAATATTCAGCATCTAACTCGATACCTTGATTGATAGCGTTTTCATAGTCTTTTACTGTATAAAATTTGGAGAGAGCTGTTAACATTTTGTAATTTTTCAAAACATTATAGACATCAAATGTTCCTGTTGTATCCATATTAGATGCAATAATAGGAATACCTGTCCACGTAACATTGTTCCTAAAAGAAATAGTTCTTTCTAAGCTGACCTCACTGCGAGAGGATAATAAACTATATTGTGGCAAAATAAATACATCATTAAAGTCAAATTCCTTTGTAATAAAATCTTCCATTGAGCAAATGTATTATTTATAGAGTTATATTTATATTATTTTATTCGCAAAATTTAATATATATTTATTATAACTAATGTCAACTACAGAAGATAGCAGTGCAATTGATGAAAAAAAAACGGACGACACAGGATCTGGACAACCAAACTTTAAAGCATTTTTATTTAATTATATTTATAGTATTCTTTTTACTATAGGGATAGGCATTTTTGTTATAGGTGGATTAGGACTTTATACTTCTAAAGTTGCTCAATCGGATATCCTTCCAACAGATATTAATTTGGCACCGTATACAGATATTGAATTAAAGAATTTTATTGTTGAACCGGTTGAAATAAATATAATGAAACCGCATTTATTTTCACCTGCCGACCAAACTACATCGCAAACAGCAATGTTTAACTATAAAGGTTATTTGGATAGTTTTGTAAAGAGTTTTATATGTAGTTTGAAAGCTTGGGCTGACCCAAAAGGCGGTTTTTTTAGTAATTATGCGCTTTACTTTTCAAAAGTATATGATGGAATAGTTGCAACAAATTTTTCATTTATAAATATGACATTTGGTGGTTTAGGAGGAAAGATACCAGAGGGCATCTTTATGATTTTATATGGATTATTTGGGCCTATTGTTTGGCTAATATTGTTCCTATTTACAAATTTAATAAGTATCTTTTATCATGCTAAGAATTTATGGCAATTATTTAGAGGTAAAATAGGAGAGGAACATAATTTTATTTGGACAGCCAATGCACAATGGTTTTCATTTTGGAAATGGGTGTTTTTCTTTTTCTTTGGTTTCACTATTTGTCTTATTTCAACCTTTGTATCGCCTGTACTACTAACAATATATGCATTATTTTCTCCCTTGTTTGCTAAATATAATCTAATTGATATAGATGCTCAAAATAAACCAGTTGTAACAGAAAATCAAGGCGTATTTGATTTTATACAATCCACCTTTGTTTATAAGAAATTCTTTTTCTTTATACTTGCCACGATAAGTTTAATATATAATGCTGCCATCTATTTAGGATCATCTTATATGATTGGTATAATAATTGCAATTGTAATTGTTTATTTGCTAGGTTTATATAAAAATCCTATTCCAACCCATCAAGAAGATGTTAGTTTCAGAAGCAGCGAAATATCAAATGTAAAACAACCAAAGCCTGTAGAGATCTGTCCACCCATTCAAGAAGAAGGAGATATTAACTTGGTGACGAGAGAAGATTTGGATCCAAATAATGTTAATAGCTGGTCGTCAAGAGTAAAAGGTGAAGTAAAGAATGAATTAAAGGGTGAAATGAAAGGAGGGTCAAAAAAAATAAAAACGAATTCGACTGCAAATTTGTTTATAAAACCCGTGAAGAAATATAATATAAAATTGGTTTAATAAAGAATTGGTTTAATAAAGAATTGGTTTAACAAAGAATTTAAATATAAATACTAATTCTAATTAAGATGGGTAAAAATAAAACAAAAAAGGTGTTGCCTTTTGTTAGTATATGTACACCGACATTTAATAGACGACCATTTATTCCTTATATGATAAAATGTTTTGAACATCAGACATATCCAAAAGAAAAGATAGAATGGATTATTATAGATGATGGAACAGATCCAATTGAAGATTTGGTTAAAGATATACCACAAGTGAAATACTTCTATTATAAAGAAAAAATGTTACTAGGAAAAAAGAGAAATTTAATGCATGAAAAATGTACAGGTGATATAATTATTTATATGGATGACGATGATTATTATCCTCCAGAAAGAATATCGCATGCAGTAGATACGCTGTTAAAAAACCCATCTTATTTAATAGCAGGATCTTCTGAGATGCATGTATATTTTGAGAGTAAAAATCAAATGTATCAATGCGGTCCTTATAAACAAAACCACAGTACAGCAGCGACATTTGCCTTTAAAAAAGAATTATTAAAACAAACAAAATATGATGATGAAAAGGCGCTTGCAGAAGAGAACCAATTTACAAAGGGATATACAATACCATTAGTTCAATTAGAAAGTTTAAAATCGATTTTGGTTTTTTCTCATAGACACAATTCACTTAATAAGGAAAAGTTATTGGAAAATCCAGAAATGACAAAAACAGTTTTATCAAAGTATACAGTAGATGATTTTATAAAAGATCCAGTTTTGAAGCAATTTTATATGCATGATATGAATAAATTATTGGAAGATTATGAGCCGGGTAGACCAGAAAATAAGCCAAAAATATTAGAGCAAATAAAACAGATGGAGACAGAACGTGCTAAAAGGATAGACGATCACAATAAGATGTTGGAGGCACAGAGAAAAATAATGTCTATTCATAATACTAGTCAAAATCAATCAATCGAAGCACTAAGGAATGAATATGAAAAAAAACTAGCCGATAAGAATTATATTATAAACGAATTATTGAAGAAGATTAAGTTATTGACAGAGAAGGGATAAATATTATATTAAACAATATAAAGACAATAGGTATATATATGTATATATAACCGTAAGCATGCCATACGACGACCAATACTACCCTGTTGTTACTGAAAATGATTTATCAGATGATGGAAGTTTAAAGAGGAGTACAACAGATGATATCAAACGTCTAGATAAACATTATGAGAAGTTCAACAAGAAAATTTATTATGATCAGTCAAGAGATGACAGATCTTACAAGACAGTAGCCATTAAGAATTATGGTTCTGGACAAATGGGATCCAGAATTCGTAATGCAGTGACTGGCCAATATACGCCGTATTTAGTTGGTTCTGTAGATGAAGATCTATTCTTTGTTGTGAGCAATTGCATGGCTCGTTCAGGAAGAAAAGAGCCAATGCATTTGTTCTATGATAGTCCTGAGCAATATGAAAATCATCATTTTACTACAGTAAGTCAACAGATAAAGCAAAAGTGGGCTGCGAAGAATTTGCTAGCGCGTCAACAATTGGGTCAGGAGCAGGAATAGAAACTCTCTGTACAGAAAATATGCAAAAATCTGTACGGTGGATTTTAGAGAAACTCTCTGTACAGAAAATATGCAAAAATCTGTACAACAAATTTTACTAATTAAATATTTTATTTATTCGCAATAAAATATTTGAATACTTATTCGTCTAATTCATCTTCTGATACAGTGTCTTCTATATCCGCTGCATTTTCCTTTGTATATTTATCCAAGTATCTATATATACGATTTATATCTAACTTTGATATATCGTAATTTTCAAATAGCGCTACTATCTCGTTATCAGTATATTTATTTTTTAAATCTAAAAAAAATGCAAACATATCATTCTTATCCATCGATAATTCTTGACACAAGTTTTGAATAAAAATAGAATTATTATATTCTGTCGAATATTTTGTTAGTACCTTTGTAAATCTTACCTCTATAGGATTGAACTTTTGCTTTTTGGGAATTGTATAATGATATAATTTATTATTCTTAAATGTTTTCAATAGAGAACTCATCTCATTAAATTGCCAGATCTGCTTCTGAAATGTAATTCTATCTATATAATCTGCAAAACACATATTATCTAAAATATTCAAATAAAATGGAATTGACTCGTTTTTTTTCATTTTTGAAAGTACATCAATTATATTCTCATGCCACAATAACCCCACTATTGTTCTATCTGTCTCATTCATTATCGTCAAATGGTTTTCAATTGGAAAATTGTTATTGATTAATTTTTTTGTTATCTTTCTTGTATCATCATTATAGGATTTCATTAAAAAAATATTTTGAATTATATTTGTATTTAGAATATTCTGTTTGTTTTTATACAACTCATAAATAGTACCCAATTTTCTTAAATCTCCCTGAATAAAATTAATTATATTTGTTTTTATATTTTCATCTAAATTTGGTATTACTTTTTCTACTAATATATTCATTTGAGGTTTTGTCGGAGTTTTTAATTCTATTACATGACATACTTTCATTAATTCTTTTATTTTTTTATCAATGTGATAATTACCTATACATATTATCGGATTTAGTGTAATCTCCTCCAATCTTTGCTTTTTTGTTTTTTTTGGCCGAATAATTTTAATTAATGAATTTATTCCTCCTTTATCCCCATTATTCATGCCATCAATCTCATCCATTATTATTGCAATACGTTGTATTTTCTTATAAAACATACTCATTACATTTTTATCAGACATATTATGTTTTGTTATTGTATCCATTATGGACTTGTTTCGAATATCACCTGCATCATATTTTATTATATCATAATTTAGTTCTTTTAATATGTTAGTTACAAATGTCGTTTTACCTGATCCAGGATCACCATAAATATATATCCCTTTCTTTGTTGTTAAATTATACTTGTTTTGTTCAAAATCCTTTAAAATATCCTTCATTTTATTCATATCATCCTCTCGATTTAATATATTATTTATATTTATGTCCTCCATCTTATATATCTAATTGTATTCTTTTTATGTTGATTTTTACTCAATCCTAGTTCTTCCATTAAATTTAATATTAATTTTCTGCATTTTGTCGATTCATTATCAATCGCATATGACTCTAGAAAAGTTATGTAATTTGAATATATACTTGTCCTGTAATAACACTTTTTCATATCCAACCATCTCCTATAATTTTCTTTTAATAATAAATTAAACACAAAATCATTATCTTGTCTTATCATACTGCGTATGTAATTTTCTATATTTCTTTTATTTATGTACTTTCTAACCTTTGAATGCATTTCAATATAATTCGCTTTTGTTAGAAAAATGGTAATTACATCTGGCACATATTCCCATATCAAGTCTATCATCTCTTGTGGCAGATTATCTATATTTTTTAGCAAATTGTTAGTAAATGTCATTATACTTACTAATAATATATTTATAAATATTTTTTTTATATTTATAAATATTTTTTTTGTATTTTATGTAGTAGTGGTACTAGTTGTAGTATTTGATGTATCACACGGATTAGGCACTCCTGATGTTATACCGTCCCAAGTAACTTGACATGCATTTGCCCAAGTGTATTTAGAACATGATCCGTTTTCACCATTAAATGGTGCTTGATTAAAATTAACAGTACCTTGTTCACCCTTACTTGGAACATTACATCTACCTAAACTATGTGAATTATAACATGCCTCACCATTACCTGAAAGATCTACCCAATAGTCTGGACAAGCTCCTATAATTGGTGGCCATACTTCCGAATTGGATGCTTTAGATAAGGAAATACCTATTACAACCAATATTATTATTAAAAGAATAATCGCTATTGTTAGTACTATCTTTTGAAAAGTCATTGCTATATATAAAATAAACATATAATTTTTTTATGAATGTATTATAATATGAATAATTCTAAAAATACGAACAATGGTAGGGTTGATATTATTAGTAAAACGGAAGGACCTGATATATCACAATTATTTGCTATGTATGATAAAATACCTGCTAATCAATGTGCTACATTTAGGGAACCAACATTAGGTCAATGGAACGAAACCGCTCTATCTAAAGCTTATTTTTCTAAAGAAAATATACAAATTATTCAAAATGGAATCCGAGCCGGAGTATATGAAAAATCCAATGGTCAATATACGGTTGCGCCCCAAGATTGCGACTCTTTAAAAATTATCATGAGAAGTGTATTTTTACAACATGCAGCTAATCAACCCCATAATATATCTGGACAAATCGAACAACTCAATCAAATTGTTTTGGATTATTGCATTTTTCATGTCTATTCAGAAGCACAATCTTATATGAAATACTTGCACGATGCAAGTACATTGGTTGTACCTCTATCTCATGGAGTTCTCGAAAGACAAAAAGATAAAAATAATTATCTTATGCCAAACTGGTTTTAGAAACCTTTTTATAACGAAGTAATAAATGTGGAAAAAAATTGAAATTATATTTTAAAAATATAATTTCAATATACTTATACCAATCACAAATCTAAAAGATGTATATTCACGTTTTAGTTAAAACATTTACTAAGGCACAAATGGAAGCTGTTCTAAATTATTATAATACTAACAAAGCAGCCGATGAAGAACCATTAGAAAGACTTGACCGAGCTGAAGGCGGATTTCAAATTAAACTCAAAGAAGATCAATGGAAAATAGATCCGTATTTCGGACTTGCAGATGCGAATGATAAAATACGACAGTTGCGTTGGTCAAATGGATACCTACTACCAATGGGATACAGAGGTTTCACAGAAAAACAATATATGCTATTATACGAGTCTCTTGTTTTTGGATTTGAACCCGGATCAGTTCTTCTAGAAAATAATTAAAAAATGTAATTTGTAATATAATTATGCAATGTAATTTGTAATGTAATTATCTAGCCATGTAACTTTTTTTATTTTTATAAATAAGAACACACGTCACGACAAATCCATTCATTCAATAAATAGTATGCAATATGGTCTTCTGGTAACACGAATTCCGTGCCCTCAGCTAACTGTATATAGTTTTTTCGTTTCGACCAATTTATTTCGGCTGCTAATAATATTTTTTCTAGAAAATTCTTGAAATATATAAATGTATTTGTACAAGACATACGCGACACGTTATTCATTATTTCAAATACGATTTCGTCTGTTTGAACGTCATACTGTAAAGTAATACGCACCTTTGCCCATTTTTTTCTCCTGAGATTATCGTCTGCTGGCATATTCTCCTTTATCCATTCATTCATTTCTTTTGTCGTGATGTCTCCGCGTTCCCTCGCTTCCAAGACACTATTAAGTAGTCTTTCATTGACTGTATCTGCAGCATATGACGCACAACACTTATAGTGACTAATCAATCTCTGTGCTTTGTAATCTTCTGTTGTTAGTTCGATCGGTAATGTGCCATACTCTATTAACCATGAATATTCCTCCGGCTGATATTGTATTCTCACGCCTTCTAATTGGCTAAATTGTTCATTTATATATGTTTTAACCCACTCTGCATCACAAGCAGGTATTCTGTATACATTTTGCCACCACATGTTTCTGTAGATAGGCAGTTTGACAATTGGACTTACCTGTGTTATTATTCTCTTGCCTAGATCTGCAAGACTTACGTTAGAAATAGGGGCAATAGGAAATGGGATGTTAGGAAATAAGTTTTGCATTTTTAAATTATTATCAAATTAAATTCTTAGAAATTAAATTCTTATTAAATTATTGTATGACTACCAATCTTATCAGTACGACTAGAAATTTCAATTTTTTATAACTTGTCAAAAAACTAAAAAACTAAAAATAAAAACTTTATACCTTTTCTTATTTCAAATGCCGAATTCTCTTATAAAATTATTAAGCGATAAATCAAACCAAACCATACAATTTTCTTCATTCTCAATAGATTTACAATTTCTATATACTTTACATTTTATATCATTTGTTTTACTATGTTCATCTAAATTTGCATAAAATGCTTTTACTTCTTCCATCATTTCGTCACTCATTAATGTATTACATTGTTGTTTAAACAAAATTTTATATTCATTATTAGTATAAGTATATATCTTTACTCCATAAATACCTTTCGTTGTATAATAAATGTTATTGTTTAACATAATAAATATATTTTAAATTATTTCTATATCATTTGAATTTTTATAAAAATAAAAAATTAATTATATAATTATATTACATCTCTTCTAACAACAACTCTTTCGACTTCTTAACCGATTTTTTTACACTTTTATTTACACTCGTCACCTTCTTTTTTTTTACATCTCCTTGCTGTGCATCCAGTCTTTCCTTTTGATATAACTTATATTCTTTTTCTAATTCTTCCAACTCTTGTAACCACATTTCTTGAATAGTTGTCGCCTCAATCTTATGCAACTCTGCTTGCTTTAATTGATGATCTTTTAACAATTTTTCTACATTTTCTTCTGATACCGCATCCATTGGCATTCTTACTAAATATTTAAATTCCTCATCATCATCAATTTGTTCATATTCCTTGTCCAATAACATTTCACTAATTTCCTGCTTCTTCTTTTTTCTCAAATCTATCGTACCATCCAATACCTCTTGAATATATCTCGCCTTATTCGACAAAATTAATAGCTCCCTTTCTAAATTTTCAATCAAATTATCTTTTCTATCCTCATAATGTTGCAAACGAATATCGTAATAATCATCAATAATTTGATCCACATTGTCATACTTTTTCAATTTATCTTCTGCGTTAAATAAGTTCATATTGGTCGTAGATGTAGTACTATACAATTTCAATAATTTCTCAAGACCATTGCATCCATAATCCCCTTTCAATGCCTCCAATTCTTGTACTTTACCTTTTGTGAAAGAAATCACAAATTCTACTGTAGTATCCGTATAATTCTCATACACATCTTTTACAAATGGCACAATTTTCTTTCCTTCTTTGTCCTTATCGTTTTGCAAATCACTCAACAATTCCTTGAAATCTTCTGTCCAATAACCAATTGGAAGTTCAGTAACACGAATTTTATCTTGTTCTACATGCTCATATTTACCTTTAAACATAAATTTACTATCACCTACCTTTGTAATCGAGCCAGTAAATCCATCATAAAATGGCACAAATTCAAAGTCGCTTGTCTCTAGATTTTGCAATTTATTTTTTAAATAATGAATGATTTGCAATGGATTGTAACAGGGTATTTCTGTACTGAAACCAGTGCCAATACCCTTTGTTCCATTTACTAGAACCATAGGAATAATCGGCACATAGTATTGCGGCTCTACTGGTGTTCCATCATCATCCAAATAATTCAGAATTTTATCATCTTGTTCTGGAAAGATAAATCTTGCTATTTTTTCAAGTCTAGTAAATATATATCTTGGCGATGATGCATCCTGACCACCTTTAATTCTAGACCCGAACTGACCTGATGGAAACAGCAGATTGATATTATTTGATCCCACAAAATTCTGTGCCATTCCTACAATCGCCTTATTCAGACTTTCTTCACCGTGATGATAACATGATTGCTGTGATACGTAACCAGAAAATTGCGCCACTTTCATTTCAGATGTTAAACGTTGTTTGAATGCACAAAACAGGATTTTTCTCAAACTGATTTTTAGTCCATCCATCAAATTGGGAATACTGCGATCACAATCATACTTGGAAAAGTGTATCAACTCTTTATGAATAAACTCTTCATATGGTATCATTTGTTTTCTTGTGTCTGCAAAACTCTTACGATCATAAATAGTTTCCAGCCATGTCTTTCTATCATCTGCTCTCTTTTTATTGAAAACCATATCAATTGCATCATCACTCGTTGCGCCAGTATGTTGAAATCCTACAAACTTTTTCTCCTCAAAATATTCACGAAATTCTGTTTTTGTTGAAGTACCCAAACCTTTGTAATATTTTATATTCCATCCCTTTGTATCGTTTTGACTTTTCCATTCTTCATATTCGCCCTCATTGTAAAACTTCAATTCACTATTTCCCTTTTTTGCCTTCAAAATCGGCGTATTCATAAAACCAATAAAGCCAGGTATCTTGGTTAAACTGAGCCATTCATTTTGAAACAAGTTAATACATAATCCTTTGATATGTGACCCATCTAAATCCTGATCCGTCATAAAGACAACTCGGCTATATCTCAAATATTTGTGCACATCTTCAATTGTCTTGTATTCTTTTCCACCTTCTAATCCAAGAATTTTTTTTATTTCTGCAATTTCCTTATTTTCTGATACTTTTTTAACTGCTTCGCCTCTTACATTCATTACCTTACCCTTCAAGGGATACACGCCAATTGTGTTTCTATCTTCAGAACTCAAACCAGAAATGACACCTGTCTTTGCTGAATCTCCCTCACAAAAGATAATCATGCATTCTTTTGATTTTTCTGTTCCTGCCCAATTAGCATCATCTAATTTGGGAATTCCGCGAACACTCTTACTCTTGGTACCATCTGTCTTTTTTGCAGCCTTGTTTTCCTTTACTTCTGTCAATTGCAATGCTGCATCCATCACTCCCATTTTGGCAATTTTCTCAATAAATTTATCGCTTACATCACACTTGGAACCGAATTTAGAAGAAGGCGTATTCATAAAATCTTTTGTCTGACTATCAAATGCCGGATTTTCAATATCGCATCTTAAAAACAAAATCAGTTGCTCTTTAATCGTATTTGGATTTACCTTTACCTTCTTTTTCTTCTCAATAAAATCACACAATTTTCTCGTGATCTGACCCAAAATATATTCTACATGTTTACCGCCTTTGGATGTATAAATGCCATTCACAAACGAAACTTGAATAAATTCATTGCTAGAAGTTAAGGCTACTGCATATTCCCAACGTTCACCATTTTCTTCGTACACTCTTGGAGCGACTGCCTTGTCACCAATATACAAATTAATATATTGCTCAAAATTCTTAGTCGGTATAATTTGACTATTGTATTTCACTTTAATGGTCTTATCGGTTACTGCAGAAATGTCATATACACGCTTCTTTAGCAAAGCGACCAGGTCTGGGGTTAACCCGGCTATGCCTAGCCTCTGATAATCGGGTTTAAAGGTGATCTTTGTATACGGTTTCACCTTTGAAGCCTTTGTGATTTTGGGTGGACAAATCTCATCCAAATTATTCTTAAATTCTTGTGTATATTTTAACCCTCTAATATGATCGACTGTTTCAATTTGCCCATAGGTTGACCAAATGAGAACTAATTTGAAACCGAAGCCATTCTTACCACCCACAATCTTTTTCTCCTCTTTATTGTAATTTGTCGATGTTCTTAAATGTCCGAAAATCAATTCCGGAACCCATGTTTTGTATTCCGGATGCTGGATCACATCAATTCCATTACCATCGTTAATCATCACAATTGTACCATCTTCTTGAATTGCAATATCTATGTAAGTAACTGGTAACGAATTTTCTACTTTGGCATCAATCTTGGTTTGCATTCTGATCACATGATCTCTGCAATTTACAATACCTTCATCAAACAGCTTGAATAGACCCGGAATATAACTAATGTTTTTTTCAATAATTCTATCATTTGCTTCATTCATAATCCACAAACCAGCATCTACTGTTTCCACGGAACCGATATAGGTATCCGGATTGTCTAGGATATGCTGTTTATCGGTCTTTTGTTGTACGTCAAAATATAATTGCTCTGTAGTGCTGCTCATTGTTAACTATATATACTTATCTAATTTCTATTTAAATAGATTCAATTTTATTTGAAAAAGAAAATAAAATTGTTATTAAATAATTAATAATTAATAATTTAATTTATATAAATAAATTAAATGCCTTCTAGTTTGAATTTTACTCCCGGTAATAAAGCAAATTTAAAATTATTATTGCAAAAAGAACTATTAAGAACTTATTATAATGCTTTTAACACTAATCAGACAACTCAAGACATTTTAAATGCGGATCAAATCACCGAAGGAACATTATGTAATTGTAAACCATTTCGTTCCAATTCTGTTAAACAAGGTTATAATGATCCTAGCCAAACACAAAATCAACGATTTGCATCTATATTGACTGGAACTTTAGGCGGAAGAACTACATTTGGCAATTTAAATAAACCCGCTGTTGTAAATTATTTGGGTAGTTGGCAAGGACAACCTGGGGGCTCTGTTAAACCATTAAGAAATACGTTTTGAAAGATGATTTAAAAATGCGTTGCA
>Ga0164297_10003092_pt1 | contig 15767 bp, 14 predicted proteins | sample GEODES058metaG_FD_113539 | JGI IMG/M metagenome (GOLD analysis project Ga0164297, IMG submission 113539) | Dystrophic lake water microbial communities from Trout Bog Lake, Wisconsin, USA - GEODES058 metaG | ecosystem: Environmental > Aquatic > Freshwater > Lake | place: USA: Trout Bog Lake...
AATACCCTTGACAATGTGTACCACTTAGTGGCACAATTAAGCATGAAACGTATTTTTAAGACTCACTACTTTGCTCGATGGATGCGCAAGACTGAACTCAGTGACAAAGCGCTCTATTCTGCAGTGATCGAAATGACGCAAGGTTTGATTGATGCTGACCTGGGAGGCTGGATCCTCAAAAAACGAGGCGGACTTTCTGGTCGGGGCAAGCGGGGTGGGGCCAGAACCTTGATCGCGACAAATAAGGGAAACCGATGGATTTTTGTGTACGGTTTTGAAAAAATGACCGCGCAAATATCTCAGATGGTGAACTAGAAGCGTTGAAAGATATTGCTGCAGAATTATTGGCGAGGACGGTTAAACAACTTGACGAAGCCTTGAATGACGGATCCTTAACGGAGATATGCGATGACCACAAAATCTAAGGCCAAGAGCCTCATTTTTGAAGCTGTTCATGAAACGGCAAGCGATCTTCATCGCCTCGGTTTCATTGATAAACGAAAAATGCGCAAATTTGATCTGCTTTGTCTGGATCCCATTCCGGCATACGATAGTGAAAAAATTCGTGCGCTAAGGGAACACCTTAAACTAAGCCAAGCTGTTTTGGCTTCTGTATTGAATACCAGCCTGTCAACAGTGCGCAAGTGGGAAGCAGGCGATAAGCATCCAGGCGGTCCCTCGCTAAAGTTGCTTAATCTGCTGGATCGAAAAGGCCTAGAGGCTGTAATTTAGGCGCTAGTAGCTGGTTGCGCGTGAAGATGAATGCCCAGCGCTGCAGTGACTTTGAGGATGGTCGCGAAGCTTGGATTGCCTTCGCCAGACAAGGCTTTGTAGAGACTCTCACGGCCTAAGCCAGTGTCGCGAGATAGTTGGGACATGCCTTTAGCACGAGCAATATTGCCGAGCGCTTTAGCAAGAAACGCGGCATCATCTCCGGCTTCTTGCAGGCAGGCTTCAAAGTAGAGAGCCATATCCTCTTCTGTTTTGAGGTGCGCAGCGCTATCCCATTTGCGAAGTTTGGGGGTGTTCATTATCACTCCTTTATTTGTTGTGCAAGCCCAAGGGCCATCTTGATGTCTTTGTCTTGTGTGCCTTTATCGCCGCCGGCGAGCAAGATCACAATCTCCATGCCGCGCTGTGCGAAATACACGCGATACCCTGGCCCGCAGTGAATACGCATCTCTGAAACTCCTTCACCAACAGGCTTACAGTCACCAAAGTTACCCTCTTCGGCGCGGTCAATACGGGCCTGAATCCTGCGCGCAGCTTGCTTGTCACGCAATGATTCAAACCATGTATCAAACACCTCAGTGGTGTAAATAGATTTCATAGGCAAATCTGTATCAAATAGGATACGACAAAGTATCAAATGGGGTACTTAATGTCAAGTCCACTGATGGGAATTAACTTGACGTGCTTACAGGGTAAAACTAGATGAAAACTCAATAATTGAATGAGCCAAACCAACACTTAGGAACACGAATACGGTCTGATTTTCAGCTGTACTCCTCATCATCCCGCAGGCGTGATCAGCCGCCCCAACCTCTTGAACTGCCAATTTTTTTACTCGGTACCCGCCCCACCACCATTACCGCACATACCAACCCTTCGGGGTTGGTATTTTTTTGACCGTTGGTTTGGGTTCATGCGGGTCTGTGGGGAGTGTTGCGGACTGCGCAAGTTGGAAGCAGGTGATAAGCATCCAGGCGGTCCCTCGCTAAAGTTGCTTAATCTGATGGATCGCAAAGGCCTAGAGGCGTTAATTTAGGCACTATTGGCGGTTGGACTTGAAGATGAACGCCCAGCGCTGCAGTGACTATGAGGATTGTCGCAAAGCTTCCGATAGAACCGTATTGATGCGATACTCTTGCTTTGCCTAGTGGTTGAACCGCAGAAATCCTTACTTCTGTTACTTTCCTTATGCGGTTCAGTGATTTTTGTGGACCTTTCATACTGCATAGCCAAATGTTGCAGGATTCTGACTTGGGGATGATTCAGCGTGTCACCGTTGTGCCGCAGTGAAAAATTAAATGGCAAATCTATTCATCCGATGTCCTATTCGGCCTGTCAAGGTCAGCCCTGAAGATTGGTCTTCAGAGGATTTGTATTTTTCCTGGGCTTTTATTGGCGATCCAGAGTTTCATACTGTCCTTGATCTGGATACGTGCCCGGTCGCCGATGAGATCATTGCAACGGTTTCGGCTATTGATGTTCGCTTAATAGAGTTAAAAGTCCCCTCTGTTAGCAACAAAAAGATCCGTCAATTGCTTCCCATGATGCTTGAGGATGAATTGCTCTCCTCGGTATCTGCAACCAGCATTCAGTTGCTCCCGCCCTTTGCGAATCACATGTCTGACAAACGCTTAGTGAGCATCGTTGAGCAGGACTGGTTGCGGTGGCTGAGCAAAAAGCTCGCCGTTCTGAATTGCGAAAGGATCCAACTGATACCGGAGAGCCTATTGCTCCCCACACACCCTTCTACTCTATATTATGAGTCAAAGGATGAGACAGTTTTTTATAGTTCAAAAAAAAACACTTCACGAGATCGTTTGTTGGTCGCAACCAGCTTCTGAAAAAGCGATAACCTTCCATGTAACAGAGGCTCGGTCTGACTTCACAGAGGTGTCCATCGATTTGTTACTGAGCGGGCTTGAAAGTGAAAAAAAAGTCTATCAGTACCTTGATTTATTAACTACTGAATTTTCTACTTTTCGAAAAAATAATCACAGTGAACTGCAGCACTGGTTTTCTAAAGAGTTATGGAAGACTCCGGAGCCCTCGGCGCCAGAGTTCCCCCCATTAGATCTCTCAAAAAGCGATACTTTTTATTTTAAGTCGTTTTGTGCTGACTGGCGTGAATCTGATTTCTGTTACTGAGTTAGAGGCTGCGCTTGCGCCATGACCCAATCGCAAAATTTCTTTCGCTGAATTACAAAAGGCGATGTATGTAACCGAGACGATTTATCGAGATGGGGTTACTCCGTTGCGCTTTCGCGCAAGTTGATAAAGATTCGCACCTCTATCAAACTGGGTAACCCCACCTTTTGGCAAGGCCTAACTGTCAGATCAAATCGAAACTACTACAGCTCGCGTCATCGCAATCACGACCGACAAGCGTTCTGATCTATGGCCTGAAATGCCCACAATATCAGAACAGGCTTTGCCGGGATTTGATAGCTCGGTTTGGTATGGAATTTATGTTCCTGCAAACACATCTGATAAAACAGTGCAGCAACTCAATCAGGCATTTGTAAGCATCCTAAAATCCAACAAGATGGTTGCATGGCTAAAGGATAAAGGACTCGAGCCAGTTGCCGATAGCCCTTCGCAGGCTAAGAAGTGGCTATCAGATGACATTGCTCAATGGAAAAACGTCGTTTCAACTGCACATATCGAAACCGAATAAAGTAAATCTAGTGACGATTGATCGCCTTGTATCAACCTCGACCGGATTAGAGGCAGTGCTTAATTGAAAATTACCATCGAGCTAATGGCTAGCAAAGTAACAACGACAAACGCCACCCCGAGCAACATCCGTTGAGCCCACCGACGATATTGTTGTGCATCGCTGTGAGCTAGCTGCATAGCCATTTCTATTTTTCCAGGCGAAGCCATCATCATAAAAGCTGCTGCCACATTATGAATCGCCATAAACCAAAGCACGCTCACACCCAGCGACCGTGCGATCTCAGCTTGCGTCGCGGCAAACATCGCGTTGGCGCCAGCATTCGAACCAGTTATCAAACCGCCCATCGCTCCGACAAATGGTGCGATCGCTAAATACGCTCTACCCGATTGGGAAATCACTTGGGCTAAATATGTGGCCATCCCTGATATGGTCATTACCATACCGAGAACGATAAATAAGCCCGTTACCGGTGCTACTTGCAACCATGACGCCCAAGCTCGCCTTCGAGACTGAATCGATGGAACCCCTCGGGTGAAAAAAAATGTTGCAACGATTAGCCAGGGGGCAGGCGATGCGATGAGGCGCAAAACATAGGGCAGCTCTGCCATCCTCCCTAACCAACCACCGATCAGTACACCAGCAAGTAAAACAACGTAACTAGCAAGTGCTCGACGCGCAGCGCCTGTTAATGGCGAAGCGCTTATTTTCGCTGTTTTAACAAAGTGCACCAGAATAATCACTAAGCTACCTAGCGCACCTGCCGCACTGGTACCAAAGACTGAATTAAAAGCTGTAATTGCCAACGTCAAGGCCGCACCTGATAAAACGCCTTTGACAGCGGCCCCCGCTCGAGCACCAGGTAAAGCAACCAACCAGGCTGCTACGACGCCCGTCACGACCAGAGGAACTAGACTTACAAAGCCAGAACTTACGCCCAGATCATGGAAAGGCAGATCCGCCATTTTGGCGGCAATCATCGTCCCCGGCCCCATCGAACCCCACGGTATAGTGCACAGGCCAAGCAACCCAATGACAACGACATTTCTGGGGGTTAAACCAAAATTGGCTAGCAAGGGAATACCGATGGTGATACCAATACCAAAACCTGTTAAAGACTCGGCAAAAGGAGTGATTCCGTGAACAACCAGCAGCACCGCCCCTACTCCACTGCCGGCTCTACTCTTTACCCAGTTCGCTAACTCTGCCTGAGCGCCAGCATTGCGCAGCACCTCCGACAACAACAGGCCACCACCGATAATTGCCAAAACTTCAGTCAATATCGGCCCCCAGCGCACCAGCGTGGTAGGCAGACCAGCCAATGCTATTGGAAAACCAATAGACGCAGCAAGTAATGCAGCAAGCACGCCCAGCAAAGCCGAGTACATAGAGCGCACCCCAAAGCCAAGTGCTAAGAGCGTAACTAAAACTGGAGCAATACACAGCACTGTTTGCATAGGGCGAACTGATCAAAGACTAGTTATTGACGAACAATCACCTCGCCCCGTCTTGGGACAGCATATGCTATTGATATTAGCTTAATTACGTATCAGATAATCAAAAGCACTTAAGGCCGCCTTCGCTCCCTCACCAGCGGCGATCACGATCTGCTTGTAGGGCACAGTCGTGCAATCTCCCGCGGCAAAAATTCCCGGCGCAGTTGTATGACCTTTGGCATCCACGACGATTTCACCGAACTTGCTCAGTTCGAGTGTATCTTTTAGAAACTCAGTATTTGGAACCAGTCCGATTTGAACAAACACACCGGCAAGTTCAACATGGTGAATCTCCTCGCTCGAACGATCTTTGAACTTTAGGCCATTAACCACGCTGCCGTCGCCGACAATTTCCATGGTCTGGGCGTTAGTGTGCACGGTCACATTAGGCAAACTATTAAGTTTGTTGACCAACACCGCATCTGCCTTCAATTCAGGCGCGAACTCAATAACTGTGACGTGTTCGACGATACCTGCCAAGTCAATTGCTGCTTCAACACCCGAATTACCGCCTCCAATGACAGCTGTGCGCTTACCTTTGAAGAGAGGACCATCGCAGTGCGGACAATACGCGACACCTTTGTTTTTGTACTCTTGCTCGCCTGGGACGTTAACGTTACGCCACCGCGCACCCGTCGATAAAATTACTGAGCGAGCTTTCAGGGTCCCGCCGTTTTCCATTTGGACCTGGGCCAGACCACCTTTGTCACTCGCGGGAGTAACCTTGGCCGCACGTTGCATGTTCATGATTTCCACGCCGTAATGACGAACCTGCGCCTCCAGTGCAGCGGCAAACTTAGGCCCATCGGTCTCGAGCACGGAGATGTAATTTTCAATTCCCATCGTGTCGTTGACCTGTCCGCCAAAACGCTCTGCTGCGATACCAACGCGTATGCCTTTGCGGGCGGCGTAGACCGCGGCTGCAGCTCCGGCCGGACCACCACCAACGATCAATAGATCATAAGCATCCTTAGCATTGAGTTTGGCAGCTTCGCGTTCGCCAGACTTGGTATCCAATTTGGCAACAATTTCTTCAACAGTCATGCGTCCTGAGCCAAAAACTTGTCCGTTCAAGAAAACCATGGGAACGGCCATAATTTCACGGTCAGCGACTTCCTGTTGAAAGGCTCCGCCTTCAATGACGACGGTCTTGATTTTTGGATTCACAATCGCCATGAGCGAAAGCGCCTGAACAACGTCCGGACAATTGTGGCAAGTCAACGACATGTACACCTCAAAGTTCAGCTCAGTATCGAGCGCCTTGATTGAGTCGATGACGTCTTGCTCAACTTTAGGTGGATGCCCACCAGTCCACAATAATGTCAGAACTAGAGAGGTAAATTCATGTCCGAGAGGCAGGCCAGCGAAACGCACGCCCGATGCTTCACCTAGTCGCGAAACCACAAATGAGGGTTTGCGGGCGTCGTTACCATCCATATCAACTGTTACCTGGTCCGATAGGCTAACGATGCTCTCCAGCAAATTGCGCATCTCAGTTGCAGTATCACTTGCGTCCAATGATGCTGTTAAATGAATAGGCTGACGCAACATTCCTAAGTAGGTCTGCAATTGCGATTTAAGCGTGTCATCAAGCATGGTGCTCTCCTTTCAGGGGCAAAACGTTACCCTCTTCCTCTAACTAGAAGAAGTATTGGCATATAAGTTAAGGGATTCGGTTTGAGGGCAAGGCACACAATGAACTCAGTCAACAGATGCCTTATCCTCAAAGCCCTGCTAGCAGGGCCTTGAATCAAGCGTTAGATCTTACCAACCAAATCCAATGAAGGAGTCAAGGTCTTAGCACCTTCGTTCCACTTCGCTGGGCACACTTGACCTGGGTGAGCGGCGGTGTACTGCGCGGCTTTCAATTTGCGCAATGTTTCTTTCACGTCGCGAGCGATTTCGTTGGAGTGAATTTCAAGGGTTTTGATGACCAGATCTGGGTTAATGATAAACGTGCCACGTAATGCCAAACCTTCTTCGGCGATATGTACGCCAAACGCGTTGGTCAGTGCGTGGGTTGGGTCACCAACCAGAGGGAACTTAGCTTTACCAACGGATGGCGACGTTTCATGCCAAACTTTGTGCGAAAAATGGGTGTCAGTAGTAACGATATAGACTTCTGCACCAGCTTTTTGAAATTCAGCGTAGTTGTCGGCTGCATCTTCGATCTCGGTCGGGCAGTTGAAAGTGAAGGCTGCTGGCATGAAAATGAAGACTGACCACTTACCCTTCAAATTGGCTTCGGTGATTTCAACGAATTTGCCGTTGTGGAAAGCTTGGTTTTTGAAAGGCTGAACTTGCGTATTAATGAGTGACATAAGATTTCCTTTTTGAGGGAAGGTTAATAAAAAAAAACAATCAAACAATCAAACTCGGTAGGTTCTATCATAATCCTCATTCAACATAAAGCTAATTGATTGTTTTAATGCCTGTGATTGGTCAAACCTATTCCCTAGGGCAATTTTTCAAAAATCGGGGTGCACAAGAGAGGCTTTCATCGAGTAAGCTTGATTCAAAATTACAACAATCATAGGGGACAAAAAATGCAGGTAAATGACAAAGGCGTTTCGGCTCGAATTAAGGTGTTTTGGCAACCTGGTTGCTCCTCCTGCCTACGAACAAAGGAGTTTCTTGCCAAGCAAGGCATCGAATTTCAATCTATTGACGTGCACAACGATCCTGCCGGCATGGAAGAGCTCCTGGCTCTGGGCGCACGCAGCGTGCCAGTCGTTGCACTAGGAGGGCGCTTCACGTATTGCCAATCTTTTAACGACGTTGTCAAATTTCTAGACCTAAAAACAAAACTAATGGATCCACTGCCACCGGCAGATTTAGTTGCCCGCATCGACACGGTCACGCGTGCCGCAGCTCGCTACATACGACAGTTTCCTAAAGAGCAATTACGGGAGAATTTTCGCGACAGAAAACGTACGCCTGCTGGCTTAGCGTTTCATGTTTTTCGGGTTGCGGAAATGGGCGTTCAAGCGGCAAAACAAATCCCTTTAGAATTCGAAGGATTCAACGACTTGCCGCCTGAACAATGGTCAGCTGACGACATCGCCGAATGGGGGCTGACAGTTCGACAGCTCGTGCTGGACTGGTGGGGCGCAGAGCAAGACAAAACACTCAGTTATCTCGCCCCAACCTACTATGGCGCGCGTCCGATGCACGACGTACTTGAGCGCACCGCGTGGCACGCAGCACAACACACTAGGCAACTCATTCTGATGCTGCAAACCTATGGAGTTGAACCTGATGGCCCGCTGACCGCCAACGAGCTGGCTGGTTTGCCACTTCCAGACGAAGTCTGGGATCGCTAAAATGAAAATCACAATCAAAGCTCTAGTGCTCTTGGTAACTTTAGCCTCAGCACTTGGGGCGTGCTCGAGTCAAGCGCAGGGTCAGGACGTTGCCGACTTCCCGACTAAACCTATCCGGATCATTGTGCCCTATGCACCTGGTGGCGGAGGCGACGCAGTTGTCCGATACATGAGCGACAAACTAGCTGAAGAACTTAAACAGCCGATTATTATTGAAAATAAACCTGGTGCATCTGGTTTTATCGGTGCGCAAGCCGCGGCAACGGCCGCTCCCGATGGCTACACCCTAGTCATGGTTTTTGATGGCACGGTTGTTGTTGCACCACATTTACTCAAGGCACCCTTTAACACGCTGACAGATTTCGCACCGATAACAAAACTCAATGATGCGACGATCGTTCTAGCCTTGAATAAAAACGTACCAGTACGCAATCTGACTGAGTTGATTAGCTACGCTAAATCACTTCCTAATCCGATGGAATTCGGATCAACAGGCCAGGGTTCAAGTACTCACCTAGCAGGTGAATTACTAGCCATGCAAACGGGAATGAAGTTACAGCACATCCCATACAAAGGGGGTGGCCAAGCCGTCACCGACGTGGCGGCAGGTCAAATACCTATGATTATTACCGTCGTCCCCACCGTAATGGCTCACATCACGCAAGGACGTCTTGTACCCATCGCGGTTTCCGGGGAACGGCGATCGGCAAGCCTGCCTGATGTCCCCACCTTTACGGAGTCCGGCGCCACCAACTTCGATGTCACCTCCTGGTATGGTTTGCTCGCTCCAGCCAAGACACCTCGACCTATCATTAATAAATTACAGCAAGCCATCGCCAAAGTGATGCAAATGCCTGAGGTTCGGGAACGCTATCTAAAAAGTTCCTTCGAACCGGTCGCAAACAGCCCGGAGGAATTTGCCAAGCAGTTGAAAGTCGACTACGAGCGATGGGGTAAAGTTGTTAAAGATGCCCACGTGACGCTGAATTAATTTGCCGTCAAACGCTTTGCAAATGAAGCGCCATAGGCTGGCGAGCGGAAATTCAACACTGGATCTGCAGTTGGCAACACGCCATCGCTCATCACAAGAGGATCGAAATTGATTTTTTCGCAATCGGCACCTTTTTGAGGAGTCGCTTTGGTAATGGTGAGTACACCCGCTTGCACTTTCATACGGTCCTCAGGCCAATAAACCGTTGGGTTATTTTCCTCATCACCAGGCTTGCCAATCGTCAAGATCATGTTCCATTTAACTGGGCCTTTTTCGACTTTGCCAATCAAGTCTTGATCAAGAAATTTTGCCGGCATTGAGGTCAGTTCAGCGTCTGTTAACCGGACAACGCCTGCTTGAGGAACGAATTGCCACTTAACCAGCGTGACTTGATTTTGCGAGTTAATAAACTTGAACGCGTGGATGCTGTAAAAATCACTATTCGCATAACTGACCGGCGGATTGTTCTTTGCCATATATTGAGCAAGTGGCGCAGCATCCGGATGACTAGCTCGAAATGCCTGCAGCTTATCGGGATCAGGCTTGCCGGTTGCCGGATCCGGTGTATTGGCCAGCACCGCGTCGTAAAAAGTCGTTGGATTGGCTGCACTAAATACTGGGATGTTCAGCATCGTGAAGTGATGGACTTTATCGCCAGGCAGTTGGAACTGCAAAGCCATTCCGCGCGGGCTTTTTGCAGTGTCGGGGGCTTTAGGATTGCCACCAGCTAAGGAAAACCTGCCGATAACCGGAATAACTTGCCCTGAAAACAGCGCTGATTTGCTGTAAACCTGAGCATCTTTGTTGCCAACAAAGGTACCGGTAATACAAATGCCAATAATGTGATTCCGACGCTCTCCTGGGACAACGCCATTTTGTTTTTCCAACGCGCCAATTACCTGGTCAGCCGTCGGAGCTTGCTGAGCTATCGAATAATTAGATACAAATAAGGCCGTACACAGGACGCTAAAACTTAGCACGCGCATCTTAAAATTTTTGTCACCCATGTTCGCTCCTTGGTTTTTTAGTCGTTGGCTAGTCAGTTTACGACTTATTGAGAACTATCAGTCTGTTCTAGTGATGCAGTCCTGCGACAAGCAACTTTATATCCGTACAACGTTCTAATTCTTCAATTAATCGGAACGCACTTTCAGTAGCAGAATTCGATAGATCGGCTTGTTTCGCACAATCTACAAATTTCGCCTCAATATCATCCCAGTTTAAAGGTCGAGAAGGATGGCCTGGTGCCTTATGCACGCGAACCATATCCCTGGTACCGTTACGCAATTGAACCTCAACATCTACCCAACCGCGACTACCTGAGCTCCGCGTATCGTATAACTCATCGTTTAAATCACGACACGATTCGTGCTCAAAAGCAGAGACTCTCTCAAGCAGCGCCTGAATTTCTGGTCTGTTTACTGCCGCATCGCTAAACGTATCAATCGAGTAATGGCCGTCCAATGCTCCAGCCGCCAAGCAATACTGCAAGCTGAATTTACCTTCGAGTCCAGTGATCGGATGCGGGTAGGTGAGAACCTGCATCCCTCCTGGTGGCATACGGCATTCAAGTCGAACGATGTCGTTGGCATCAAACTGATGCTTTTGCTTGAGTATCAATACACCGTCCATACCGCGGTGACAGGCATAACAACAAGCAAATTTCTTTAAAGCGATGCCTGGATCTACCAAGATGCCGGGGTGGGCAAAAGCATCAATAGCGACTTGAGCATCCGAGGTAGGAACACCGTATGCAGCGTAAAAACCAGCCTTGGCCTCCAAAATATCCTGTGCAGCCGTAAACCCCGAGAGAGCCAGGCGCACCGCCTCTAGTGCGTTGCGTGCTGCTAAACCTGTATGAAGTGGCTTAGTCATCGTCCCAAAATTTCGACGAATACCGCTTGCCATTGAGGACGCAATTCCGAAAGCGTGACGTGTTTGGCTCACATCAAGCCTATATGCTTTGCATAAAGCGCCCAGAGCGGAAAACGTACCCAGCGTTCCTGTGCCATGAAAGCCTCTGCCATAATGCCCCACGGTAATGCCTTGAGCAATGCGCGCCCCTACTTCGACACCCATCACATATGCTTCAATAAAGGCAACGCCATCAAGCGGGAACGATTCAAGGTCCGCTATCAATGCAGCAACGATAATCGCGCTTGGATGAGCAGGCATCATCGACAAAACATCATCAAAATCGAGCGCATGGCCAAACGTGCCGTTTATCAAGGCAGCAGTCTGCGCACTTGCCCTGCGATTAGTGCCCAAGATAGGGTTTAAACCGCTGTCACCCGTGATATCGAGATATCTCTCGAGAGGCTCCAGGACCTCACTGCCAGCACCTGACAAAATAACTGCAAAAGTATCAGCAATGACTTTTTTTGCATTCTCCAGCGTACTGTCGGGAAAGTCGCCTAGCTTTTTTTCAACGATAAAACGCGCTACGGTTTCGGTCAGGCCCGCCATATTGTCCCCTGCATCAAGGTTTTATCCACTCGTTGGCCACATGGTAAAGCTATTTACCCCACTCTGTTCAAGTCATTTCAGCGTAAACAGCTAACTTGCCTCAATTTTGATCAGCGGGCTTTTCAGACTTGCGGTACTGACGTATAACTGAATAAAAGGGAGATCATCATGAATGTGAGTGAGACAAAATCGAGGCCGCTTAACCAAATAGCTATCCGCTGCATTGTGATGAGAGGCGGTACGAGTCGAGGCGTGTTTTTTCACGAACGCGACCTACCTAAAGATCCCATCAAGCGTGACAAAGTCCTTCTCGCAGCCATGGGCAGCCCAGATCCTAGGCAAATTGACGGATTGGGTGGTGCGGATAATTTAACGAGCAAAATTGTGATCATTGACAAGGCTCGACGTGCAGGGGCGGACGTTGACTACACTTTCGGTCAAGTTGGGATAGATTTACCTTACGTCTCGTACACTGCGAACTGCGGGAATTTGTCAGCAGCTGTTGGGGCGTTTGCAATAGAAGAAGGGCTCGTAGAACCGATTTTTCCGATTACACGCGTTCGAATCTTTAATACCAACACACAACAATTATTAGTTGCTTATGTCAGCGTCGATGAAAATGGCGCACCTTCCGTTGACGGCAACTGTGCTATCGCAGGCGTTCCTGGGACGTCAGGCGAAATTCGAATGGATTTTGCAGCGACGAAAGGCGCGAGCACCGGAAAAATGCTGCCCAGTGGCAGTGTGGTCGATGAACTGTATATTCCTGAGTTCGATAAAAAAATTCATGTGTCCATAGTAGATGTCGCCAAAGCTACGGTGTTCTTTCATGCTCGTGATGCGGGTATCACGGGCACGGAGAGTCCGGATGAGTTCACGCCTGAAATCTTGGATCGTTTCTGGGCAATTCGCAACGCAGCAGCGGCACACGTAGGTCTTGCTCCAGACTCGCGCCTACCGCATCCCGTTTCAGTAGTAGAACCATCTGATTACACCAACTATATGACTAAAGAGTTGGTCTTGGCCAAAGATGTAAGCTTCGTAACTCGTCGCGTCGGCGGACCACCACCTCGGTTACATAAGGCCTTTGCCGCGACTGGCGCGGTATGCACTGCCATGGCTGCAAATATCCCCGGAACAATTGTGCATCAGGTAGCCAGACAGTTTGACGACGGTGTTGTTCGGCTGGGACATCCTACTGGAATCTTTCCTGTGCGCATTGCGCTAAGCCCGTCTGGAGACATTGAAGAGGCCTCTTACGTCAGAACGGCAAGACGCATCATGGACGGTGTCGTCTACGTACGCGATTCAGTCATAAATCAATAATAGAGCAGTCATGGGCGATCGTACACAACGAAATCTGAGATTGCTGTTATCGACGTGCTTGCTCGCAAGCATCGCAGCAACGCATCTATCGTCATGGGCAGCGACCTATCCAAACAAACAAATTCATCTGATTGTGCCCTACCCGCCTGGTGGCGGCAATGACACGATCGCAAGAGCCCTGGCTCAGCAGATGGAAGAGACCTTTAAAACAACTGTTATCGTTGAGAATAAGCCCGGCGCAAATGGAATCATTGCTGCCGAGTATGTCGCCCGCGCCGAGTCAGACGGCTATACGTTATTCATGGCAAATAACGGTAGTCATGGCATCAACCCGTCTTTGTACAAAAAGATCAATTACGACCCTGTCAAAGATTTTGTTCCGATCTCCATGGTGGCCACCTCACCAAATGTGCTGGTCGTATCAAAGCAATTAGGTGTGCGCACCTTGAAAGAGTTAATTGATTACGCAAAGGCAAGCTCAAGTCCGCTCAGTTATGGATCTAACGGTGCGGGCAGCTCCCAGCAAATGGCTGGGGCATTATTTAGCAGCGACTTTGGTCTGAACACGCTTCATATACCTTATAAAGGCACTGGCCCAATGATGACCGATTTACTAGGCGGACGAATTACGATGAGCTTTGGAAACATCATCGCTGTTTTGCCGCACATACAAAGCGGCAAACTTGAAGCACTGGCTGTGACCACACCCACTCGGTCTCCTGCATTACCGGAAACACCGTCGTTAGCAGAGAGCATGCCAGGTTTTGACGCAACAGTTTGGTGGGCATTAATGGCAGGCAAAGGCGCCCCTCAGGAGGCGATCGATGCACTAAATAAAGTAGTGCAAGATTTTGCAAAAAATCCAAAAACAGAAAAATTAATGGAGCGCGTCGGTGCAACTCCAAAAGCCTCGACAGCGGAAGAATTAGGCAAATTCATACAAACTGAATTAACCAAATGGGCGAAAGTTGTTAAAGACACAGGAGCGACTGCGGATTAGCAATGAAAGGCCTGACTGAAAGATTATCTGAGTTCGTAGCTAATTGTGATGCATCGACTATTAGCGAAGCTGAGCGCCAAAAATCAATACAGATACTGACTGATACCTTTGGCAATATCCTATCAGGCGGCGGCACTGACATCGATGCAGCATTGTCAACGTACCGACAGAAGTTTAATTTAAACCTGCAACCAAAGAGAGAAGTCTCGGCAATGCGTTGGGCGGCCCTTGGAGCCGCTACAGACTTTGATGATGTGCTATCAGCCATGCCTGCGCATCCAAGTGCAATCATTCTCGCCGTCGCGCTGGTATATATCGAAGAGCTGAAATCAAGTGGTAGCGAGGTCATTGACGCTCACATCATCAGTCTTGAAGTTGGCGCAGCAATTGGCCGAGAAATTGGGCTCGGTCACTACAATCAAGGCTTTCATGCGACCAGCAGCCTAGGTATATTTTGTGGTGTCGCTTGCGCTGCAAGACTCTTAAAGCTTGACCGTAAGACACTGCAACTCGCTTTTGGGATCGCCGCATCCATGGCTAGCGGTTTAAATCGCAACTTTGGCACGATGACCAAACCATTGCATTCAGGTTTAGCCGCCCGCAACGCAGTCACCGCTATCGATCTAGCTAGATCCGGATTGACAGCTGCCAGCGATGTTTTTGAGTCTAAAGCTGGATTTCTATCCACTTTTGGTGCCAATCACACAGGACACCCAGTACAAAAACTGCAGCTTGGATCGCCCTGGGTGATTATCACGCCCGGTCTTAGCCTAAGAAAATTTGCCTGCTACAACGCAAACCAGCGCCCCATGCAAGGCTTGCTGGATCTGATGCAGCGTCGACCAAATATCGATCGAAAGTTAATTAGACATGTGAGTTGCAGAATGCCACCTGGAGCCATGCAAGGATCCATTTACAAAAAACCAACGACAGGCGATGAGGCCAAGTTCTCCTTGCACTATGCACTTGCGGCAGGCATCGTTGATGGCAGGTATTCGTTACAAACATTCACTGACAAAGCTGTGAACCGCGCTGAGATCGCTGAAGCCTTAAATAGAATAGATGCTGGTGAATATTCACATTGCGTCGCAGATGACGTTGACTTTGCGATCAAAACCCCTGGCAGTCGAGGTTTTGTCGAAGTTGAAATTCAATGGGAAGACGGTCACACCGAATCCACTATAGTAAGAGTTTCACCGGGTCACCCCTCAATCGGATTGAGTTGGCGTGACTTAGAGGAGAAATTTATCGATTGTGCCCAGTTTGGCGGTGTTGATACCGACATCGCGGCTCGTTGCTTTGAGAAAGTGAAAACACTCCGTCAGTATTGCAACGCTGCAGAAGTCTTCGAAGATCTGCTGAAACACAACACCATTTATTGATAAGAAAATCGCATGCGACGTCGTCAATTTACTTTCTCTGCTTTATCACTAGCTGCCCTGTCGTATTGCAAACTCAGTTTTGCAGATGCCAGTGACGAATCTAATCGTGTCGCACAGTTTCCGAATCATGCCATGCGTTTGATTGTCCCGTTAGCGGCGGGCGGAGGTACCGATTTAATTTCACGGCTATCGGCCGCGGCGATGGCGCAGGAGTTGGGCGTCGCAATAGCTGTCGAAAACGTAGCAGGCGGCGGGGGAATTATTGGAGTGTCAACTGCGGTTCGATCGCCTCCAGATGGTTACACCTTGGTTACAGGTACGCCGTCATTATCAGTAAACCCTGCTTTACGAAAAGATCTGCCATTCGATCCCATCGC
>Ga0164297_10003095_pt1 | contig 15748 bp, 11 predicted proteins | sample GEODES058metaG_FD_113539 | JGI IMG/M metagenome (GOLD analysis project Ga0164297, IMG submission 113539) | Dystrophic lake water microbial communities from Trout Bog Lake, Wisconsin, USA - GEODES058 metaG | ecosystem: Environmental > Aquatic > Freshwater > Lake | place: USA: Trout Bog Lake...
AGTCCCGTTGAACGGACGCCCACGCTACAGCATTTTTCTAGCATTCTGTCACACAACGCAGCAGCATTACAGCATAGCATTTTCTCGGTAGGGCGGGTAGCATTTTGCGGCAAAGCCTAACGGAGGCGTAGTCCTCACCTCACGGCTTCCTCGCAGGAGCAATGGCTGCAAGACAGCAAGCAACCGACGCTGCATCAGTTGCGTCTCACGCTCGCCCGCCGCCAGCTGTGGTTGGGCGTGTGCGCTCGTGACGGCATGGAGCAGAGTGGTGAGCAACACCTGGACGACATGTGGCAAGCCCGCAAGCCCGGCGGCGCGTCTCCGCTGGCGACGCGACGCAAGACCGGGGTGCGCGTCGAGCAGACACCAGCTGCAGGGGCCACGCCGGCGGGCAAACGGAAGAGAGGAGCTGCCGTTCACGAGCTCCCTGCCGCACTGACGGCGCTGGACGACTGCGGCAGTGGCTTGGTCAATTTCATGAACATGCTGGACACGCCGCGTGGTGGCAGCAAGAAAACAAAGACGGAGCCCAAGCAGCAGCGGCGCACTGGCCTAGAACCCGCCCTGTTCCCTGCGCCTTTCGTCGTGCCCCGCGCCACGCCGCCCAGCCAACCCGGGGGCGAAGCCGCGCCTGCTGCTGATAGCCGCGCTGCAACTGCACACGCGTCGCGCCAGCCCTCAGGGCGCGCTGGCCAGGCCCCTGTCGGCCGTGGTTCAGGTTCAGGCGGCGCTTGCTGTGGTGCCCAGTCATCTGTGCGGTACGCGTCTGCACACAGCTTTGCTACGCCACCCGTGGCACGTGCATCTCACTCGCTCCGCTGACTACCCTAACCCAGGCCGGGCCAGTTCCGACCGCCGCGCTCGACTGCGGGCCTCCACAATGGCACTGTCACACCAAACCAAGCAGCTGCACCGTCGCCGCCAGCATTTCTACCGGACATTCCGCCTCCTGTTGACATTCAAGTGCAACCAGTGCCGGACGAGACGACTCCGCGGACGCAAGCGCCTCGCGTGTCCAGCCCAGACAGTGCCACGCTCAAGTCCATTGACCGCGCACTGCGTGAGGCTGGCGCGCTCGTCTCGCCTCCCGGCGACGCGCCTGTTTCACCCCGGCAGCTCGTGCAGCAATATGCTGCTGAGAACGAGAGGCATGTTGTCGCGATGGATGCGGAGGCGTGCACGACGATGGAGGCGTTGCCGTTCCCTGCTGAAGTTCCGCCGTCTGGCTTCCGCGCCGCGTCTGCCATGCTTGCAGATGCTGGTGATTCCGATGACGGCGGCGATGCTGGTGTGGATTCAGACCGCGACGATGAGCTGCCCGTTTACCTAGATGATGATGACAATGTTCTCCCACCGCCTGGAACGCAGAGTGTGTTGCGCCCACATGGCGGAGACGCAGCTGCTTTCATCGCCGCTGTGGAGGCTGCTGCTGCTGCTGCTGCTGCAACGACGGCGACGCAGGGCAGGCCGCAGTTCCGCATGCCGATGGCTTCTCGTGGCAGTGATGCCGTCTCCTTGGAGCCTGTGGCGGGTCTATCATCACCGACGCGTATTGCGACGCCCTACATGGCGTCTGCGACGCAGCTCGCGCATTGGGGCTTGCCTGCGTCGGTGCTGGACGTCTACCGCAGCCGGAAAATCAGTGCCCTGCTCGAGTGGCAAGCCAAAGCGCTGTCTCTGCCGGGGGTCGTGGATGGCCGCTCGCTCGTGTACAGCGCCCCTACCAGCGGTGGCAAGTCACTGGTGGCCGACATTTTGGTGGTGCGACGCTTGCGTGAAACAGGGCGAGGTGCGCTCATTGCGCTGCCCTACGTGGCCATGTGCGAAGAAAAGATAACTGCATTGAAGCCGCTGGCGGATGCACTGGGTGTGCGCCTGCACAAGCAGTACGGCTCGTTCGGCGGTCCGTTGCCCAGTCGGGAGCTGGGCATCACCGTGGCCACCTACGAGAAGGCCAACCGGATGGTGTCTCAGCTCGCGGAAGCGGGGCGCCTGCATGACCTCAGCATCGTCGTTGTAGATGAGCTCCACATGCTGGGTGATGAAGATCGCGGCAGCGCGGTCGAATTCCTGCTCACCAAAGTAGTGTACGCGACAAGCCCCAACACGGTGCTCGGCCCAGCCCCTAGCACGGCCGGTGACGCCCGCGCCGGTGGTAACCCTTCACTTGCGGCTGGAGCGAGCAGTCAGCAGCCTGGGCATGGCATCCAGATTGTGGGCATGAGCGCTACTTTGGCCAATGGCCAAGACCTCGCCCGCTGGCTCCGAGCAGCTTTCTTCCACACCTCGGAGCGACCAGTGCCTCTGCGCTGCTTCGTCAAGGTCGGCGGTGTCATCGAAGACGCGCATGGCGAGCAGCAAGGCGAGCTCCTACCAGGCGGCCCTGGCGCTGAAGACGCCCACTTGTTGCATCTGTGCCAAGATACTGTCAACGCTGGCGGCAGTCTCCTTGTGTTCTGCGGCACGAAAGCCTCATGCGCATCTACGTCACGAATGCTGGCGGAGGCGCTCCATGTGCCGCAGGGTGCGCCGATGGAAGATGAAGAGGGCGAGGAGGTGGGGGCGCCACCAGTGACCGCCGCCGAACACCTCGCTGACAACTTGCAGCGCGTGCATGATGAAGCCGTCACTGGCGCGGCAGTCGACAACGGCGTAGTAGCTGGCGGAGTGCAGTTGACAACGTCCGATCTGGCGGCATGTGCGCGTCGGGGCGTGGCTTGGCATCACAGCGGGTTGTCGCCCGAGGAGCGGGAGCTGGTTGAGCTGGCATTCCGCGGTGGCGTCTTGCGCGTCATTGTGTGCACAAGCACCCTTGCGGCGGGGGTCAATCTGCCTGCACGGCGAGTGATCATCCGCCACAATTGGCAAGGCAAGGAGGACTGCCCCTTAGATGCAGGCACTTTCCTCCAGATGGCTGGTCGTGCTGGTCGCAAGGGCCTCGATGCAAGCGGCGAGTGCATCGTCTTTGCGCCGGGCCCGTCTGCAAGGGGGAAGCTACCACAAGAGCGCATTGCTCGCTGCCGCGCTCTGCTCACGTGCACGCCTCAGCCGCTGAGCAGCGCGTTGCTGCATGATATCACAGGCGACGAGAAGCTGCAGCGTCTCATGATGGAAGCCGTCACCAGCGGATTGGTCGTCAGTGAGGCGGATATGGAGCGGTACATGCGAAGCACGCTGTTATGCGCGCTGGTGGAGTACTCCGCGCTCACGGAACGGTGCCACAAAGCGCTCACGAGTCTCGTCAACCGGCGGGCAATCACCTGGGACGCGGGCACCGCCGGATGGAAAGCGCTGGACTGGGGAAAGGCGGCTGCGGCCAGTGGCTTGCCCACCAATGTTGCCCAGCTTGTCCACCAAGACCTGCTTCGCGCCGCGACGGAGGGAGTGATCACCGTCATTGACCTGCACGTGCTGTTCTTAGCCGCTCCGACGGACGAGCCGATTCACAAAGATTGGTTGCAGCGCCTGTGGACGCGTGCCATTGCGCTGATGCAGTCCAACAACGTCGAGTTCCGTATCTTCAAGCGTGTTGGCCTTGACCGAGATTTCATCCGCTACAACGGCATCGCGGGCCGCCCACCAGTGGCGGCAAAAGTGGAGCGCGCTGCCTGGGATGAAAAGGCCCGTCTTGCGGCTCGGATGTGGCATGCGCTCGTCATACTTGACGTGCTGGAGGAGAAGTCGCCTGTCAGTGTTGCTGAGGACTGGCACATCGAGCGCGGCATGCTGATTTCTATCCAGGAGAGGTCTCAGCGGATGGCATCTGCAGTGGCAGCGCTCGCGGATGCCTTGGGCCATGCGCCTCTCGCGAAGCTGCTGCAGCACATCCACGAGCGGATCGCTGCAGGCACGCGCAAAGACATCATGGCGCTGGCGGTGGGATGCATCACACCGCCCACAGCGCGGCTGCTCTATCGGGCAGGCTTGCGCTCGCTGGACGCCATCGCAGCGCTTCCGACTCCCGGGCGGCTGGTGGAGCTTCTCATCGCCGCATCGCCACGCACCGGTCGGTCTGCAAGGAAGTCTGCTATTTTCCGAGCAGGGCACATCTTGCAGGCTGCTCGGCTGGCGGTCCAGGAGCGAGCACATGCGCTGCGTGAGCAGGCGACGGAGGCGGAGCGCGCCATTGGTGGTGGCACACCACAGCCGCCGGCAGTCATCACGCTACTGGCTGGCAGTACGGAGGTGCAGCGCGAGTTGGATGGGCACTCTCACTTGCGGGGACTCGTCCTCATCACGCGGGTAGATTCCTTCCTGGCGCTCTGCATGCGATGGGACACGTGTTCCAACTACTCCTTCTCCGTCGCCTGGACGCCAGCAGCTGCTGCCCACACACAGGGCCCTGGGCCGAGATGTCGTGGTATTGCGCTTGCGCTGCCTGACGTAGCCACATCTGCGTGCGTGTTCTACATCGCGTTCAGCGACCCGAGCACGGGGCCGCTGTTCCACTCCGAGTGCTGCCAACGCCTCGCTCGCTGCGATGGCCGGGGCAAGTTCAGCGTTGATGTGAAGGAGCAGATCCAAGCGCTCACATCGCGGGTTGCAGATCCATATGCACTGCCGGCTGCATGCGCGTCCGCCCTGGGCGATGCTGTTCTCGACATCCGCATCATGGCGTGGTTGCTTTTCCCTGACAACAAGGATTTGTGGCAGCGAGACGACAGCGTGAGTGGCGGCAGTGTCGCATCCTCGTCGCCTGTCAGCATCCTGGCGTGCGTTTCTGGCAGTGACATCAACGGTGGCCATGAATCCTGCGCATCGGCGGTCCAGGCCATGGTCACTTGGCACGGCGGCAGTGATGCGAAGAGTGCGCCCCGACCACGGCCAGAGGCTATCCGCGCAGCTACAGCGGCTGCATGCACGCGCATCGCAGTCCCCTTGTGGACTCCTATGCTGCGTGAAGCAGGCCTGTGGACTGTCCTCACGCAGCTTGAGATGCCCATCGTTCTTGTCCTCGCATCCATGGAGCGCGTCGGCATGCCGTTCGACCCAGCTGTGTTGCAGTCGCAAGTGCATGCTGCGGAGACGCGTCTGGGCGAGCTCCGAGAGGCTGTGCGGCAGCTGACCGGCATCCCGCAGCTGGATGTGATGAGTGCACAGCAGGTGTCGCATGCGCTGTTCCACACGCTCAGTTTCACGGCGCCCACAGTGGCGGCAACCTACACCGGCGCTGGGGCTCGCGGTGGACGCAAGCGCGGCCAGGTGCATATCAGCGTCAACAAGGAGGTCCTCCGCGACCTCGCACACAGCGATCCACGGGCAGCACCCATCGTCCGTGCGCTGCTGGAGCATCGCGAGCTGTCACACCGTCTGGCGCTCTGCGAATCCTATCTCAGCTGCGGCCATCCGTTCTGGGGGCAGAGACAACTCCACCGTGTGCACAGCGCAGTGTACCAGACCAATGCGGAGACGGGCCGTCTCGCCATGGACCGGCCGAGTCTGCACAATGTACCGCATGCGATGCCGTTTCTGTGCCCTGGCGCACCTCCTGGCGCGCCACTGGCCCAGCTGGCTCCTCGGCTGGCCTTTGCAGCTGGTCCTGGCAAGGTTCTCCTTGTGGCTGATTTCAAGCAATTTGAGCTGCGCATGATGGCTCACTTCAGCGGCGATGAGGGGCTGACGCAGCTGTTGCGCCAGGGTGAGGACCCGTTCATGCTGCTGGCGGCGCAGTGGACGGGCAAGGCGCCAGAGCTCGTGTCTCCCCAGGAGCGCAAATGGGCGAAAGCACTGTCGTACGCCATGCTGTACGGCAAAGGGTACAACACGCTCGCGTTCGACATGGAGATCCCGGTCGCGCAGGCGGTGCAGCTGGTGGAATCTTTCCAAGCCAGTTTGCCGGGAGTCAAAGCCTGGAAAGATGCGGTCCCCCAGCTCGCTAAGGAGGAGACGCCACTGCCGGCGGTGCGCACCCTGTCTGGCCGCCGCCGCCAGCTGCCGGGACTGCTGGCCAGTGATCGCGAGGAGCGAGCCAAGGCGGAGCGCCAGGCGGTCAACACACTGTGCCAGGTGCGTCCACTTTTGTTCTGTTTCATGCGCCGACCCCCGGGATCTAAACGCGCGTATATCATCTCCTCATTGTGTCTCCTTCACCAGGGCTCTGCGGCTGATGTCTTGAAGCGGGCCCTCATTGCACTGCAGACAGCGCTCGCTGCTGATTCCCATCGCCGCGCGCTGCTCGTCCTCTCCGTCCATGATGACGTCGTTCTGGAAGTGGATGCCGACGCGCTGCCCTGGGCCGCGACGCTGGTGCGATCTGTGTTGCTAGACGCAGGCGCGGCAGCAGGGGTGGCAGTGCCGTTCGACGTCGAGTTGTCGTTCGGGCCGAGCTGGGGACAACTCAGCGTCTTTGACGAAAAAGGGTTGACATAATCTTGACGACGCGTGCAATCGAGCCCCTTTTCTATGCGTCGCCGCTGATGACGTTGGCAAGGAAGCACGAGTCAACCCCTCGCCGGTCCAATGGTGACCGCCCCAGCCGCGGCAGCGGCCGCGGGCGTCACCAGCCGCGCGAGCCCCTCGCCTCGCGCGGGCTCCTCGCCCTGTGTGGACAGCTTACTGGCCGCTGCCAGCCCCGGAGGCTTGGCGCGCGCACAAGACACCCGCAAACCTTCTTGGTCGACCCCAAGTCGGCGCGCGCAGCTTGATGATGACAACGTGGTCGGCAGTGACGACGTCGCGTCGTCGCCCATCATTCTGGGCTCCTCGGCGACGGGACGGTCTTCTCGTCTGAGCACGCCTCCAGTGTCCAGCCGCCGCCCGTCCCTGGACGCGCGCGCCTCTGTCGTCGGCTTCGACCGCGACGCCCAAAGTCACGCGGCGGGTGCGCAGGCGACTGCGGCGCCGGGGCGCCAGGTTGCAGGCCTGCTGAGCCGGCAGCTCTCGAACCAAGCAGCTGCGCAGCGGCCGAGCGAGAACGCGCTGACGCAGCCCCTGGCGAGCGCGCTGTCACCCGCGGAAGGGAGTCAGCAACACGCGGTGCGTCCAGCCGCGACCTGGCCCGCCCTGCGCGATGTGGGCCTGCAGGCGAGTCCAGTGGTGTGGGCAGTGGGCGCTTCAAACCTCTCCTTCTGACTTGCCCACCTGCGCTGCGTCTTGTGTTTCACTCTCCTTCATTGGGGCTGTCCAGGCGGCGACGGCGGAGTGTGCGGCGCGCGAGCGGTATGCGGACGTGGAGGCGGCGCTGACGCAGGTGCGCCGTGCAACTCGAACTGTGCTCTGGGGTCAAGTTACCTCCCGGCAGCGCCCGCGCAGCGGGCGTTGTACGCAGCACGCCAGCTGGGACGGCTGCTTCGTGCGCTCGCGACGCACTCGTGCCGCGTCGCACACAGCAGGGCGCACGCGTGCGTCGTACCAAGTGTCGTCCCACAGAATGGCAGTTAGGGAGGCCTCTGACACCTGCTTTTTGGGTCTCCGCAGAGCGGCTTCGCCGTGTGTGCCACCCCGCTGGTGCGCAAAGCCTTCGCCGTGGCGCGCAGCGCGCATGACGGCCAGGAGCGCAAGTCCGGAGACTCCGTCCTCAGCCATGCAGTGGCGACGGCGCTCATCCTCGCGGAGCTTGGCTTGGACGACACTGTGGTCGCTGCCGGCCTGCTGCATGACACACTGGATGACACGATGCTGACGAGCGCGCAGCTGGAGGCTCTGTTTCCAGGAAGCGACGTGCCTGCTCTGGTGGCCGGTGTAACTGCCATGTCTGGCGCCTCACAGCTCCACCGTGACGCTGTCGCCATGCACTCCGCGGACAGCTTGCCGGAGCACCAAGTGGCGGGCATGCGCGCGATGCTGCTAGCCATGGCGGATGTGCGCGTGGTGCTGATCAAGCTCGCAGACCGGCTACACAACATGCGCACCCTCAGTGCACTTCCGTCCGCGTCTCAGCAGCGAGTGGCAAGTGAGACGCTGTCGGTGTTCGCTCCGCTGGCAGCGCGTCTGGGTGTGTGGGCGCTCAAGGCTGAGATGGAAGACCTCTGCTTTGCTGTGCTCCGTCCAGCAGAGGCATCCCACCTGAGTGCTGCCCTGAACGGCGCCTCCGTCGCTGCAGATGTGGAGCGCGCTGTGCGTGCGCTGTCGGAGCGTCTGGCGGCTTGCGGAGTGCACGTCACTTCCATGGTTGGCAGGCCTAAGAACTTGTACAGCACCTGGTGCAAACTCCAGCGCAAAGGCACTCCTCTGCATGTGCATACCTCCTCTGGCGATGATGCGGATGTGCGCAGCGTCATCTCGAGTGCTGTGCTTGACGCCCGCGGCCTGCGCTGCATCGTCGCTGATGAGGCTGCCTGCTACGCAGCTCTGGACGCCATCCATGCGCTGTGGAGCCCTGTGCCAGGCAAGGTGAAGGACTACATCGCGAGCCCCAAAGCCAATGGGTACCGCAGCCTGCACACCGTTGTCAGCTTGCCTGGCAATGATGGTGCCACGCTCGAGGTGCAGCTCCGCACGCCTGACATGCATGCAGCTGCTGAATACGGACTGGCTGCGCACTGGCGATACAAGACCCAGCAGAGCAGTGGCTCTGGCGGAAGCAGTAGTGAAGACGAGGACGAGGCCACAGATTCGGCGGAAGTGGAGGGCGGCCTGTTCCTCGAGCATCAAGTCGCATGGGCGCGATTCTTGCTCACATGGCACCGTGATGGTGGTGGGCCTCGCGCAGATGCGTGCCTCGCTGCGGGATGCGTATTCCCTGTGCACTCCGACGCCTGTCCGCATGCGCACGCCTCACCTTCGGCATCGCACCAGCATCTGGTTGGCGCGCCTGATGCACGTCATGCACCTGTGTATGTCATGGTTCGCGACTTCTGCAGGAACACCGGGCGGTCAGGCGCCCAGGCGGCCGCGCCCCGCTTCAGGGTGGTGGCTCTGCCTCGCGGTGAGGGCTCTGTCAAGGCGCTGCGCCAAGCAGTGGGACCGCTCCCTGCTGGCGCGACTGTGCTGGTGAACTACCACCCTCGTGACGACATCCAGGTCGCCTTGGCAAGCACCTCGTCCTCGTCGACACCACCGACTGTCGCGGCCACAGTTCAACTGCTTGCTCCTGGCGATGTGGTGGACATCGTGCCTGGGCCTGGGTCTGCGGCACGCCAGCAGCAGCCGCGCCGCACAAAAGCGGAGGCGCAACGCGAGGCTGTGGTGACTGAGCGAGCCAGACTGATGCAGGCTGTGGGCTTGCAGCCGCTGCCTGCGCACGCTTGATGCCGTCCTCCACGCTGTATGCCCTGTACAACAACCTGTGGCACTGTGGGCGCCCATTGCCCACTGACGATGCCTGAATTCCCTGCTGTACCTGCAACACTTACTTCTGAACGCACCCATTCAACTGCAACTGCACGTGTATTTCATCTCTACACATGCACGCAACTTCGTCAAATAGTCCCGAGAGCTCTTTTTAGGCAGCAAACCTGGAACTCGCTAGCCGCTGCCCCGCCGACACAACCCCGGCAACTTGACGCGCTTCTGCGGGTGACCCCTCACTTGTCCTGCTGCGTCGCAGCCACATACGCGCACATCGCCTCCGCCCCCGGCTGCCGGGGCCGCATCAGCTGCAGCAGTTGCGCATTGCGGTGCGGGCAGTCGCTGGGAAAGACAGGGCACCACCCGCCTTTGCGTGAATGCTCCCCCACCATGGCCCGCACACAATAAGGTTGCCTCTCCAAAGGCGGCGGCAGCGGCGATGCCTCCTCACATGCAGAAGCAGAAGCAGAAGCAGCAGCAGCAGCAGTGAATGACCGCGCATCGTACTCCGCTTGAGCTCGCGCACGCTGCAATTGCGCAACTTCCTGCTCATCATTGACCGGGGGCACTTGCATGCCCACGAGATGCAGCATCTCAGCCGCGACTCGGTACTTGACGTGCATGTCGAGTGGACTAGGTGACGCTAGATTCGGCCCCGTATTCACTTCCAGCAGCCACGGCTTCAAGGTGGCATCGAGCAACACATCAAAGCCATACAGCTCGAAGCTCGTTCCCGGCGGACTGCCGCTGGCTGCCTGCGCGGTCGTCATGCGGCTGCTAGCTGCAATCAGCGTGCGTGCAACGAGGTCGCAGAGGCGGGCCCAGAGGAGCGGCCAGCACTCTGGGCCATGGATCTGATCGATTCTGCGCTTCAATGCCGCCAGCGACCATTTATGGCCCACATCGTCGTGTGCTACACCCGTGTTTGGCACGTACGCGTAATGCAGCGGCGACGAGGATGACGGTCCAGACGGTTGAGAAGGGCCTCTATGTTGCTGTGAGGAGCGACACGGCCCTGAGCTCGCCGCCCCGTTCTGCGTTTCCGTTTTGCTGCGAACAGACACATTCGTGATGTGTGCTGCACTGTCCATGCTGGACGGGTCGTAGGGCGCAGTTGCGAAGCGTACGAGGCCTTGAGAGTGGACGTAAGCTCGTAGAGGGTTCACGGACGTGAGCAGGACGTACAAACGCAGGTCGTACTTGAGGCCATCGATGCAGTGCGGCGGGTGGATGTAGCGCTGCACAAGCAGTCTGGTCCCATGGGCAGGCACTTGGTCGGCAGTGAGCACCCGCACGCCCCGACCCCTGCTCAGGGCTGGCGGTTTCGCGATGTATAAGAGTGGCTGCGCTGGTGGCGCTGCAGGACGCCGCGATGCCGTAGAAGCGGGCAGCACTGCCGGGTCTCCTCCACGCCGTGATGCCGCTCCGTTGTCATATCTGTGTGCCCCAGAGGCAACTCCGAGGCCGGCATCATCCACTGCCATGTAATCACGCACGTCGTCGTCGTCGTCGTCATCGTCGTCTTCCAAACCCATCGGTGCAGGACCACGCAGCGTGCGGCGCTGAGTAAGTGCAGCATTGCGACGCAACTCCACGGCCCATTGTTGTGCGTCAGTGGGCAAACAGAAGGTTGCGGGCACGAAATCGAAAGCGTCTGGCACGGTGCATTGCGCCTGCGCGACCCGTAGCGCTTTAGCCAAGCGGTCTTTGCGGCCGAGCGTGTTTGCAAGGGGCCAGTGGTTCACTCGCTGCCAAGTTCTCAGCTGCGCATACTCCTCCCCACTGAGCTGGCCGCCCCAGAGGACAGCCCACCGCGCAGGTGGTCCCGGATGATGGTCGTCCACAAACGTAGGCGGCGGTAACACACCGCTCGGGTTCTCCCGCCAGTAGCCAGCAGCCTTGAAGGCTGTCTTCACCGCGTTGTTCCCCACGCCCCGGTATCGCACCAGCAGCGCGTGCGCGGCGGAGTGGGGACGGACAGGCAGGAGGCCAGCAGCAAGACAGGCGTCGTCGTCTGGGCCAGTCACGAAGTCCACCGTCGGCGGCAGGCCGGGTACCCAGGAGGGAAGGAGGAACGGATTGCGTCTCCGCCCGCCTTGAGGTGCAGACGCGTCGCTGCCCAGAACAGGGGCACGTGTCAGACGCGTGTATGTTGGAGGTGGGCGCGGCCCGGGCGTGGTAGTTGCGTCAACAAACCGCCCCTTGCTGAGCGAGGATAAAACGCGGGGGGTGACGCACCAGCAGCGCTGGCGGCACACATACGTGTCCTCCTCACTCCCACCTGCTTCGTCTGCGCTTGTTCGTCGGGCGCATAGCAGGGACGTTGCCACCAAAGAGAGGTGTCTGAGCGTCATAGACAATGCGGGGCCAAAAGCAGAGGACACATGCAGTGTAGCTGCAGATGCTCACTCATACGCACCAGACGGAGCTGCCCCCTGTGCGTACGTCTCCACCGCCGCGCGCTGCGGCATGTCAAAGCCGTGCTTTGGGGAGAGCCTCAAAACCGCTTCCACGTCAGCGCCCGCCAGTGGAGCCTTTGCCGTTTCGCTGAGGTTTCAAGCTTCGGGCGCGCGATGCAGGAGCCACCAGCCAGTGAGAAAGTGAATCAACGGCTGTGTAGTATCACCTGCTTGTTTGACGCGTGCGCTGTTCGGGAGCCTGACACAGAAGGAGTCCGCATCATACCTTCTGACGCTGACCCAGCTGCAGCTCGTGGCAGCACATCCGCCGCGGTTGCTCGTTCGCCGCATGTTGTCGCAGTGCCCGCACGTGCTTCTCCGGCTTTGGCACAGACAGTCGCTTCCAGTGGGGCAGTACAGGCAACCCGCGAGGTCCCAAGCTCCGTGAGCGGCGCCCCATCTGCACGTCCAGCTGGCGGGGCAGACACACGGGCGGTGAGTGCAAGTGGTTGGACACAGGTTGGCACAGCTGGGGTGGCGTCCGTGACGTGTGCTGGCAGTGAAGGAGGGCAGGAGACGAGGCCGTCGTCGTCAACGCCGCAGTTGCCGCCTAGACCCCACGGCGAGAGCACGCAGTCGCCACCGCCTAGACGGAGGTCACCGCAGTCGACGTCACGGTCGCCGACGCCGCCGGGAGCACGGCCGGGGAGTGGGCGCTCTGTGTCACCCCGCAGCGCTGCCAGTGGTGGTGGCAGCAATCCATCATCACGGAGCGTGACGCCGGAGCCCAGTGGCGCCATGCTGAGTGCCGCGTTGAGGAGTCAAGCGGAGCGGCTGATGCGCAGTGAGCGGTGGGAGGCTGCGGAACTGGTTCTGCAGGAAGCGTTGTCGCTGCCGGATGACGGCACGCTGGCTGCAGAGGCGCGTGACGAGTTGCTCAACTTGCGCGCAGAATGCGTGAGTAAGCAGCTGCGGGGCAGTGAGACCGCAGTGCGGGACGCAGAGAGGGCCTCTGCGTGTGCGCCCACCTTTGGCCCCGCGTTTCTGAAATTAGGCGCTGCACTCGAGGATGCGCATCGTCTGGGGGAAGCGGCGAGCGCGTATGAAACTGCAGCGAAGCTGTGCGCGCGGCCCGAGGATGCAGAACAAGCAGCAGCAAAGGCTGTGCGGTTGAGGGCCCTGGCTGCGTCCACAGCGAAGGTGTCATGATGTGAACGGCAATGACATGCACATAGCAGTGGCTCTTGAGGTGGGCATGTGTTCCAAGGGGTGGGGTGCAGTTTTGTGCCTGACAGCAACCAAAAACTGCACAGTTCAAGTCCGCGTCCCGTCGCAGACGCGGTGCCGTGGTAGCACACAGCACACTTCTACACAAGCCATGAAGGCAGCGGCTTTTCTCGCGCTCGTGGCCTTCGCGCCGGCCGCAGAGGCGGTACGTGCTCGGCCTGTGCTTGGTCCCAGCATCCCACAGCCCCGCACGTGGTTGTTGTTTTGTCTTCTGCGCACTCACGCAACACACGGCGCTCCACACACGCCGCAGGCTCGCTTGCTGAAGCAGGCGACCAGCGAGGTGCAAGGTGCGCAACACACTCTTGGGGTGGCGCGTCACCGGGGCGGACTCGGTTGGGACACTGGACATGAGATGTCCCAGTTGTGTGGTTCACTGGGTGGTTGACGCCGCTGACACGCGCTCTCCTCTTTTGTGACGCGTCTTAGGTATCGCACAGTCCAACCAGCTGGTACGCACGCAGGCGCTGCAGTCGAACAGCCCCCCGCGCGCCGTTTGGGGCCAACACTACGTTCTGCGCGGCACCGCTGATCTCTCTCCCTCGCGCCCCCGAACCCTCACTCTCGCGCGCGCACGCGCTGTGTCCCACATACTCGCTCTGACGCGCGCGCGCGTGTGCCCTCCACTCTTCTCTCATTGCAGACCGTCAACGAGATGGCTGCCCTTGGTCAGGCCGAGGACTGGAAGGCGTGGCCTACGCACTCGTGGCCGCACACCGCCAGCAACGTCCCGCGTGGCGGCGGCCCTGCCGGTCCCGGTGGCTCCGTGTCCGCCACCGACGCCCAGGCTGCTCTCCAGCTGGCTGCTGAGCAGGCCAGCCCCGCGACGGTGGCAAACGCTGTTGTTCAGGCTGCAGTGACCACCATCCAGAACATGCCGTCGTCCGAGAGCACGACGACGAGCAGCACGAGCACGACGACGATTGCGCCCGCGCCGGCCCCGGTGACCATCACCCCGGAGCAACAGGCTCAGATCCAGGCTGCCGTGAACAGCCTGCAGGCTGCGCAGGCCAACATCCAGCAGCAGGTGCAGGCCCAGGAGCAGGCGGTGCAGAACGCGCAGCAGGCAATGCAGCAGCAGAGCAGCTCTGATGCGAGCTCTGACAGCACCACGACCAGCAGCACTTCACAGCAGGTGATCACCACCTCCACCGAGGCCGAGGCTCAGCAGAACGCTGCGCTCGAGTCCTCCGCCTCCAGCGACATGGCTGCCGTAGATGCCGCCGCCACCCAGGCTGCGCAGCTGCAGGCGCAGATCGCACAGACGCAGGCCCAGATCGCACAGCTGACTGGCGCCCCCATCGCTGCCGTCGTGGCCCTCACCGCTGCCCCGGGCGCTCCCACTGTCGCGCCCGCCCCGGCGCCCATCACGGCTGTGAGCCCCGCCCAGGCGGTGAATGACCTGCAGACGGTGCTGCCGGCCCAGCTGGTGAACATCGTGCAGGCCGCCCTGGCGCCTGCCCCGGCCCCGACGTACCCGCCGCCTCCGGGAGCTGTCCAGCAGGTGACGCTGGCGGCCGTGCAGGCGCTGACACAGCAGGTGCAGACGCTGCAGAACGAGCAGCAGCAGGATGCCCAGACGGCTGAGCAGTCCCTGCAGTCTGCAGTGCAGGCGCAGACCCAGGTTGTGCAGAACAAGAACTCGCACAAGCACATCCACCCGGGCGCGACGCAGACGAGCACTGAGACGACGACGAGCACCACCGTGCCGTCCCCGACCTGGGAGTGGTCCCCGTCCGACAACCGCGTGGCGTCCACTGCAGGCACGAAGCACGAGTGGTGGCAGGTTGACCCCAACTGGTTCAAGGAGAGCCACCCGCCGCCGCCGCCGCCCAGCTCCCCGCCGCTGCAGTTGGTCAAGGAGATGCAGATGCAGAATGCCGTCAACATGGCCGTGGTGAAGCTGCAGCACCAGCTGCAGGTCTCCAAGGTTGTGCCGTCCACGACGACGTCCACCACCACCACGGACACGCACCAGGGCTAAGCTCGTCATTCCGGCTCCCAACTGTTGATATTCTACCTTCATTTTGTGAATACCAGAGACAAATCGGGCAAACATGTGTGTGCATTCAGTCATGACAACACTTTGCACTTTTGTGGTCTTGCGCAAGATGCTCGCACATGATGCGAGGGGAAGAGCATTCAGCGACTCGCTGATCGCCCTGCCTTGAGCACCCGCGCGAACAGCCGTGTCCGCGGGAACGCACTGGCGAGCACACGATGTCCGGTGCTGCGCTGCTGAGAAGGAGCACTGGGGGAAGAAGAATTTGAGGGTGGAAGACTGTGATGGGAATCCGACAGCATTCACCGCATGACGTTGCCGTATCCCATGTCCACGAGGAACTGCTGCGGCCGCTGGTGCGGCTGTTGCTGCTGGCTTCCATCCATGCTGCCGTCCACAGCGCCGCCGTTGTTGTAATGCACGCCGTTGCCAGCGGACGCGTATTGCCCGCCACCATTAGCGTAGTACTGCTGCTGATCATAGGGCACCAAATAGGACTGGTCGTAGGACATCTGCTCCGGTAAACCCATCATCGCCTGATTGCTGTACCCATACGCCGCGTACGGATCCATGCCCCCGTGCGCGTAACCCTGCTGGTGCTACATCATGGCTGCGCCGTCAAGGGCCATGCCCATGGTAGCCGCAGCCAGCAGTGCGTCATCCTCAGGGAGACCAGCCTGCGAGATGGGGTGGCTCGTCGGCGCAGAAGGCGGCACGCTGGCGTACGATGAGTAGCTCTCTCCACCGGAGTTACCTCCACGACGCTGCTGTCCGCCAGGGCCCTTGACGCCAGCACCAGCACCAGAGGCAGAGGCAGTGCCTCGCTTGCCCC
>Ga0164297_10003096_pt1 | contig 15748 bp, 13 predicted proteins | sample GEODES058metaG_FD_113539 | JGI IMG/M metagenome (GOLD analysis project Ga0164297, IMG submission 113539) | Dystrophic lake water microbial communities from Trout Bog Lake, Wisconsin, USA - GEODES058 metaG | ecosystem: Environmental > Aquatic > Freshwater > Lake | place: USA: Trout Bog Lake...
TGTTAGCGACGAGAAGTTTTATGAAAAAGCAAAAGACTTTGTTTTATTATCGAACACCGAAAAGAAAAACTTCACGCTTGCTGAATACAAAGACAAAGTTGCAGTCGAACAAACAGATAAAGACGGACGTTTGACCTACCTGTATACAACCGATCCCCAAAAGCAGGATGCCTTTATCCAATCGGCCAATAAAAAAGGCTATGATATTTTGCTGATGAATTCGCCGATAGACAACCATTTCATCAGCGCGTTGGAGCAAAAACTGGAAAAGACTTCACTAAAACGCGTTGATTCGGATGTAGCAGACAAATTGATCAAAAAAGATGATAATCCGCCGCATATCCTAACCGAGGAGCAATCGAAACAGGTAAAGGGCATTTTCGATAAAGCGATCAACCGCCCGGCCTATAAGGTTGAGCTGGAAAGCTTAAACCCCGACGAACTGCCGGTAACTGTTACGATGGACGAGTTTATGCGCCGTATGAAAGAAATGGCACAAATGGGTGGTGGCATGGGATTCTATGGCAGCATGCCTGATAATTATAAAGTAGTGATCAATGCCAACCACAAGCTGATCAGCAAAATATTGGAATCGCCTGAAGAGGGTCAATCGCAATTAGCTAAACAAGCATTTGATCTTGCCCTTCTTTCTCAGGGTTTATTGACCGGAGCTGAACTAACAGAGTTTGTTAATCGCAGTGTAAATCTGATCTAAGTTAAATCCATACTTTTTAAAAAGCGGTAGTATCATTGCTACCGCTTTTTTTATGGACTTTTTTTTGTATAATTTTGTGGAAAGTGTCGGCGTTATACATCTGTGAAGTATGAAAACCTTAAAGATATTCTTTGTTCTGGTGCTGATAGTCGGCATAGGAACCCTGTCGGAAGCGCAAACTGCAAAAACTACTAAAAAAGCTGTCAGGCAAGCTGCCATCAAAAAAGGTATTGATGATCGGATCTTTACTTTTGTTTCAAACCAAGCTACGCCATTGGGTAAGGGCCCAATAACGTTAACCAGCACTTACGATCTGCGTATCAAAGCGGATAGTGTCATTTCTTTTTTACCTTACTTCGGGCGGGCTTATTTCGATGTAGGTTATAACCAGACCGATATGGGAGTGAAATTCACTTCAACAAAATTCGATTACCAGATTGCTGAAAGGAAAAAAGGAGGTTGGGTGATCACGATCAAGCCCGCAGATGTGCTGCATATTGAGTCGCTCATTTTGAATATTTCTGTTGACGGTTATGCTTCACTTACGATCAGCAGCAACAATCGGGATGTCATTAGCTACGATGGCTATCTGGAGTGAAGACAGATTTTCCACTAATCATTCAAAGCACCTGCATTATCTTTTAGCGCTACGCCAGACAGTTTGCGCCTGAACGATTCCTGAACCAGGTAAAATATCTTTTTTGCTGCTTGCTTTGCACTAAGGCCATGAGGACGGATATTGGAGATGCAATTCCTGGCCTCGTCGGTAAGTCCGGGACGCGGGTTATAGGTGAGGTATGCTCCCATGCTATCCGCAGCACTCAATCCCGGGCGCTCCCCGATCAGTATGATGGATAGCCTGGCTCTTATTGCGGCACCAATGTCATCTGCAATAGCAACCCTACCCTGTTTAACCAGGCATATAGGGCCAAATGTTATACCCGCAGTTTGCAATTGAGGTATCAGTATTTTTAATAACCCGATAGCATTATGATTTACCGCCGTAGCTGATAAACCGTCGGCAATGACAATTATGATGTCGCGGTGATGTTGATGACTTTCAAGCATATCTTTCGACGCATCATCCAATTGGCGACCCAGATCGGGTCTTTGCAGGTATTGTACCCGATAGGCGGCTTTACTATGTAGTTGAACTACAGGCAAATCAAATTCTGAAAGGTTCTCCGCTAATATGTCTGTATTGAGTTCTGAGTATACGGCATCGCGGGCATGAGCGTGGGCCAGGTTAAAGATCAGCGATTCTTTTACCGGAATACTCGATCCCGTTCGCCCCAAGCCGATCCTCGCAGCGGTAAACTCTTTTAGCTGCGCAAAGAATAGCTCATCTAAAGTCTTTATTTCGTCCATAGTGATCTCATTTTGTTAAGTAATTCGGCATTACGTTTCGAATTTAAATTTCCTTTTTCATCGGTAATACCCTGACGGGATAACCATTGTTCAAATTCCGGAGCAGGACGTAAACCAAGTACTTTACGTAAATAGATGGCGTCATGAAAAGAAGTCGACTGATAATTCAACATGATATCATCTGAACCAGGTACACCCATGATAAAATTACAACCAGCTACGCCCAGCAGCACTAACAGGTTATCCATATCGTCCTGATCGGCTTCAGCGTGATTGGTATAGCAGATATCTGCACCCATTGGTAACCCCAGTAATTTACCGCAAAAATGATCTTCAAGCGCTGCCCGTGTAATTTGCTTGCCATCATACAGATATTCGGGACCTATAAACCCGACAACTGTATTTACCAGGAGTGGTTGGTATTTTCGGGCCACGGCGTAACACCTGGCTTCACAGGTTTGCTGATCGACGCCATGGTTTGAATTAGCAGATAGCTCACTGCCTTGTCCGGTTTCAAAGTACATCACATTTTGCCCAATGCTTCCGCGTTTTAACGAAAGTGTGGCATCATATGCCTCGTCCAGCAAAGCTAAATTGATCCCGAAACTGGCATTGCTTTTTTCTGTGCCACCTATTGATTGAAAACACAGATCGACAGGTATGCCGTTTCTGATCAATTCGATCGTTGTGGTGATATGCGATAATACACAGGTTTGCGTTGGTATATCAAATTGTTGCCTTAGCGCATCCATCATGATCAACAAATTGCCAACTTCAGCCAGGCTATCGGTAGCCGGGTTTATTCCAATTACAGCATCTCCGCTGCCCAATAGCAGTCCGTCGATCATACTTGCTGCAATGCCCCTTACGTCATCAGTCGGGTGATTAGGCTGCAGGCGGGTAGAAAAACGCCCTTTTAACCCTATCGTATCCCTGAACCGGGTAACTACTTCAATTTTATTGCTAACGGCTACAAGGTCCTGGTTGCGCATTAATTTTGAAACAGCTGCCGCCATTTCAGGTGTAACAGCATGCGCAATTGTTTGTAGTATACTGGCTGTTGTATCGTCACTTAACAGCCAATCCCTAAACTCCCCTACTGTTAAAGTATCAATTAAATTGAAAGCTATAGTATCATGATTATCAATTATTAACCTTGTAATTTCGTCACTTTCGTAAGGGATGATCGCTTCTTCCAAAAACCTTTTTAGCGGCAGATCGGCAAGGGCCATTTGTGCAGCAACACGTTCTTCGTAACTTTCTGCAGATAAACCGGCGAGTACATCGCCTGAACGGTATGGCGAAGCCTTAGCCAGCAGTGTTTTCAGATCACCGAATTTGTATACTCTCCTGCCGATGGTATGCTGGTAAGCCATATTTATTTTATGTCGATGAATGCTTCAGCCTGGACAAGTAACACATCGTCGATAATTTTTTCTTTATGCTTACCCGTTAGCAGGAATAGGATTAGTGCTACTACCAATCCGCTGAAAAAATACAAACTCAAAATGAAGTTGAAATAGATGATAGCAAACATCGAAATACAGCATAAAAGAAGGGCAATTGCAGGAAAATAAGGGTAAAACGGCGAAACAAATGGCCTTCCAAGATGTGGTTCTTTTTTTCGTAATATAAAAAGGCTGAGCAGGCTTACGATGTACATTAAAACTGCTCCCATAACCGAAATGATAATCACTTTATCGGTAATATGTTTAAAAGGGATACCCAGCAACAAAGTAGCAACACTAACTAAGCCCCCAAAAACTAGCGCTTTATGAGGTGTTTTGAACCGATGATTCACTCCTGATAAAAATTTAGGTAAATACCCGCTTCTCGACATTGCAAAAACCTGTCGTGATGCAGCCAAAATAATTCCGTGAAATGAAGCGATCAACCCAAATAAACCAATCCCGGTAAATACTTTGGTTAAACTATTTGTATTACCCAAAACTATACTGATAGCTGCAGGCAAGGGGTAATCAAGGTTACTTAATTTACGCCAGTCGGCAATGCCACCGGTAAGTACCATCACGCCTATTGCGAGTATCACCAGCGTGGATATCCCAAGAATATAACCCCGGGGTATATTTCGTTTGGGGTCTTTAACCTCTTCAGATACCATTGCAACTCCTTCAATGGCCAGATAAAACCAAATAGCATAAGGCAAGGCCGCAAATACTCCCGCCCATCCAAAAGGCATAGGGTGACTTAAGTAATTGCTCATTTTAAAACCCGGCCCGATCACTCCCATAAAAAGTAATAATTCGGCTACAGCAAGTAAGGTAATAAAAACAGAAAATGCTGCCGACTCTCTGATCCCAATGATATTGATCACAATAAACAGGATATTAAATACGATCGCAGATCCTACGACCGGGATTGCCGGATAGAGAAAATTAAAATAACTGCCTAAGGAAAATCCTATTGCCGGCGCTGCAAATAAAAAGTCGATCAGGGTAGCATAACCCGCAATTAAACTGGCGATCGGTCCCATCGCGCGATAAGCATAGGCAAAAGCGCCACCGGCATGAGGTATAGATGAAGTAAGTTCGGTATAACTGAACACGAAAGTGATATACATCAGCGTAACGACCAGTGTCGCAATAAGCATACCGATAGTTCCTGCCACCGTCCACCCATTATTCCATCCGAAATATTCGCCCGAGATGACAAGGCCTACGGCGATGGCCCAAAGATGTATAGGTTTAAGAACTCTTTTTAATTTTTCGGGACTTTTTTCACTCATTATATCACGGTGTTGCTAACGCCCTTCAAAATACCTAAAACAGCCTGTAAATCAAAATTAGCAGTATTATTAAATTGTAAATTGACAAAAAGCACAAACAAAACTGTATTGAAGTTGTTCTAAAAGAACTTTACACAATAAACATGCTCAAAATAGAAATACCTTCCTCAGAGTTTGACTTTAATCAACTTCAGCAATTGGACATTCCTAAACCAATTAATGGGATAAGTGAAGAGATCAACGAAAATGCAGTTTTAGCATTCGAGGACGAAAGTGATGCCATCAATTATAGTTACCTGCTCGGTGAATACGCTGATAGGCTGGACGACAAATGTTCAGCTCAATATTCAGCAGCGCGATTCATTATTCAAACTATAGCCGATGATGCTTTTGTAGCCGCCTACAATAAAAGCTAATCAAACTTGTACGATAATACCCGAGAAAGTAAGTCCGCCGCCAAAACCCAGCATCAATATCTTATTACCAGGTTTAATTTTACCGGCTTTGCGGGCGATATCATAGGCAAGCGGTATTGAGGCTGATGAAGTATTGCCAAAATACTCGATGCTGCAGAGCATTTTTTCAAGCGGATAATTGATCTCCCCTGCAACTCCTTCAATGATCCGCATATTAGCACTGTGAAGGATCACCCAATCCAGGTCATCCAATGTCATATCATTTTTAGCGAGCAACTCTTTTATCTTGGTGCTAACAGTTTGTATGGCCCACTTAAATACAACTTTTCCATTCTGATGTATCTTGCCATTGGCTTCAATTTGTTCGCCATTGACGTCAGTTCTGTGCTGAGATAAATAAAGATCCTTTCCATGGCTACCATCTGACCCCGTAACAGCATTTAAAAGCTGTGGATGATCTGCAGGTTCAACCAAAGCTACACCTGCCGCATCACCAAACAGTATACAGGAAGTACGATCGGTATAATCTGTAAATTTGGATAATGTTTCGGCGCCAAATACCAATACTTTTTTGTGGGTTCCGGCGGCAATTAATCCTTTTGCGATCGTCAAACCATAAACAAAACCTGCGCAGGCAGCCATGATATCAATACAACCTGCATTCGGTATTTTAAATGCATTTTGAACTTGTGATGCCATGCTCGGCATAACCTGATCGGCGGTGGTAGTACTTACAATAATAAAATCAACACCCTCTAATGAAATGTCTTTATTTTCGGCCAGCAAATTTTCTACTGCACTTATACACAAATTGCTGGTATATTCATCTTTTTCGGCAAATCGTCGCTCCCGTATTCCGGTACGACTGATAATCCACTCGTCGTTCGTTTCAATTATTTGTTCAAAATAAGCGTTTGTTATTTTTTTTGATGGAGCATATACAGCGATAGCAGTTATTTTAGAATCCATTTGCTGAGAATGTGTTAGTCTAAATCAAAGATAAGAAGAGTTTGAATTGATTTAAGCCTAAGTGAAATTAAAGTAAACAATTTGCAATCAAACCTGTCCACCCGGTTTGGTGTGAGGCACCAACTCCTCTGCCGTTATCGCCATCAAAATACTCATGAAACAGTACATTATCTTTGAAATAGGGATCATTTTGAATCTTCTGATTATCTCCAAAAACTGCACGCTTGCCGGTATCATCCCGCAAGAATAATTTGAGTAACCGGTAATACAATTCATCTGCAATCTCTTTTAAATTCATGAAATTGCCTGAATTAGTCGGGCATTCGATCTTATAACTATCACCGTAATACTGGTAAAATTTATGCAAGCTATCGATGATCAGGTAATTCATCGGCATCCAAACCGGTCCGCGCCAATTACTATTGCCCCCAAACAAGCCGCTATCGCTTTCTGCGGGGGTGTATTTGATGCTGAAAACATGGCCGTCAACTGCTATTTCATATGGATGGTCTAAATGGTATTTTGAAAGTGCACGGATACCATGCGCACTCAGGAATTCTGTTTCATCCAGCATCCTTTTTAATAACGCTTTCATACGATATCCGCGCAAAAGGCTAAGCAGGTGCTTTCCTTCCGCATTCTTTTCATCCCAGCGGGATACCAGTTTTGCGAGATCGGGGCGGTTATTCTCAAACCATTTCATGCGCCCTTTAAAAACCGGACTATTTACAATATCATCGTCATCCAATACTTCTGTCGCAAAAAGCGGTATCAATCCTACAATACTTCTGACCCTCATTTTTTGTACACTTCCATCCGGCGAACGCAATTGATCATAAAAGAAACCATCTTCATCATCCCACAAACCTTCGTTATTGGTGCCCATATTGTCCATAGCACCAGCGATGTAAATAAAGTGTTCGAAAAATTTAGAAGCTATATCAGCGTATGCGCGATCAAAGGTGGTCAGTTCGGCTGCTATTCGAACCAGGTTAAGGGAGTACATAGCCATCCAACTGGTACCGTCAGCTTGTTCTAAATGCTGCCCGTTTGGTAATTGCGCGTTGCGATCGAATACGCCAATATTATCCAGCCCCAGAAATCCTCCTTCAAAAATATTATTCCCCTGCTCATCTTTGCGGTTTACCCACCATGTAAAATAAAGCATCAGCTTATGAAATATCCTTTCAAGGAACATTTGATCACCTTTACCCCCATTCGCTTCTTTCTCGCGTTTATAAATGGTCCAGGTTGCCATAGCCAACACCGGCGGATTAGCATCACCAAAATCCCATTCATATGCCGGTATCGAACCGTTAGGATGCATATACCAATCGCGCGTAAGTAGCAAAAGTTGCTTTTTTGCAAAATCCATATCAACGCTGGCCAGTGCTAAACAATGAAAAGACAGGTCCCAGGCAGCAAACCACGGATATTCCCATTTATCAGGCATGGATATAACATCCTGTGTATTTAAATGCATCCATTTACTGTTACGGCCGTTTAAGCGCTCGGGCGGTGGTTTGGGTAATGATGGGTCGCCATTTAGCCATTTGTGTATATCATAATGATAGAATTGTTTGCTCCATAACATGCCCGCAAAAGCCTGTCTTTGAACCAGTCGGTGATCCGCATCAGTGATATACTTTTGCAGGTTATTATAAAAATCATCAGCTTCGGCCTGACGAGTTTTGAATATATTATCAAACTCATCAAAAGCTTGTTTAGGATCGGGTGTCAGGCGTAATCGCAAAGTTACACTTTGATTTGCCGGTACATCTATATCATAATTTACGCTGGCTTTGGTACCTGCTTTTTTGGGATTAACTGTTTCAGCACCATTTACGATGTTATCATTTATACCATCTTTATAAAAAGCTTTGCCATCATCATATTGATAGAGACGCTTTGCATTGGTTTCGTTATCGCAAAAAAGACTGGCCGGAGCCCCTTCAGCTACTAACCATAATTGCCCCAGATCCCTGTGAAAAATATCGATCACACCCGGTGACTCTTCCGTCATTTGTGCTTTATAATCATCATAACCCCATGACCATGTGTTGCGGAACCAAATCGTAGGCAAAACATTTAATTGTGCATGCTCATCTCCCCTGTTACAAACGGTAATTTTGATCAGAATATCATCCGGTGTGTTCTTTACATACTCAACAAAAACATCGAAATACTTATTTTGATCGAACAGACCTGTGTCTATCAGTTCAAATTCCCGGTCCTGGCGCGTTCTTCTTTTGTTTTCGTCAACTAACCAACGGTATGGATATTCCTGCTGCGGGTATTTGTACAGCATTTTCATATAGGAATGGGTAGGTGTACTGTCAAGGTAATAATACAACTCCTTAACATCCTCCCCATGGTTTCCTTCCGGATTCGACAAACCAAAATAACGTTCCTTGATGATCGGGTCTTTTTTATTCCATAAAGCAAGCGCAAAACAAAGGTTTTGATTATCGTCGCAAATACCGGCAATACCTTCTTCGCTCCAGCGATAGGATTTACTGCGCGCCATATCATGGGTAATATAATTCCAGGCATCACCATTTGCGCTGTAATCTTCCCGAACAGTACCCCACTGGCGGTCGCTAACATAGGGCCCCCATTTTTTCCAATGGTTATTCTTTAAACGTTCTTTTTCCTCTTCCATTAGCTTTTCCAGGTATTTTTTAAAAATCTCAACCAGTTTCTATGCATTAAATTTTCAATATCTTCATTCTGATAGCCTCTTTTAGCCATCAAAGCCGGGATGTTTTGCAGATCGGTTATTGTTTCCAGATCATAAGGACATTGTTCGCGACCAAATGCACCATCAAGATCGGAGCCTATTCCTATATGCTTTGAATTTCCTGCAAGCTGACAAATATGATCGAGGTGATCCAACATTACCTCTAAGTTACAATTCATTTCTTTGGGATTCGATTTAAATCTAACCCATCCGGGCACCATCATCCATGCGTCCAATGCAAGTCCTATCACAGCACCTCTTTCAATCAGTGTTTTGATCATTTCATCGCTAAACTGGCGATTGTGATTAACCAGTGCCCGGCAATTATTATGGCTGGCCCAGATCGATCCGCTAAAATTGTCCAGAGCCTGCCAAAACGCATCATCGCATAAATGGGTCGCATCCAGTATTATGCCCAAACGCTCCATCTCCTTTAACAATGCTAAGCCTTGCTGTCCCATTTTACCTGTTGAATCAGTTCCATTCGCATATCTGCCAAGCCCGTAATGTGCCGGTCCAATTGCCCGCAATCCACTTTTAAAGGCTCGCTCCAGGTAATCAATATTAATAATTGAATCAGCGCCCTCAAGACTTAAGATATAGCCGATGGGTTTTGTTTCATTTTTTTCGTCTTTCCATAGATTCAAATGTTGTTCAAGCGTAGCAAGGTTGTTTATCTGCACCATTTCGCCGGCTTCCTCCATCGCCCTATACCAGGCAAGTTGCCCTTGTGTTTGTGCCCAGGCTTGTTCGGCAGAATGCCATCCGGGTAAGGTATTTCCGGGCGCAACATAGCGGGCTATTTGCGTAGCTACAACAAGGCCAATATTACCACGCCGCAATTCGGGTAAGGACACGGTTGCGTTACCCCGATCCGGCTTATCATTGATTCCTTGTTCTCGCGCATTAATTTCTGATACCGGTTTACGCAAATCTCTGTTCCATTCCAGGGCATTCATACTTAAATCGAGGTGGGCATCTATGGTGAACATGGTTAAATTAGTTGTATTAGTTGTAGTGGTTGTCCCGATAGCTATCGGGATGGTTGTATTAGTTGTAGTGGTTATATTGGTTATATGGGTTTGCTCGTTAGTTATTGGAGTCGTTGGATTAACTTGTACAGCTTAATAAAGGAGCAATGAGCTGACTTATCTATTTAAAAAGTGATCATTCTATCGCGCGCGATATTAGCCCATTGACCGGTTATCTGATTGTTTTCTATAGTAATTGCACGTTCGTATAATGCCACACTTGGGCATACGTGGTAGGGAATTCCGTAAAGAACATCGCCTATCTTAAATTGATGTCCTTCTCCGGCTTCCAACACCAAATGTTCTTCGCTTTGTCCAATGGGGACAAGCTCCGGTGCGTTGATAAAATAAACCCGTTTGCTCAGCTCATTCTCGGCAGATACTGACTTATGACCCAGATCGACACATATTTTCGTGCTATCAGGTAATGAAATTACCCTCGATATAAGCAAAGCGGCAGGTACAAAAGGTTGTTCCTGACAATTCAGACTATATCCCCGATCCCAATAAATGAATGTACCCGGGCTGCATTCTATCGCTTTACGTTTGGCATGTATAGGATAAGTGGGTGAACCACCAGCTATTATGATGGGTTCGGGAAAGCCTTCATTTTTGATGGTTTTTTGCAAGTCGCTAACTATTGCGAATGCAGCATCACATTTTTTTGTTCTTTCGGCCAAATCTTTATCGTGTATATGGCCATCGTAGGCATGTAAGCCCAAAAGTTTTATCCCTTTTAGTTGTGCACAGGATCGGTAAAAATCAAGCGCAAATTCTGGTAATATCCCTGTCCGGTTTTGACCGATATTTAAATCGATAAAAACAGGTATAATATTACCCGCATTCAGCGCAGCGTCAGATATACTGATCGCAACATTGATGTCGTCAATAAGGCAAGAATACCTTGTAGTTGGATATGCATTGATTATTTTGATAAATCGCTGCAATTTAGGTCCTGTAGGTTGGTAAGCCAGCAATGCATCCGGCGCTTCGATGATACCGAGCAATTCAGCTTCAGCAATGGTTGCACATTTGAATTTGCTGATACCGGCATCCACCATTAACTGGGTAGCTTCTCTGCTTTTATTGGTTTTGATATGAGGGCGCAGTCGCAAAACATCGCTGACCATGTTTATGAGTGCCGCGATATTTTGCTTTACCCGATCAGGATAAACAACCAGAGCCGGAGTATCCAAATTAGCAATATCATTGATCGTATACCATTCAGTCATGCTGAGCTGGGTTGAAATTAAACCTGAAATATCATTTGTTGAATAATCTTATTTTATTCAAACAACTCGAATAGTGCTTCTATCTCTACCGGTATATTTCCGGGTAGCGAGCCCATTCCAACCGCACTTCTAACACCTACACCGTTATCTTCGCCCCATACTTCCCTGAACAATTCGCTGCAGCCATTGATGATGAATGGATGCTTTTCATATTCCGGGGTGCAGTTTACCATTCCCAACACTTTGATCACTCTTTTGATCTTGTTGAAGGAACCCAGATTTGCTTTAATGGTCGACAAAATTGACAATCCAACCTGGCGGGCAGCAAGCTTTCCGTCATCGTCGTTCATGGTATCTCCTATTCGCCCTACGATCAGGGTACCGTCTTCGCGAACGGTTCCATGACCGGAAACGTAAAGGTATTTGCCATCAATTAAATAGGGTTTGTAAACGCCAAGTGGCTTAGGTGCAGGCGGCAGAGTAAGTCTGAGTGCTGCAAAATTTTCGTCTGGTGTATTCATTGTTTAAAACTAAAAAGATTTAGTTATAGAAATTGTATCGCACTGAAAATAAAAAAAACCGGGGATCTCATCCCCCGGTTCAACTAAATTAGCTCAATCTATATTGTATGTAATGGTTTAAAATTTCAAAGTATCTTTATAAAAGATCAATTGATTCCGATAACTTTTTATGGATATTGACCTGCATTTATGTTCTAAAATTAATTACCTGTGCCTGCGCCGTCGTTTTGTGCCCTCAATACAGCATATTGTCCAACTGCGGCACCTGTTGTTAAACCAACTTCTACATCCTGTCGGGTATGAATTGCACCGTACAGGCGAGACATTGCCGCCTGGTTTGCCAGATCAGTGAATTTAGTTCCTCTATCTGGAAGCAAATAAGTCAATATAGTTGCTGCTGCTGCACTAAAATTTGAATGACCTGAACTATAGGATGGAAAATTTGGTATTCCCGTCAAAGTCTTGATCTGCGGATTAACCTGTGTAGGACGAGGGTTAAAATAAAAGTATTTGGTATCCCAACAAACGATCGCTGCATCCATTTCGGCCATATTTAACAAGGCTAAATTGCGTGCCCACCGTACTTCACTGTAATTCTGTTTTACAAATTCATCCGCAGCTATAGCATTCCAATGCCCCGGAGGTGTGAAAGTGCCAACACCATCGGCCCAAAACTCCACCTGTTGCAGGTTTTCTCTTGTTGCATGCTGACTAAAATAAAGCACTTCGTCCACCGCTTGCTTAAATTCAGGCGAATTGGTTGAATATGGGGGTCCGGGTCTGATTGCCGCTACAGTAGCAGTATCAAATAAGAAGGGCTTTACTTTACCAAATAAAGGAAGCATCGGAGGCCTTTTTGGCGATTCTAAACTGATCCAATATTGTTCGCCTTTAGCTGCTGTCTGAGTTTGTAATTGTGTCCAATATGCCTGGTTACCTATAGCAGCACCGGCTTTATCAGTACGTGCACGGGCGGTAAAAAGGTCGGCTACTTGTTTGCCTAAGGATTCTCCCGCGTCCAGTTCACCTCGAACATTGGCGCCGGCCATAATTCGGTATAGTTTTTCTTCAGCCGCTTTTTGTTCAATAAAGGCAATTTCAGTAGGGAACAGTAATTTCATCACTTCTACCGAGGCACCTGAAACAACCGCGTCTTCGCTTGGATAAGATGGTAGGCTGGATTTTGGAATCAGGGCTTGTACGTTTGCGTCAATAACATAGGGTGCCGAACGATTGTATAATTTCTTAAAATGATAAGCTGTAACCAAAGCGTCATATTGTGCGGCACTTACATAGGCATAGGCTCGCGCTGCGTAAGGAGGGTTGGAAAAAGGGAATTGCGGGTACGCAAATGGATTGGCAGAGCTCGGTGCCGGATACGAGCCATCAGGGTTCTGGTATGGCGGCAAGTTATGTTTGGCTACCAGTTCGCGTAAAATTTCATTCCAACGCAAAACCGCGCCGGCACTCCAATATTTTATGATAGCTAATTGTGAGGTCGACAGATTACGCTGGTAGCCTTTGATCTCATTTAAATCAGCAACATAAGCTGGTGAGTTTGTAGCATCGGGTGCATTTACAGTAAATACTGTTGGATCAGTTACCAATACAGTTTTCCAGGTATCAGCGTTCAAATCTTCGTTTGCCGGATTTAACGCCGGGTATTTGGCTGAACGATCGACAATATCTTTTTTACATGTCGCAAAGCAAAGCACGAAAAATGAAAGGGCAAATAGTCTGATATATGTAGAATAGTTTTTCATCTTCTTAGTTTTTGTAATAGTTTATCTGCGGAGTTTTTTTGTCGGATTTCAGGCTGAATATGTATGATACGCCACCCATGATCATATTACTTTGCCCCATGTTTCGGCCACTGGTAACATATTGATCACTAGCAGTTAATTCAAGGTTATAAAATGATTTAAAACGATAACGAAGGTTTGCGCCTACACTAGTCATATTCATCCTGTTGCTCGGAAATGGCATGTTATTTTTTGTGATATCAAATCCACCTAGTGAGGTACTGATATCAGCAATAGCTTCTGCTATAAAGTATTTACTTCGGTAGCCTGTTCTGAAATTGTAATTACTCATATTTGGAAGCATCACCTGGTTGCTGTTGATAAGTACCGTGGTGAAATAGGAGTTTCTATCTATAGTTATATCACTCCTGTTAGTGTAAGCACCTGACCCGGTAAAAAAATATTTTCCAAAAACATAGTCAACTACTGCGCGGGCAGTAAAATTTCTGCTATGACTTCCAAGTGCAAGTGGTTCATAATCCGCTGAGTAATTTGAAATTGGAGTTGAGCCGGTTACGCTTGCAAAAAATGAAAATTTACTTTTGCCGGTGATTATTTGCAATGCTTTCCATTTGATATTTAAAGAAATATCCTGTAGTCCTTTCTGACCTTCCAAGGTCCCTGCTGAGGCGTTTGTCTTAATATAGGGTAATCCTGCTGTCGCAATCAGGTTTTTAGCTAATCCGTAGGTAACCATCAAATTGTATTCGTTTGAGCTTACTGTACCCAGGTTTCCATTATTTCTCTTAAAAGTGCCTTCCCAATAATTTGTCCAGCTCGAATGGCTATACATTAATCCCGGGCACAAATAGTTTTGTGGAATCATTATTCCATCATTCTCCATCTGCGCACTTGCGAACTGACTCGATCCGATCAGGCACGCGCAAATAAGGATACATTTTTTAGTAGCCTTGTAAAAAGATATCATCTAATCTTTGATTTTAGTAAAAAGTAATTTTTTGTAATTGGTTGAATGAAGTCGGCCTATATTAAACCTGAATAGCCTGAATGCCATTTTGGAATAGATAAAGGCCAAATACGGGTAATGGTTAAAAGATCAAATAACAACACCCATGCTTTACCAAAAGGCATAGAATTGTAACTTTTAACAGTCCCGAATTAATTAAGAGGAAAAGTTGGGCGGTTTGCCCGGAGAAGCAATATAAGGATCCAGTAAATTTACCAATAGGTTACCTGTTGAAGGTTTGATTGTACCGCTGACAGGGGTATAGTCGCATTTTACTAATTGATAAACATTATCGTAGCCGGAAGAAATTTTCTTTGAAATCGGTTCGGCTCCTTTTTTGTTAACAGGTACATTACCATTAAGGTCTTTTGCTATGATCAGGTTTGCTTTAACCAGTTTGTCTTTAACATGGTTGGGTAAACAAAGCAATGACATTGTGTCGCGCGTCATCTTAATAGCAACGTAATTATAGTATCCTTCTTTTAGTTGAATCTGCCCCACGACATGCACGTATTCTGTCCAGTCCTGGATAGTAGGCATATTAACCGGTATCTTCAACTCCATTAGTTTCGCCGATCCCGTATTACCGGTATACATCGTCTTAACGATCTCCGAGTCAGAACGCTTGATGAAATAATCGACAAGCAAAGCATAGCCACCCAACATCATCAGATGAGCGCCAAGCAATACTATAGCTACGATTTTTTTCAAAATATTTTAACTATTTGCGGTCTACAATTTGTGAAATTATAAAAAGGATTTATCAATATCAAATAATAAACGCGAAAAGATTATAAAAACCAAACCAACCACATTATGATAGCTGTGATTTGAAAAATCAAATATGCTTACCAATCAAATTCAACTAACCGTCCATTTAGTAGCCATTTGGAAGGTTGGGGGTTAGTTTTCCAGTCCAAAGGTTCGCCAATCGGTTGCACCTTTGCTGCCAGGGAATAGGCTTGTTTGATCGCAGCCTTTTGTACATCACCCAATGCATCTGGCTTCGGTGAAACAAACAAAGGGGTACCGCTTTCAGCCAGCAATTGCAGCCATTGCTTGTTCTTTTCCCATGGGATATCATTTGTCAGGCCTACACAGTCGGCATCAGTAGCATAAAAGTTATTGTGTTGTGGAATCCTGAAGCCCAGCGTATTAACACCCATTTTTCGAGTCCGATCCCAATCTTTACCACTTGTATCATCTCCTATCCTGTTCAATTCAAAAACACCCGCAGATAA
>Ga0164297_10003097_pt1 | contig 15746 bp, 12 predicted proteins | sample GEODES058metaG_FD_113539 | JGI IMG/M metagenome (GOLD analysis project Ga0164297, IMG submission 113539) | Dystrophic lake water microbial communities from Trout Bog Lake, Wisconsin, USA - GEODES058 metaG | ecosystem: Environmental > Aquatic > Freshwater > Lake | place: USA: Trout Bog Lake...
ACCGCGCGCATCTGTTGCACGCCGCTCCAAGCCCCATTCCCATCCCATGGTTTCGCAAATAGCATAAGCCGCAGAACCCGCAAGAACGGGAACGCCGATCAAACCAACACCCAAAATGCCGATAGCGAAAACAAAAAAGCTAAAATCTCCCGCCAAAGGGCGCAAGGCACTCGCAGCTTGGGCCGCAGTCTCAATCTTTGTTATGCCAGCCACATGCAATGTAACAGCCGTTGCTAAAATAATAAAATAAGCCGTCACATCTGAATAAAACATGCCGGACCATGTGTCCCATTTTATGCGCTGCAATTCCATCGGTGCTGCGGTGCCATCGCGCACAAGAGGAGCCGCATTTTGATGCGCACGCATATCCTCTACCTCCTCAGAGGCTTGCCAGAAAAAGAGATAAGGACTGATTGTCGTTCCAAACACACCAACCACGACTGTTGCCCATTCACGATCAAAATTCATCTGCGGAATAAAACTATGCCAGACAACATCGCCCCATGGCACATGCACTGTAAAAAGAACCGCTGCATAGGCCAATAACGATAAGGTCAGCCATTTGAGGAAAAAGACATAGCGATGATAGGGAACAAAAACTTGCAACAGCACAGTGCCCATCACAAAAACGAGCGTCAGAATATGCCGATCAAAGCCCGTCACCAATTCGGCTGTTTCACCCATCGCCGCCACATCAGCGGCGATATTAAAAATATTTGCGATCAATAATAATAAGACAACCCCACGCAAAATAAGCGGCGAGAATGCAAGCTTGATATTGGCGGCCAAACCACGGCCGGTCACGCGCCCAATACGCGCACAAATCAATTGAATAGCAGCCATCAATGGAAATGCCGCAATCATAGTCCAGAGCATATCAAGACCATATTGCGCCCCAGCCTGCGAATAGGTCGCAATACCACTGGGATCATCATCGGCCACGCCCGTGATTAACCCTGGCCCTATGCGCGCAAGTGGATGTTCGCGCAATCGCCCCCACCATGAGCTAACAAGGGGGAATGAGTGATCCTGATCGGGTTCATGCATCATCATTCCAACCTCTTTACGTCCCCAAAAGCCAGCTGCAATCCTGAGGGTCAATCATCATAAGCAAACAAAAAGGCGCCGCAAGGGCGCCTTAATGGATTTATCACTCCAGCAAAAGCTGCAATGTTTATTTAGCGTGAGTAATATTCGATCACGAGATTTGGTTCCATCTGCACGGGATATGGAACATCTGATGGCGTTGGCACGCGCGTGAACTTAGCGGTCATCTTGCTGTGATCGACTTCATAATAATCGGGCACATCACGCTCAGCGAGCTGGATGGACTCAAGCACGATTGCGAGCTGCTTTGAAGCTTCTTTCACTTCAATCACATCGCCAACCTTAACCTGATATGAAGCGATATTGACGCGACGACCATTGACCTTGATATGGCCATGGTTCACGAATTGGCGTGAGGCAAATACTGTTGCAGCAAATTTTGCACGATAAACAACAGCATCCAAACGACGCTCAAGCAAACCGATGAGATTATCGCCTGAGTCACCCTTCATACGGATCGCTTCAGCGTAATATTTGCGGAATTGCTTCTCAGAGATATTGCCATAATAGCCCTTGAGCTTTTGCTTAGCCTTGAGCTGCGTGCCGTAATCGGACAATTTGCCCTTGCGGCGCTGACCATGCTGGCCGGGGCCATATTCACGTTTGTTCACGGGGCTCTTGGGGCGACCCCAGATGTTTTGGCCCATACGGCGGTCAATTTTATATTTGGCCTGTGCGCGTTTTGTCATCGCGGTCCTCAAATATATGAGGCGAGCAAAAGCGCTGGACGCAAAGCATCCATCAAAAGCGCTCCTCTCGCCAGTTGCGGAGGAACGCGCCCTCCTCTGCCCCAAGGTGAGGCCGACAGGCATATCTCAGATATGCCACGGGTGCGATCAAACGAGCGACGCTCGTCTGGGGTTTTCCTATCGAGGCACGTCCCGAAAGTCAAGAAAGCGATCAGCACCCCCCATTATTTCGCAAATGTAACCATTATATTTACAATTATTTAACAACCTCTATTTACAACTTTAAAGTGCATTTTTTTACTGATGCTCTCAAAATTTTTTATTTCATATTTAATCCATGTTGGAGCCATTGATGTCGCAAAGTGCCTTTGCAACCCATAAGAGCAATTTTGGGCCACCTGATCATCTAAACACATCTGACTTCGGCAGACGTGAATTTAGCCTCAATCTTAAAATCTGGGCTGGAAGCTTCATCTTAGCTGCCCTCGTCATTGGTTTTAGCATCACAAATTTTTATCTTTTGCGGAGTATTCAATCAAACTTTGATAATTCCAAAGCATTTGAAAATACACTCACATCCCAACTCCATCCCCTCGCACTCAAATCAAAAGACATTCAGCAAGATGTCATCCAAGTGCAGCAATTTCTGACCGATGTCTCGGCAACACGCGGTGAAAATGGCCTTGATGACGGATTTGATGAAGCCGAAAAAAATGCCGTCAAATTCGAAGCTGATTTGAAAGAGATCACCAATCTTGCCAAATCATTGGGCGCTCTAAACCTCCTGCCCAAGGCGGATATACTGGCCGCACAATTTCAGCCCTATTATGAAGTCGGCCAAAAAATGGCGCGCGGCTATGTCGAAGGTGGCCCTGCTGTCGGCAATAAATTAATGCCTGAGTTTGATGAAGCATCAGACAATCTGCAAAAAGTGATGGATGATTTTCTCAGCGCAGCTGATGAGCGCATTAATGCAGGCAATAAAATGCTTCAGGACGCTCAGACATCGGTTGATTCAAGCATTAAAAAAGACATCCAATTGCAAATAATCGTTGGCGTATTGATGCTTTTGGCTATTGCTGGGATGAACTTGATTGCATCACGCTCCATTCTCAAACCCATAAGTATCATCAAAAAGACGATGGAGGACTTAACATCTGGTGCCACTGACAAGGAGATACCTTACCAAGAGGCAAGCAATGAAATTGGAGCCATGGCAAGAGCCTTGTCGATATTCCAAAAGACCATCATTTCCTCAAAAGAGCTCAGCGAACGCGAAATTCAGGAACGGCAATTAGCGCGCGAAAGTCGTCGCAAAGAACTGCATCAATTAGCTGACCATCTCGAGGAATCCGTAGGTGGTATTGCACAAGCCATTGCCACCACATCAAATGAGCTGACCGCAACAGCTGAAAATCTCAGCACATCGGCGCGCAACACGAGTGAGCAGTCAACAAAAATGGCAGCTGCCTCAGAAGAAGCCTCCAGCAATGTGCAAACTGTAGCCAATGCAGCAGAACAATTATGGGGCTCAATTCGTGAAATCTCTGAGCGCGTGCATCAATCAAGCGCCATCTCAAGCTCAGCAGCCCAAGAAGCAGAACGCTCAAGCAATCTCATGCAAGAGCTGGCAAAAGCGGCTGACCGCATTGGAGGCATTGTTGATCTCATTTCAAACATTGCATCGCAAACAAATATGCTTGCACTGAACGCAACGATTGAAGCGGCGCGTGCAGGCGAGGCAGGCCGCGGCTTTGCGATTGTTGCGCAAGAAGTCAAAGCTTTGGCCGAGCAAACCACAAATGCAACAACTGACATCAGCACGCAAATCTCTGGCATCCAAGCCTCAACACAGCAAGCTGCAACTGTGATTGAAACAATCTCCAAAACCATTCGTGAAGTGGATGCGATTGCGACATCAATTGCCAGTGCTGTGGAAGAACAGGGTGCAGCAACACAGGAAATTGTGCGCAATATCCAATATGCCGGCTCTAGCTCCATGGATGTGGGCCGCACAATTGTGCATGTCAGCAAGGCTGCGGAGGGATCAACGCAAAGCTCGCAAGATGTGCTCCACTCCGCACGCAGTCTCTCAGATCATGCCAAAATCCTGCGGGATGAAGTCCATAATTTCTTACAGCGTGTTCGCGCTGCCTGAGACAAACCCCGCCTCTGGCGGGGTTTTTTTAATCCATATACCCGCCCCAGCGTAAAACACATAAATAGCAACGCTGGTGGCACATGAAATCTCTACCCTCTCCATATAATGCCCTGATTATCGGCTCCACAGGCGGTATTGGCTCTGCCCTCCTCGACGCAGTGCGGCGTGATCCAGCTTGCGCTTTTGCTGCTGGCCTCTCACGCTCAACATCGCCCGCCCTTAATCTCAGGGATGAGCTGAGCATTTCATCAGCACTCAAAACGCTTGAGCCTCATGCGCCCTTCCATCTCATCATCATTGCAACAGGCGCACTCACGCTTAATGGCATAGGCCCAGAAAAACGTCTTAATGATCTCACGGCTGATCAGTTGATGGCTTCTCTGGCTATAAATGCTATTGGCCCTGCGCTTATTCTCAAACATTTAACGCACCTTTTGCCACGTCAGGAGCGCTGCTTATGTGGTGTTTTATCCGCACGTGTGGGATCCATTGGTGATAATAAAACCGGCGGCTGGTATAGCTATCGCGCTTCAAAAGCGGCGCTTAATATGCTTATCCGCTCAAGCGCGATAGAATTATCGCGAAAATTCCCACACTTTGTTTTAAGTGCTCTGCATCCCGGCACTGTCAAAACATCCCTCTCATCACCCTATGTCACACAGCACAATCAATTTGAGCCCGCGACATCAGCACATCATTTGCTTGACGTGCTCGACACTCTGTCGGCGCAAGACCATGGTGGGTTTCGCGCTTGGGATGGACAAAGCATTGAATGGTAATTCCCTCAGATGAGAGAAATAACCCTTCACATTAGTTCTGCATTTGCTTTGGTGTAAAGAGCACAAACATATTGGCAAGAACGATTGTACCGGCAAGAAAATAAAATGTGCCGATCAGTCCATAATGATCGGCAATCATGCCAGAGATAAACGGGCCGATGGCTGAGCCAACTGCTTGTGTGCCAAACATCACGCCAATCGCACTTCCACCCAATCCCTTTGGTGTCGCATCAAGCAACCAAGCTTGCAAGACAGCGCGGATAGAGAAAAGGAAGAACCCCAAAAAGGCAATGAACATCACAAACCATGCTGAATTACCTGCGAACGCCATTCCGGCCAAAACAAACCCACTCATCACCATGCTGCTCATGATAATGCGGCGGCGTCCCACGCGATCAGACATATAACCGGCAATGGGAGCGGCAATAAATCCTGCGGCTTGCAAGGCAAACATGCAGGAGCCAATAATCGTGGTTGAATAGCCTAATTGCGTCGCAAGATAGAGCGGCAAAAAAGTCATCAGACCATTTTGCGTCATCGAACGAAAGGCTGAACTGCCCGATAAAAACAGCAGAGTTGGATTTTTAATAAGCTCCGCAAAGCCGCGCAGCACACTGCCAGCGCCTTCTTCATGACCTTTGTCGTCAGCCGTGACCTGCCCCTGTTGTTTTGCTTTAGTTTGAATGCGACCAAGCAAAACAAAAATGAGAATAGACATCGCAATGCCCGGCAAGACATTGACCACAACAACCTCACGCCATGACATCAATGTGAGCAAAGCACCTGCTGCCATAGGCGCAAGCGCATCGCCGACATTTCCGCCCATGCCATGAATTGACACAACCAAACCCTTGCGATCGGGGAAACGGCGCGCCAACCATGGAATGGCCGTGGGATGCCATAAATTATTGCCAATTCCAACGAGCGCTGCGCAGGTTAAAAGCATCCAATATTCATGAGAAAAACCCATGACCAAATAAGGCAGCCCAACCCAAAACAAAGACACAGCCATCAATATGCCCTTGCGTCCAACAGTATCAACCAATATGCCACCGGGCACATTTGAGAGCGCACCTGCGGCATATTGCATCGCAAGAATAGACCCGATTTGACTGTAATTAAGGCCAAGCTCTGAGCCAATCAAAGGCAAAAGCAAATAAAATGTTGCGGGATACCAATGCGTCAATGAATGGCCAATGGTGACCAGCCATACTTCCATAAATGGATTTTTGACATCGCTCTCAGCGGAGGCTGTAATCGCGCTCATTTTATTTCCCCCATATTTTTTTTCATTAGTAAAATGCCCAATGACAAGGCGGGGGTCAACTCATCTGCCTATATTGTGGAAAAATAAGCGAAAACAATATGCTGGGGGCGCCTCACCAACCTGCGCCCCATTTCTGAGACATAAAATGAGCGCCATGCGCTCATTGAGTCTTGATGGACTTTGACCCGGGCTTTCGTCCAGCTTTTCCTAAGCCCCGACCTTTGCGCGAGCCTGCGATTTCCTTGAGCCGCTCATCAAATTCACCCCTGTCAACCGCAGCCTCAAAATCATTTAAAGCTGCGTGAAGAGCCTTCTCATCTTCGAGCATAACACCTGAATTGCCGCCAAAAATAAAATCATTGCCAAAACGAGGGGTGAAATACATGACCCCATCAACCTCAATCCAAAAGAAACGAGGCTTTATGACTTTGCCATATTTCCGCAATTCAACACTACGGCCCTCTTTTCTCAGGCGCAAAAAATCTCGCTGCGCTGCAATAGCTTCTTTAATTTTAGCACGAATTGTGTCTTCAGCGTTTAATTTGTCACGTAGACCCTTAGGTGGTATGGTCAGGGCCTCAACCTTATATTTATCTAAAAAAGACATTTTAAATCTCGTCAAAAAAATCAAATAGTTAAAATATGATATGGATCAGCTTTTATGTCGGAGCCACAAGAGAACAAAAAATCGTATATTCCGCCGCACAAAAACATTTAAGAATAACAATGAAAATGCCATTCAACTCGGGGGAGACAATTTAAAAACTACGAATGTGTCTTTTATAAACCAAATAACATTTGATAGCGAGGGGACTAACTTTAAGGCAACAGCAAAAATATGTTGCTTCTAATTTTGTAACTTAAAATAAGCTGCTTATGCGAAACTTATAATAACATATTATCTTATTGGATGATTTATCTTAATCTGACTTATCAATATGCGAACTGAAAAAGGACTATTTTTTTATGCTTAGAGATTTTCGTGATTTTATTATGCGCGGCAATGTTTTTGATCTGGCCATCGGTGTCATTATTGGTACTGCCTTTGGCAAAATCGTCGACTCCCTTGTCAAAGATCTCTTCATGCCTCTGCTCTCTGTCATTTTAGGGGGGCTGGATTTTTCAAATTATTTCATTGCATTAAGCAGGAATGTGACCGCCTCAAGCCTTGAGGAGGCGCGCAAGCAAGGCGCCGTCTTAGCCTATGGTAATTTCATCACCATTCTCGTCAATTTCCTCATCATTGCCGCTCTCATTTTTGCTTTGGTTCGCCTTATCGCGCTCTTTAAACGCTCCGAGGCACCCGCACCCACCCAACCCTCAAAACAAGAAACCTTATTGGAGGAGATACGCGATTTATTGGCAAAAAAGTCATAGGCTTAGACTTAATGGGACTCGACATCTGAATTCTCAGGCCTATCTTTAAATGAACTTCCGCATGGCAAAGCCATGAATGATAATAATGGGATGAACGCAGATGAGTAGCGTAAGGACATGGGACCCAACTTTGGCCCAGAATATCATTGACGAGCACAGCGGACTGGAAGGTCCGCTCCTGCCTATTCTTCATGCCCTGCAAAATGAGTTTGGTTATATCGACACAAGGGCAGATGAGCTGCTGGCCCATGCGCTTAATATCTCACAGGCCGAAGTGCGCGGTCGGATTTCTTTCTACCATGATTTTGAGCGCGCCCCCACAGCGCCCCATCACATCAAAATATGCCGCGCCGAGGCGTGCCAATCCATGGGCTGTGAAGATTTGGTGACTCACATCACCCAGCATCACAAGATCGGTATTGATGATGCGCAACACAATGGCTCAATCGCATTTAAAACTGTCTATTGCCTCGGTAATTGCGCATTAGGCCCATCACTCATGGTTCATGATCAAGTCATCGGGCGTGCACACACATCGATGATCGATCAATTGATCAACAATGCCGATCAATTATCAGATCATCCCGAATTATTAGATGAGATTTTATCATGAGCTCCTCACCAACGCGCCTTTATATTCCCTGTGATAGCGCTGCCCTTTCGGTCGGTGCAGATCGCATTGCAGCCAAAATTGCACAAGACGCAAAACAGCGTGGGCTCAATATCGATATCATCCGAAATGGCAGCCGTGGCCTTCTCTCGCTAGAACCGCTCATTGAAGTTGAAACATCGCAAGGTCGCATCGCCTATGGGCCCGTGCGCAGCAAAGATATTTCATCTCTCTTTGACGCCAATTTCCTCGCAGGGGCGGAACATCCCCTGCGCATAGGATCGATTGAAGCTCACCCTGCCTTCAAAGCGCAGACCCGTCTCTCCTTTGCCCGTGTTGGCGTCATCGATCCCTTATCCATTGATGATTACAAAGCCCATAGCGGCTTTAAAGGGCTGGCAAAAGCTATCACCCTCAGCCCCTCCGAGATCATTGAGCAGGTCACGCAATCTGGCTTACGCGGACGTGGTGGAGCGGGATTTCCGACAGGCATTAAATGGCAAACTGTGTTCAAGGCAGAGGCAGATCAAAAATATATTGTCTGCAATGCCGATGAAGGTGACAGCGGCACATTTGCTGATCGTATGCTGATGGAAGGCGACCCCTTCACTCTCATTGAAGGTATGATCATTGCGGCCTGCGCCGTAGGTGCGACACGTGGCTATATTTATATTCGCTCCGAATATCCCCATGCCATGAAAACCATGAGCGCTGCCATTGCCCTTGCACATGAGCATGGGTATCTCGGTCCCAATATATTGGGCAGCGCGCATAGCTTTACGCTTGAAGCGCGCCTCGGGGCGGGTGCTTATATCTGTGGCGAAGAAACATCCTTGCTCGAAAGCCTTGAGGGCAAACGCGGCATTGTCCGTGCCAAACCTCCGCTTCCCGCACTTGAAGGTCTATTTGGCAAACCAACAATCGTGAACAATGTGCTTACCCTCGGCGCAATCCCATTCATTTTAGCTGAAGGGGGCCAAGCCTATGCCGATTTTGGTCGCAATAAATCGCGTGGCACTTTGCCGGTGCAATTAGCTGGCAATATCAAACACGGCGGTCTCTATGAAGTGCCATTTGGCATGAGCATCCGCTCGATCATCATGGATCTCGGCGGCGGCACTTATTCAGGCCGACCCATTCGTGCGGTGCAAATAGGTGGACCACTCGGAGCTTATTTACCCGCACATATGCTTGATATACCCCTCGACTATGAAGCCCTCAGTGCGCAAAAAGCTTTGCTTGGTCATGGTGGCATTGTTGTTTTTGATGACACTGTTGATATGGCAAAACAAGCACGCTTTGCTTTTGAGTTTTGCGCGAAGGAAAGCTGTGGCAAATGCACACCTTGCCGCATTGGTGCGGTGCGTGGCGCTGAAGTGGTAAATCGCATTATTGCTAATCAAGATCGTGAAAAAAACAAAATCGTCCTGAGAGATTTATGTGAAGTGATGACCGATGGCTCACTCTGCGCCATGGGCGGGCTCACACCCATGCCCGTGATGAGTGCGGTGACCCATTTCCCCGAAGATTTTGACCAAATGCCCGACCGAAAAGCGGCTGAGTGAGGATATGACCATGAGCCTTATCAAAGAAATTGATTATGGCACACCCATACGCGTTAACACAGATCAGGTCACATTGACGATTGATGGTGTGAATGTGACTGTGCCAAAAGGCACGTCTGTGATGGCTGCGGCCATGATGATGGGAACAGCCATTCCCAAACTTTGCGCAACCGATATGCTTGAGCCCTTTGGCTCATGCCGCATGTGTCTAGTGGAAATTGAAGGACGCCGCGGAACGCCCGCGTCCTGCACAACCCCTGCTGAAAACGGCATGGTCGTGCACACACAAAACGAGCGTTTAGCAAAATTACGCAAAGGTGTGATGGAGCTTTATATCTCTGATCATCCGCTTGATTGCCTGACCTGCGCTGCTAACGGCGATTGCGAATTGCAAGATATGGCCGGCGCAGTTGGCTTGCGTGATGTTCGCTATGGTTATGAGGGCGAGAACCATTTTAAATCGGTCAAGGATCAATCAAATCCCTATTTTGATTATGATCCCGCCAAATGCATTGTGTGCAACCGCTGTGTGCGCGCTTGCGAGGAAGTGCAAGGCACATTTGCCCTGACCATTACTGGACGTGGCTTTGACTCGCGCGTCTCGACCTCAGCCGATAATTTTTTGGGCTCGGAATGTGTCTCCTGCGGGGCATGCGTTCAGGCCTGCCCGACCGCAACATTGGTTGAAAAATCCATTGTTGAAATGGGGCAACCTGATCACTCCAAAGTCACGACCTGCGCTTATTGCGGAGTGGGCTGCTCGTTCAAAGCTGAAATGCAAGGCACGCGCGTCGTGCGCATGGTTCCTTATAAGGACGGCAAAGCAAATGAAGGCCATTCCTGCATCAAGGGTCGTTTTGCTTGGGGCTATGCCACACATAAGGACCGCATGACCAAACCCATGGTGCGCGCTAAAATCACCGACCCATGGCGTGAAGTCAGCTGGGAAGAGGCCATTCAAAAAGTCGCGAGTGAATTTAAGCGCTTGCAACAAAATTATGGAAAGGATTCCATTGGCGCCATCACTTCATCACGCTGCACCAATGAAGAGGTTTTCTTAATTCAAAAAATGGTACGTGCAGGTTTTGGCAATAATAATGTCGATACATGCGCGCGCGTTTGCCATTCTCCCACGGGCTATGGTCTTAAAACGACCTTTGGCACATCGGCCGGCACGCAAGATTTCAAATCCGTTGAAGATGCAGATGTGATTTTGGTGATTGGCGCTAATCCAACAGATGGCCACCCCGTCTTTGCCTCACGCATGAAGAAACGTCTGCGCCAAGGCGCACATCTCATCATTGCTGATCCCCGCAGTATTGATCTCGTCAAATCTCCACATATCAAAGCCGATTATCACCTCAAACTTTTACCTGGGACCAATGTGGCTCTCATCAATGCTCTCGCGCATGTGATTGTAACTGAAGGTCTTGTAAAAGAAGATTATGTTCGCGAGCGCTGTGATTGGGCAGATTTTGAAGCATGGGCCCGCTTTATTGCGGAGGAGCGCCATTCACCTGAACAGACACAAGCCTATACTGGCGTGCCCGCGCAGGACATGCGTCAAGCCGCACGCCTCTACGCAACAGGCGGCAATGCCGCCATCTATTACGGCCTTGGTGTGACAGAACATAGTCAGGGCTCGACCATGGTCATGGGCATGGCTAATTTGGCTATGGCAACAGGCAATATCGGGCGACGTGGTGTTGGCGTAAATCCATTGCGCGGACAAAATAACGTGCAGGGCTCATGCGATATGGGATCGTTCCCGCATGAATTTTCAGGTTATCGTCATGTGTCTGATGATGCCACACGCTCAATGTTTGCAAGTCTATGGGGCGTCAGCCTTGATGAAGAGCCGGGCTTGCGCATTCCCAATATGCTTGACGAGGCCGTTGAAGGACGCTTCAGAGGGCTGTTTGTGCAAGGTGAAGATATCGCGCAATCAGATCCCAACACACAACATGTCATTGCTGGTCTTGAAGCAATGGACTGTGTTGTGGTGCAAGATCTCTTCTTAAATGAAACGGCAAAATATGCCCATGTGTTTTTACCTGGCGCATCATTTTTGGAAAAAGATGGAACCTTTACTAATGCAGAGCGGCGTATCAGCCGCGTACGTCAGGTTATGCCCCCATTAGCTGGGCGTCAGGAATGGCAGATTATTTGCGATATCTCTGAGGCCATGGGCTATCCCATGCATTATACACATCCATCTGAAATTATGGATGAGATTGCGCAGCTAACGCCAACCTTTAAAAATGTGAGCTATCAAAAAATCGATGAGATGGGCTCCATCCAATGGCCATGCAATGATGCGGCGCCCGAGGGCACACCCATTATGCACATTGATCATTTTGTGCGCGGTAAGGGCAAATTCATGTTAACTGAATTTGTGCCAACAGAAGAGCGCACAGGTCCGCGCTTCCCGCTTCTGCTTACCACAGGGCGTATTCTCTCGCAGTATAATGTAGGGGCGCAAACACGCCGCACCGCAAACACCGCATGGCATCCCGAAGATGTCTTGGAAATACATCCCTTTGATGCGGAGGCGCGCGGCATTCGTGATGGTGATCTCGTCGCATTGGCAAGTCGCAAGGGTGACATATCCCTGCACGCTAAGATCAGCGAGCGGATGCAACCAGGTGTGGTCTATACGACCTTCCATCACGCCAATACAGGCGCCAATGTCATCACGACCGATTATTCGGATTGGGCAACCGATTGTCCGGAATATAAAGTCACTGCGGTGGAAGTGCGCCGCACCAATAGTCTGTCCTCATGGCAAGAAGATTTTAACGAGGATGATAAACGTCTCACTCGAATTGAGGCTGTGAATGCAGCAGAATAGCCACCAAGCAGGCGTTGCCGTCAGCTTAGATGTGATGGGGCACAAAATAAGCTTTAGCCAAAGTGATGCTCATAGCGACACGCCCTTTGTCCTGCCGGTTGAGCGTGCTTATGCTATTCACTTTGGTGGCCAGCCCTATGCGGTGATGATGCTAACCCCAAGCGACATCCATGATTTTGCTATTGGGTTTGCATTGACCGAAGGCGTCATTAAAAGCGCCGCTGATATTCGCGCTATTGACATCAGGGATGATGAAAACTCATCCCTGATTGATATTATGTTGCACCCTGATCGCTTCAAACACCATTTGGCGCGTCAACGCAGCCTCAGCGGGCGCACTTCTTGCGGCATGTGCGGTATCACCCATATTGATGACATCACACGCGCCTCACACAACGCCTCTGCGGATCACATCATGCCATCCAAAGATGCGTTGCATAACGCCATCACCCATATCAATGCCCATCAAAAACTAAACGCGCAAACACATGCGGTTCATGCTGCCGCATGGTGTGATGAGACGGGCACCCTGCGTCACATAAGGGAAGATGTGGGCCGCCATAATGCACTCGATAAATTAATTGGCGTGTTAGCGGACACACACACCGATTGCGCACGCGGCTTTGTGCTGATTACAAGCCGCTGCTCATTTGAAATGGTAGAAAAAGCTGCCATCATGGGTATTGGCACTCTTGTTGCCATTTCAGCACCTACAAGCCTTGCCCTGCAACGCGCCTCAGAATTAGGCATGAATGTAATTGCCATCGCGCGGGCAGACAGCGCTGTCATATTCCATCATCACAAAGAAGGAGCGTTGATCTGATGTCCACGCCATCCCAGTCAACAATAACAACGCTCATTCGCAGCGCAAATGAAATTGCCAATTTTTTTAAATCCTACCCTGACGAGAGCGCTATTGCCTCTATTGCCGAACATATCAATTTGTTCTGGACGCCTGTCATGCGTGAGCAATTTTTGGCAAGTGCCGCCCAGCATCAATCCGAACTTCACCCATTAGTGCAGCAATGCGTTGCATTGATAAAACGAGGTCGAAACGAGAAGTCACATAAAACTCTATAGGGAGAAAATTATGTCTGACATGAATAACGCTAGCCCATCGGGATTATTAAGTTTCTTAGATCGTTCGCACATCATAGCCAAACCCGGGTTTAATCGCTGGCTTGTGCCGCCAGCTGCCCTTGCGGTCCATTTATGCATCGGCATGGCCTATGGCTTTAGCGTGTTTTGGTTACCCCTCTCACAAGCCATCGGTAAAACAGCGCCTGTTGCCTGCCCCGCCGATTTCACAATTTTAAACACGCTTCTTACAACCAGCTGCGATTGGAAAATCGCCGATCTCGGCTGGATGTACACGCTCTTCTTCTTCGTGCTCGGCTTATCAGCTGCGTTATTTGGTGGGTGGCTTGAGCGCGCTGGCCCACGCAAAGCAGGCTTTGTGGCCGCACTATGCTGGTGCGGCGGCCTCGTCATCTCATCCTTTGGTGTTCAACTCCATCAATTATGGATGTTATGGATTGGCTCAGGCGTGATTGGCGGTATTGGCTTGGGTCTGGGCTATATTTCTCCCGTCTCAACACTCGTCAAATGGTTTCCAGATCGTCGTGGTATGGCAACAGGCATGGCTATTATGGGGTTTGGTGGTGGCGCAATGATTGGCTCGCCACTTGCCAATAATCTCATGAATGACTTCAAAACAGCGACCTCCGTGGGTGTTGCAGAAACATTCCTTGCAATGGCTGCTATCTATTTTGTGTTCATGATGGCAGGCACTTTTGGCTATAGGATTCCGCCTGCGGGCTGGCGCCCAGATGGCTGGACTGATACGACCAAAAAAGATGTGATGATCACAGCAGGTCAAGTGCATTTAGATAATGCGCATAAAACACCGCAATTTTGGCTTATCTGGGCTGTGCTATGCCTTAATGTGTCTGCGGGCATTGGCATTATAGGCATGGCTTCACCCATGTTGCAGGAAATTTTTGGCGGCTCTTTACTGGGCAGACCTGAGCTTGGTTTTGCTCAATTAGATGCGAGCCAAAAAACAGCTATTGCTGGCATTGCCGCTGGCTTTGCGGGACTGCTGTCTTTATTCAACATCGCCGGCCGTTTCTTCTGGGCTTCATTGTCAGATAAAATTGGGCGCAAAGTTACCTACTTTGCTTTCTTTATTATCGGCTTTGTTCTCTATGCCTCAGCTCCAAGCTTTGCGCATATGGGCTCCAAAATACTGTTCGTCAGCGCCTTCTGCATTATCATTTCCATGTATGGCGGCGGCTTTGCGACAGTGCCCGCCTATTTGGCTGATATGTTTGGCACTCAATTTGTGGGCGCCATTCACGGACGCCTGCTCACGGCATGGTCCACCGCTGGAATCATCGGGCCCGTGGTTGTGAATTATATTCGCGAGTTCAACAAATCAGCGGGCGTGCCGGCTGATCGCCTTTATGACGCCACAACCTATGTTTTAGCGGCGATGCTGATTGCGGGCTTTATCTGCAATTTCCTCATCAAACCCGTGAACCAAAAATGGTTTATGAAAGATGATGAGGTCGCGGCATTGCAAACACAATCCACAAGCATTGCTTCAGGCCCTCTGGGAACCCATGGCATCGGCCTTGGCGGCTTGACAGCAGGCGCCTTGCTGGCTTGGCTAGGTGTCGGCATCCCCATGGCATGGGGCGTGTGGATTACAGTGCTGAGTACAATTAAGATTTTTGGCTAAGCCAAAAACGGGCACATCACACCCCGCCTCTTTATCGAGGCGGGGTTTTTCGTTAATGTCATCATAATGTCGCAGAGCAATGGTCAGAGATGATAATCTCATTTTATCAGGCATGACCATGGCTTCTGACGTTCCCGCCCTTATTCTTGGTCCACATGACGATTCTCACGACATGGCGAATGTCCAGCACTATCCCCTACGCCTGAGCTGCTATGTGCGCGCTTTTGCCTTAGTGTTGATGATTGCTCTTTTCGTGGTGATTGGCTCACCCCTGCAATGGATCAGTCTCAACCTTCGTCTGTTTCCATCGCGCTGGTTGCCGCAACTTTTTCATCGTCTCGCCACATCTATTCTTGGCATTAACATTGTTCAGACCGGCAATTATCACAAAAACGCCCCATGTTTAATCATGTCAAACCATGTGTCATGGAGCGATATTTTGGTGATGGGGGCCTGCGGCCCGATGCGCTTTATCGCGAAATCAGAAGTGGCAAGTTGGCCTTTATTTGGTTTTTTTGCACGACTTCAACGCACTATTTTTGTTGAACGCGGCAAACGCTCAACCATTCCTCGTGTGAATCAAAAAATTGCGGAAGC
>Ga0164297_10003098_pt1 | contig 15743 bp, 7 predicted proteins | sample GEODES058metaG_FD_113539 | JGI IMG/M metagenome (GOLD analysis project Ga0164297, IMG submission 113539) | Dystrophic lake water microbial communities from Trout Bog Lake, Wisconsin, USA - GEODES058 metaG | ecosystem: Environmental > Aquatic > Freshwater > Lake | place: USA: Trout Bog Lake...
ATACAATGATCCCGCTCCGTCGCTCAAACCCAATCGCGATTCTTGCTTTGGGGCTGACGTCCTTGCTTATAGGATGCCATGGTGGCGATGAGGTTCGAGAGCCAAATTGGGCGACAGATCAGCCGGCCTACACTCCTCGCCCTTCCGAAAACGCTTTTGATGGCTACGCTCTTACTGCATTGGATGCGGAATCTCGGGCACGTTCGAATCTTGACCGTGTGTCTTACTTTCCAGACCAAAAGACGGCGATGTGCAAACTATTGGCTCCTTGCATCAAGTCGATTGCCGAAGCCAGTAAGCACACCTGTGAGTTCAAATTCGTGCCTCATCGCCCATTCAAGTCTGCACCTTATCAGGCGGGTTGGCGACTCCTGGGACGCGTTTTTCAATGGAACACAGAATCAGCTTGTTTGGCGGGTGACTACGATCTAGCCATTAGACAGGTCACTGTCGGAACCAAATTCGCCTTTGATTTAACTGGTGGTGGAGCAACCGATGCTTCGTTGGGATTATCCATCGCCAACGACTTGAGAAAGGCTATCGCTCGATATCTCAATAAATTCACTCCCTCCCAATTGGACCGCTTGGCACGTGGGATAAAGGAGGCGATGATCAGTAAGCCGCCTCTTACGGATACGTTAAAAAATGAGCATCAAAACATGCTCTTATCCATGCAGACGGTTTATGATGCGATCAAGGCGGATGATCTTAAGAGCCTCACCAAACAGATGGGACCGGACGTCAATGAGGCGATTCGCTTCATCGATCAGGTACGAACCAATGAGGGCAAGCGAAGCAAGTTCATGAATGAGCTTTCTGTAACTTGCGACGATGAGTTCAAGATTGTTCAGGACGATGTGGGAAAACCCTATTCAGAACGATCCAAGCCGCCTGCCGAACTCAAAAATCAGTGGAAAAAGCTGCCCAAACATCTGCTCGGAACGATCCGGCCGCTTGTTAGCATGAATGATGCCACGGTTGCACGAACCAAGCTACTTGTTCTCTATGCCGAGATCATGAAATTGGGCAAAGAGCATAAGCCGTATCCTGACAACCTGGGTGTGTTCACCAAAGAATTGACAATCGATCCGTTCTCCAACGCACCGTTTTTGTATCACGCCGACCAAGCAGAGTTTCTACTTTACAGCGTCGGAGCTAACGGACGTGATGATGGCGGGGATACGGATGAAACGTTCACGACTCCAGACCTCAAGCTCGAAGTTCCCAATTTCTAGAGTGCCTTTCGGCACGGGGGCAAGCTTAGCCCTCGCGGTGCCTGGGGGGGCTAGAACCGTGACAATCTGAATGATTTCTCTTTGGGGCCAAATATGGCCCCAAAGATTCCTATCCTGTTAGATCAGTGAGCGGAGGACGTACTGCAGAATGCCACCGTTCAGATAGTACAGGTTCTCCTGAGGAGTATCGATCCTAACCTTGACCGTGAACTCAGTGACCTTGCCGTCGGCGGCGGTCGCCTTCATGGTCAGCAGCTTGCCACCAGAGAATGTTGTCGCGACTCCTTCTGACAGGCCAACGAGATCGAAGGACTCGTGGCCAGTCAGACCAAGTGACTCTGCCGATTGTCCGTCAGTGAACTCGAGAGGCACGACACCCATTCCGACCAAGTTGCTTCGGTGGATACGCTCGAAACTCTGAGCTAGAACCGCCTTCACACCCAGCATGTAGGTGCCCTTGGCAGCCCAGTCGCGGCTTGAGCCTGAACCGTACTCCTTGCCTGCGATGACCAACAGTGGAGTTCCCGCTGCTTGGTATTGCATCGATGCTTCGTAGATTGTCGTCACTTCACTGGTCGGCAGATAGGTCGTGAAACCACCTTCTGTGCCTGGTGCCAACTGATTTCGCAATCGTATGTTGGCAAACGTGCCGCGAACCATGACCTCATCGTTTCCTCGGCGTGAGCCGTATGAGTTGAACATTGCTGGTTCAACACCATGTTCGGTGAGGTACTTACCTGCCGGCGAGTTCAGCTTAATGCTTCCTGCCGGGGATATGTGGTCCGTCGTGATACTGTCGCCCAAGACCGCCAAAGTTCGCATTCCATTGAGTTCAGGAACCGAAGTCGGGGCAGTTGCGCTCATGCCATCAAAGTAAGGCGGATTCTTGATGTAGGTGGAAGCTGAGTTCCATACAAAATTGTCGCCACCCGTGATGGCAATCTCAGCCCAGCGCTCATCGCCCTTGAAGACGTCCTCGTAGTTATCGAGGTAAAGCTCCTTTCGAACAGCTTGAGCATTCGTCTCTGCGATCTCCGCTTGAGTTGGCCAGATATCCTTGAGATAAACCGGCTGACCGTCCTTATCCGTACCAAGTGGATCGACGTTCAGGTCGATATTGATCGTTCCGGCCAGAGCATAGGCTACAACGAGGGGAGGAGACATCAGGTAGTTCGCCTTAATATCCTGATTGATTCGACCTTCAAAGTTTCGGTTACCGCTCAAGACGCTACACACGACAAGGTTCTTGTCGTTAATCTCTTTGGAGATCTCTTCAGGAAGCGGACCGGAGTTACCGATACAGGTCAGACAACCGTAGCCGACAACGTTGAACCGGAGTTGATTCAAGGAATCGAGGAGGCCAGCCTTTTCCAGGATGTCACTGGCTACACGAGAGCCCGGTCCGAGCGATGTTTTGACCCACGGTTTGGTGGTTAGCCCCTTCTCTACTGCCTTCTTGGCAAGGAGACCGGCAGCCGTCATTACGCTTGGATTGGAGGTGTTGGTACAACTGGTGATCGATGCGATGACAACCGCACCATGCTCCAGAGATCCAGCCTTTCCTTCGGTCGAGACCAACTGCGACTCAAATGTCGTGTTGAAGTTATCTCTTGCTTGATTGAGGAGAAGACGGTCTTGGGGTCGCTTGGGTCCGGCAACCGATGGAACAACCGTAGAGAGGTCAAGTTCCAGCACATCGGTGTATTCACACTCTGGCGTCGAAGCGGTGTGGAACAACCCTTGAGCCTTGAAGTAATCCTCGACCAGTTGAACCTGAGCCTCTGGGCGACCAGTAAGACGGAGATATCGTAATGCTTCGTCGTCTACTGGGAAGATCGCGCAGGTCGCACCGAACTCCGGCGACATGTTGCCGATCGTGGCTCTGTCAGCCAGCGGAAGGTTCTGCAAGCCTGGGCCGAAGAACTCGACGAATTTACCGACAACTCCGCGCTTACGGAGCATCTGAGTGACCGTCAGAACCAAGTCGGTCGCTGTTGCACCTTCTGGTAGCTTGTTCAAGAGTCGGAAACCGATAACCTGCGGAATCAGCATGCTGACAGGTTGGCCGAGCATAGCAGCCTCTGCCTCAATGCCTCCAACGCCCCAACCCAATACGCCGATGCCATTGATCATCGTCGTGTGCGAGTCGGTACCGACCAAAGTGTCGGGATACAGCGTCTTCTCGCCGTTCGCATCTTTCACGAAAGCGACGCGTGCGAGGTGCTCCAGGTTGACCTGGTGGACAATTCCGGTGTTAGGCGGAACCACTCGGAAGTTGTCGAGAGCGTTCTGTCCCCACTTGAGGAACTCGTATCGCTCTTGGTTGCGCTCAAATTCGAGGTCTCGGTTGATAGTGAGCGCGTCAGCAGTACCAAACGCGTCGGTCTGGACGGAGTGATCGATAACCAACTCGACCGGCTGCAGTGGGTTGATCTTTTTCGGATCGCCACCCAGTGTCTGCATGGCATCTCGCATAGTCGCCAAGTCAACCACGCAAGGAACGCCTGTAAAATCTTGGAGGATAACTCGTGCCGGAGTAAAGGCGATTTCCTTACTTGGCTCTGCCTTGGCTTCCCAAGTTGCAAGTGCCTCGATATCCTCGGCAAATACGCTTCGGTTGTCTTCGGTTCGAAGAAGATTCTCCAGAAGAATTCTGAGAGAGTATGGGAGCCTGTCAAGGTTATAACCCTTTTCCTTCAGGGTCTCCAGACTGTAGATTTGGTAGTTGATTCCGCCACTGGTGATTGTCTTTTTGGCGTTAAAGCTGTTCAATGGATCCGCCTCCTAAAATGCCCGGACTCCCGGTCATGTCAAAGGGTTTCCCAAGCGGCCAAGGAGTGGTTCTATTGGTTGACTATACCCAGCCCAGCCCATAGATCGGTCGGCGGCTTCTACCCCTTGGGGAAATTGCAATTTAGGGACATACTGTAGATAGGTTTTCTATGCCCGTATTAACTCTGCTCACAGCATATCTGGTCGGGATTTCGCACCGTCCAACCGGCGTTGGCTATGTCCTACAGACGGACCCGAAGATCAACATCACGATCCCAGCGACGACGGTGACGAAGGCGCTTCAAGCGCTTGGCGAAGCAAGCCACATCGGTTTGGCTGCATCAGTTCAGACCGGGTCTGATGTCATCACGATGAAACTCAGTGACGTACCGCTTTCTGAAGTGATGAGGAAGGTTGCCGATACCTTGGATGCTACTTGGCGACAGGAAGGGGACACATACCGACTTGTTCGTACGGCCGACCAACAACGAGCGGAGAAAAACGAGGAGTTTCAGGACCAAGTCAACAAGATCAAGAAGTCGCTCAAGAAGCGGGCCGATGAACTAACCAAATCACCAAATTGGAATCCTGCGCTTGCCGAGCAACTTGCCACCAAGGTCAAGGCACTCATCAAGACCTTTAATCCCCGCCAGATGAACTCATCCTTCTACCAACAGGCCAGCCAGCTGAGCCAACAGGCTCCGATTGGCCGTGCGGTTACAAAGATAGTGATGATGATGCCGCCAGAGGACTTGGCATCAATAGAACCAGGCTACCGCGTTGTGTGGTCGACCAATCCCACTGCAACTCAACGTCCCATGCCCAATGGAGTTTCCCAAATTGTCGAAGACTTCATTTCAGCTCAAGCAACCTGGCAAGATGCCGTTTCCAAGTACAACGTGACCGCACCGACCTTTAACGGTGCTACCTATTGGGTAGGGGACTTCGGAGACTTTCAAGGCAATCAGAATTCAGGCAAGATTGAAGTCATTCTCCTCAGTGCACAAAAATGGTCGCGGGAGTCTGGACTGAACTTAGAGCTCAATGCATATGACGCCAAAGGCAAGCGTGTGGCCCAAGGGCAGGTGACTCTCGGAAACGCTTATGAGGATCAGGCGGAGATTCTCGAAATGACGAAAGAGGCCAAACCATTGCCGGGGGAACCTCTGGTTAACCTACCTACAGAAGCGTCGGAAATCTTGAAATACCGAATGCGTCAAGGTCGACCTGGTTCCAAGGCCGCCGATGAACTCCCCTCAGCATTAGTGCAAAAACTCCTTCACCCGGAGAAGACCGATCCGTTGGCGATCTTAATCACTCCTGAGCTGTTTCAAGTTGCCGACATCAAAAAGGTCAATCTGATTGCCTCACTTCCAGACACATCATTCTTTGGCCCGATGTCGATGATGATGCAGAAGAATACGTCGGTGCCCGTTGACACCTTGCTCAAGCGGCTCAAGTATTTTTCGACCCAATTTGAAATCAAAGACGGATGGATGGTGATCAAACCACTTGCCCCACTCGACTCCCGAGAGTCCAGAGTGGACCGCAAAGAACTGGGACAATACCTGCGGAGAATTGCCACCGGGCAACCGCTCACTATCGATGAGAGCGCAGCTTTTGCTCTCATCTTGCCGGAGCAGGATCACAACTATCTTCCTTCGCAGTTAGCTAGTATGTTCGAGACTTCGTCCCACCAGTATCTTGACCAAAACGCTTTGAAGTTTTATGGATTAACCACGGCTGAGCAGCGACGAGCTATGGCCGAACGTGGCGTTCCATTCGAAAGCCTCAATGAAAAGCAGCTTGAGATCGTGAACAAACTGGTGTACGGCAATAACAACCAATTGCAATATGCTCCTCAAGAACAGAATGGCTATGACCCAGAATCCTTTGATCTGTTCTACAACGGGCTCATGCATGAAGCTACTGAATCACTTCCGAATGGAATCCCACCCAAAGGTCTGTGTAAGTTGCAGATCGATTCCTCAAATGTTATCAAGACCGGTGAGATTTCCACGCCGAACTATACGATGCCGGGTCGGACTTACGATGCCAATACACTTGCTTGGCAGAAGTATGGTCAAGAGCACCCAGAGTTCTTCCCTTGGATGAATGATGAAAACCAGAAGATCGATTTTGGTAGCTTGCAATTCGGGAAGAGGACACTGATTATCTTCACGTTCCAATTCACCAAGGCACTATCCACTTCGTTATCACTCGAAGATAGCTCTACGGCGAACTTTAGAAAAGTCACGCTCAGTGATCTGCCTGATGACTTTAAGAAGCAATTCGACCAAGCTTATTCCGACTATCAGAAGAGCTATGCCAATGCAAAGCCCGGTCAATTCAATGGCAATCAGAAAGGTCAGGGTCCGCCGCCTCTATAGGCCTTGAGATGCGATTTCGTCGCCATTGCGGGGCTTTTAGCTATCGCGAAGGGACTCCTGTCTTTCGGTACGCGGGTATGACGACTCCCTCGTCATTCGGACCATGCCGCCTTCCGGCTACTTTATTTGATGATGCCCTCCTGGGCGAGGCATTGGCTAGATTTCCGGCTAATTGTCGGTTTGTGACCACCCTGGCGGGGTTCCCCAGATTAATGGGCTGCCCCTTGCTTTACGCGAGGCTATAAGTTTGCGACACCTAACGGGATCATTACGTCACCGAAGATCACCCTCGAGCTCTCCAGCCACTTCCCGACCGTTCTGCCCATTCACTCCCGTCGCCCACCTGGACGACGGGAGTGATTTGGACTCTTACTCGACCCAATCTGCGACGAACAAGTTCGTGTCGTGCGGTTGCTTTGCATAGCGGTTGGATGCAAACACGACCTTCTTGCCATCCTTGGAAAACATTGGGAAGCCATCAAATCCGGGCGAAGTGGTGATGCGCTCAAGATGCGTGCCGTCAAGATTGCACATATAGATGTCGAATTCTCGTCCTTTGGGATCGGCAAAATTCGTGCTGAAAATCACTCTCTTACCGTCTGGATGAATGAACGGGGCAAAAGATGCACCACCGAGGTTCGTGACTTGCCGCTTGTGGTTACCATTTGGATCCATCACCCAAATCTCCAACTTGCCTGGGCGAACGAGGTTTTGGTGAAGCAGATCCAGGTAATCCTTCTTCTCTACGTCGTTATGGACTGCTTGTCGTCGGTAAGCAACAAGCTTCGAATCCCAACTGACAAATGGGCCGCCATCGTAACCGATTTCGTTGGTGAGTCGCTTGATATGAGAACCATCGAGGTTGGCTCGATAGATTTCCAGGTCTCCTTCAAACGTGCTGGTGAAAACCATGTACTTACCGTTAGGTGCGATGGTTGTCTCCGCAACGTATCCGTCTTTCTTGATGATAGGCGTCAGTTCAGAGCCATCTGGCTTTGCGCGGTAGAGAGCAAAGTCGGGATTAACCATCCAAACATAACCCTTGCTTTTGTCGACGGGAGCTTGAGGACCAGGATTACGCTCGTGGGTGGAACTGAAGTAGACGTATTTACCATCTGGCGAGAAGTAGCTACATGTGCATCGGCCCTTTCCTGTGCTTACAAGATGCTTGTTCGAGCCATCCGCATTCATGATGATGATCTGCTCGTCGGGATACTCTGGCTGAGCGGTCTGATAGATCAACTGCTTGCAATCTGGGCTCCAGTAGGCTTCGGCATTCTGTCCGCCAAAAGTAAGCTGTCGAATATTCTTGAGATGCTTTTCACCAGGAAACGCATCAACAGGAATGGAATCTGGAGTCTGGCTATAGCCCAATGACAATAGGAGAGCAAGCGCAATCATACCGATGATGATGCCGGACCAACTGAGGTTTCAACATTTAGCGGTCTGACGAACAATCAACAGATTTGATGAAAATGTCCCTAATGACAGGTTCAAACATCAAATAGATCAAGCTCGCTGGATCCATTCAATCATGCGATCCATGCATGCATCCACATCTGAATCCACTCTTTGCCTGCTGGAATCCTCGTCAAACCAAGAAATGATCTCGCGAGCTCCGTGAGAAAAGGGAACCGTACATTGAAAGTCTGGGACAAGTTTCTTGATCTTCGAGTTGTCAAAAATCGAGCTATTGGATTTGTCTCCAATCAGGCCCGGTAGCCAATCGGGAAAGAACCGACCAATAACTTCACTTGGAACATGGATCTTTTTCGCTTCAACTCCGGCGGCTGCAGCAATTTGATCGTAAATCTGATTCCAAGTGAGCCATTCGTCCGAAGTAATGTGGAACGCCTCGGCAGTCGCGCGACTATTCCCTAGCAATCCGACGAACCCTTTGGCAAAATCAGAATGGTGGGTCAGCGTCCAAATCGATGTGCCATCACCCAAGACGATGACTGGTTTACCTTGTCGCATTCGGTTAACGACCGTCCATCCACCTTCAAATGGGAGCAGGCTTCGGTCGTAAGTATGAGAAGGTCGCACGATCGTATACGGGAATTTTCTCGTCCGGTAGGCCTCGACAAGCATCTCTTCGCAGGCGATTTTGTTCCGCGAGTACTGCCAATACGGGTTATCCAAAACCGTTGATTCGGTAATTGGCAGGAATGAAGCTGGGGTCTGATAGGCGGATGCAGACGAGATGAAGATGTATTGGCCGACCTTTCCTTCAAACAGGTCCAGATCTGTTTGAATATGCTCTGGTGTGAAGGCGATCCAGTTCACAACTACGTCGAATTGATGGCCTTCCAATGCCTTGCGGACAGATTCTGGGTCCCGAATATCCCCGTTGAGAACTTTTGCTCCTGCTGGAACTCCTCGATGGCTTTGGCCCCGATTGAGCAAATACAAATCAATGCCCTTTGAGATCGCCAATGGAGAACATGCCGAGCTGATGATGCCCGTGCCACCGATAAAAAGAACCTTCACGGCTCCATTTTGCCGTATGGAACCAAGGGTTAGGACTCTCACCGACCAAGGAATTCGTGAAGTTCTTCGATGTCCATGGGCTTGCTCATTGGGTTCTCAAACAATCGGACGCACACGGCACTTTCAGAGCTACTTTCTTCCCCAAAAATCGGAAGTTCTTCAGACTTGGCGAATGCTCTGACACGCTGAACCAACTGGTGAATCTCACTCTCACTTACAGTTGTATCCACAATGATTGCCTTTGGCCTGAACTGTTGAGCCATGCGAGCGGCGGACCGCACCGATTCGGCCTCCAATATCTCAAAGCCGAGTTGCACCAGGCGACGCGAAATGAATCCGGATTGATAAGTAAACACGAGCACTTGGCGCCCTGGAGGAACTAAATCGCTGTCGGCGGATTCCTGTGTGTTAGCCGGATAGAAACGCGCCAAAGTAAATTCGAATGTTGTTCCCTCAGCGATTTGGCTCGTCACAGTAAGGTCACTATTCATAGCCTGAAGAAACTCACGGCTAATCGTAAGTCCCAGTCCTGTTCCAGCAACCCCCTGACTCTTGGCAGATAAGCGCTCAAACGGCACGAATAGCTTCTCCAAATCCGAAGGCGTGATCCCCATGCCAGTGTCTTGAACGGAGACTTTTACGGATTCTTTTGTGGCATTAAAATGGACTTTGAGGGTGCCATTGGGCCGGTTGTACTTTATGCCATTCGATACCAAATTGATCAGGACCTGCCTGAGCATTTTGGGGTCTCCCCATACATAAACTTGGTCAGAGATTGAGCCTAGAATGGCAATGTCACCCATCATGACCGAGACATGATTCTCCTCTGCCAATGAGGTTGATTGGGCGCACACGTCTTGACAGATTGAGCAGAGGTCTACCGCTTGATACTCCACTTCCAGTCGACCTGCCTCAACTCTGGCATGGTCGAGAATCTCATTGATCATGGCTAGCAAGTGACGACCGCTTCTCAGGATCTGATCAACACTACTTTGCTGACTTGGCGGAAGTTCTTGGCGTTCCAGAATCTGCCCAAACCCCAAAATGATGTTGAGAGGTGTTCGCAATTCGTGGCTCATGCGAGCTATGAATTCATCTTTTGCCTTGGAAAGTTTTTCGAGCTGTTGGTTTGTATTCTCAAGTTCCTGTTCGGCTCGTACTCGATCGGTAATGTCATAAGCGACACCCACCAAGAAATCACCATCCGCATCGTCCGTGGAAACTCGATCGATAACGACATTAATGTGCCGTAACTGCCCATCCTCAGCATAAAATCGGAATGTGAGTGTATGTGATGTTGAAAATTCATAAAGCGATAGGAGCTTGACCAGCCGTTCCTGATCCTCTGGTATCAGACTCGCCAGCAGTTGCTCGGGTGTACCCGTGAAATCTTCCTGACTCAGATGGATCAATTCTAAAAAGCGCTCGTCCAGGTCCAGTCGGTTTTCCTTGAGATAGTAGGCGCCAGTGCCGATATTGCCAGCAGAGAGCGCTAAATCAAGTCGTGTGGCAAGGTCGATGCGCTCCAGATCATTTAAGACTCTTTCCGAAACATCTCGATAAGCCGCACGAAGAACGACTCGATCACTCATCTCAATCACAGAGGCAGTGATGTCGACAAATCGACTTCCCTTGGTATTTTCTGGAAGCTTTATGTTTTGAATCGAGCCCGTCCCGTTGACCCGAACCAATTCTAGAAACTGACGTAAGGACTCCCTGTCAGAAGGATAGTGATAATCCAACAGATTTGTCCCAATGAGTTTCTCAGGTGCATGGCAAAGCAGAGTTTCTGCCTGGAAATTGACTTCTTCAATCGCTCCATCCATGCCAACAACAAGAATTGCGTCGGCAGCAAACTCCAACAAAGCCTTATAGCGGCGCTGTGCTGCGTGGAGTTTCGACTCAACTTGTTTTTCTGAGGTGATATCTTCAGTAACTGTGATAATGTAGGGCTCGATTCCTGCCCCCAAAGTCTGACGACTCACAAAAAGTCGAACCCAAACCAAACATCCATCTTTTCTGTAGTATCGCTTCTCAAAACTAAAGGGTGGCCCTTCGCCGGTGACCAGCTTATGGAGCGACGTCATCCCCAGTTCCCGATCATCGGGATGAGTGATATCCATGAAATTTAGGTTGAGCAGTTCATCTCGCGGATACCCGATGATTTCGCAAAGCCGATCATTGACCATGATGAACTGACCATTCTCTCGAACATGGCTGATCCCCACCGCGGCTTGTTCGAAAACTGCTTTGAAACGTTTTTCGGCCTCCAACGCGGAGGCTCTATAGTCGCGTGATCTCCTCCAAACTCGGATCAAGAGGAGTAAGACAAGGATCAGACCACCCGCTAGTGGAATAAGAAGTAATTGTCCGAAGGAATGCCTGGTCCCATATTTGGCTTCATATGGCCCAAACCAATGTGCATAGATCTTGTCGAATTGATCTGACTCTTTCAATGAGTCCAGAGCATCATTTAATTCTGCTAGGAGCTTGCTATCACCCTTTCGAACTGCAAAGGCAAACCGTTGGTTAAATCCTACTTTTGCCGGAAGCGGATGGATCGCATTCTCGTGGAGTTCATCCAAAGCAACCAACCCCATGACTCGGCTAATGACGAAGGCATCACCTTTGCGCGCGGCTAAAGCTTTAAATCCTTCCACGGCATTGGGAACCAGGAGCGTTTGTTGAGCCGGATAATGGGATTGGAAATAGTCGTAAGGCAAGCCCGACTGAATCAAAATCACCTTGCGATCTTTTAGGTCCTGTTCAGATCGAATCGAGGTCGTACTATCCGAGACAAAGATTGCACCCTGTGACACGACGTGAGGAACGGTGAAATCAGCAAAGTGGCTTCTTTCCTCTGACTGGGCTAGATTCAGGAGGACATCGATCTTGCCAGCCTTAAAGTCATTCAGGAGGTCTTTAAAGGGCTCAACTCGAATCTCATAATCCAAGCCGTTGAGCTTGGCAGCCTCCTTCCAAAGGTCAACCGTAAAACCATCAGCCTCCGAAGAAGTCATCCCCTTGGCGAAGGGGGGAAATTCTTGCTCACTACCGACAACTAAGTGTCGTCGCGAGTCCTTCTGAGCGAAGCTGGTCGCATTTAAACATGCAAACGCGAATAGAATTCCGCAGAGGCGAACAAGGATTCTCTTGCCAGAATTGAGCAGGAACATACCGTCCGCCCTATTACAGCGGAACAAGGTCCTTCTCACACTATTAGATTCAGGCAACATTACAGACTCGAATAGCAGACCAAATCTAGCCACATTTTTCAGGCAATCGATTTATGGTCTTGACTATATCGGCTTACTCAACGTCGAATATATCTGCAAATTTCGTCAATCACAATCACGTGAAATGACCAAGGATTGGCGGCAACGTCAACATTCCTCTCGGAGTACCCACACTTTTCCGCCATCACCTCAATAGAGATTAACGGAAAAAGCATAATTTGCCGAGTTGAAACATTAGAACCAAGCAATTTAGTCAGGCAACAAGGCGGGCCAGAAACCGCCAATTCAAGAGAACCGTCCTAGAAGGCTCGACCAATTCCGACGATGTGTCCTGAAAGATTTTGAACACCTGGCCAGAATCGGAACGAATAGCACGGATCTAGCTTGCCGCCAAAGTCGTTGGCAACATCCAATTCTGTATCTGTTTCCGTCTTGGATGCGAGTTCGAGAATCTCATCCAGATCTGGATTGTCGACAATCTTAGCCAAGTTAACGTTCGTCGGAATCGGCTTGTTGGAGAAGATAATCTTGCCCGACTTATCGAGGAGAACGATCCAATCGGTGACGATCGCAAGGATATTATCCCCAACTGAAATCGTTGGTGCAGGTTGACTTTGAACGGGTGCCGCTGCAGGAGAAGGTTCTGTTGGAACCGCTTTAGGTTCCATTCCTGCAAGGCGAGATGCATTATCTAGCAGGTGCTCATTCACCAGCTTCAAGCATTCATTGACATATTGCAGATTCTCAACCGCTGCCTTTCCACGATCTTCTGCGTACTTGGCAACAACTTCGGTACGACTTGCCGCTTGATACTTAGCCAAGATTCGGCGCCAATACGTTCCAACTGTATCAGGGCTGATTCCGAGTTTGACTGCAATCTCTTTATCAGTCAGTCCTCCTGCAGCAAGGATAAGCACTTGCTCTTCTCTCTTCTGCGGAGCTTCTGTCGAACCTGTATTTTCTGCCATGGCTTTCCTTAGATTATCCGTTATTAGTCACTTATGCGCTAGGGACAGTCTTCTTTCTTTTCCAAGAAACTTTGAATTTCGTTCGGGCTTACGATGACAACATTCGGCTCAGCCAGGCGAATAAACTCTTCAAAGGAGACTTCGGGAAGTTCTCCTGTTGCTCTAAACTCGTCGTACAACGTCCTGAGTACCTGAACTTGAGTCGGCATAACTGCATATGCATCGACCCAAACTCCAGGAGTAGCCTCACCGCTGCGATAGGCAACAGCAGAAATGTACGGGGCATCGCCATTGGCTGCCGCACCAATCGGTTCTATGGCGAATGACCAACCACCTTCGAGAACGATCAGTCCTTGATCATGCAATTTGTGCCGAACGGACGCCAAGCTCAAATCACTTTTGGAAACGACAATCACCGATTTCTCAGATGCCGCGGCCGTGATAATGCATATTCCTCCATTCTCAGCCACGTAAGCTTCACGCACACCCAATACGCGCTCAATCGTCTTGGCAAAATGGATAAACGGTACGTTCAGCGTCATGATCTTGTGCCCACTTTAGCATGGTTAAAGTGCTCAAAGGACCTCACGCAAGCAAGTTCGGTCCCGTTGCGCTAAAATCGGAGTCACCCTAAAGGTTGACACTGATGTCTGAGACGATTCAAACGCTCCTCCAAGAAAATCGAAGTTTTCCGCCCTCTGACGCCTTCAAGGCGGCAGCGAATGCCAACGACCCCAAGATCTACGAGACTGCCGCCGCAGACCCTGAGGCCTGGTGGTCCAGTTGGGCCAGCCAACTGGACTGGTTTGAGCCTTGGCACACAGTCTGTGAGTTCACTCCTCCCAACGCCAAATGGTTTTTGGGTGGCAAGCTCAATGCAACATATAACTGCGTCGACCGCCATGCCCATGGTGCTCGACGAGACAAACCTGCGATCATCTGGGAAGGGGAGCCGGGCGATAGCCGCACGATTACCTATGGTGAGATGCTGGATGAAGTTTCTCGCTTGGCCAACGCCCTAAAGTCGCTCGGGGTCGGTAAAGGAGATCGCGTTAGCATATACATGCCGATGGTTCCTGAATTGGCATTCACGATGCTTGCTTGTGCCAGGATCGGTGCCGCCCATAGCGTCGTATTCGGCGGTTTTAGCGCCGAATCGCTAGAAGAGCGAACAAATGATGCCAAGTGTAAAGTCATCGTCACCGCTGATGGCGGGTGGCGTCGAGGACATATAGTCCCCCTCAAGGCGACCGTCGACGAAGCAATGGAGATGGGTTGCCCAACCGTTGAACACATCCTTGTGCTGAAGCGAGCAGGGGAAATCGGATCCATCACCAATGGCCTCTCGACACCCAAATACGATACCGGTAAGTGGGTCGATGGACGAGATATTTGGTGGCACGATCTTGTTCCGCAGCAATCCACTGATTGCCCTTGTGAATCGATGGATAGTGAAGATTTACTCTTCGTCCTCTACACCAGTGGTTCAACGGGTAAGCCCAAGGGAATTGTCCATACAACGGGTGGATACATGACTGGCACCTACGCCACTTCCAAGCTGGTCTTTGACCTTAAGGATGACGACATCCACTTCTGCACCGCCGACTGCGGTTGGGTAACTGGACACAGCTATGTCGTTTACGGACCAATGGCCAACGGAGCGACGGTATTGATATATGAAGGCGCCCCCGATACACCAGACAAGGATCGATTCTGGCGCATCGTGGAGAAGCACAAGGCAACCATTCTGTACACCGCCCCGACCGCAATTCGCGCTTTTATGAAATGGGGAGACGAGTATCCGAACCGATGCGATATGAGTTCTCTGCGTCTTCTCGGAAGTGTAGGCGAGCCGATTAACCCAGAGGCGTGGATTTGGTATCACGAAGTGATTGGAAAGGGTCGTTGCCCGGTTGTGGATACCTGGTGGCAGACGGAAACAGGCGCGATCATGATCTCAGCTCTGCCTGGGATCACGGTGACCAAGCCTGGCTCTGCGACCCAACCGTTCCCGGGAATCAGTGTGAGCGTTTATACAGAGTCTGGACAGCACACTGACGTCACCGGACCTCATGTCGAGCATCACCCAACGGGCGGATTCTTGGTTCTCACCAAACCATGGCCCAGCATGACGCGAGGAATTCTGAATGATCCTGAGCGGTTCAAGAAGACTTACTGGTCCAGGTTTGAGAACGCCTACTTTGCTGGCGACGGCGTCAAGTTGGACGACGAAGGTTACCTATGGCTCCTCGGCCGTGTGGATGACATTATGTTGGTCGCAGGACACAACATCAGCACGATGGAGGTCGAGAGCGCGTTGGTCGATCACCCATCGGTCGCAGAGGCAGCGGTCATTGGTAAGACCCACGAGGTGAAGGGGCAGGCAATTTCCGCATTTGTGATCTTGAGAGCCGGACATGACCCACACGATGGCTTGGTGGATGAGCTGAAGAAGCACGTCGCTCACAAGATCGGTGCACTGGCTCGTCCGGATGACATCTTCATCAGCGCGGAGTTGCCGAAGACTCGAAGCGGAAAGATCATGCGCCGGTTGTTGCGAGACGTCGCGGAAGGTCGAGCACTCGGTGACACGACAACTCTCGCCGATCCCAACGTCGTAGCGGCACTGAAGGACAAGTACGAGTCCAGCGA
>Ga0164297_10003099_pt1 | contig 15742 bp, 5 predicted proteins | sample GEODES058metaG_FD_113539 | JGI IMG/M metagenome (GOLD analysis project Ga0164297, IMG submission 113539) | Dystrophic lake water microbial communities from Trout Bog Lake, Wisconsin, USA - GEODES058 metaG | ecosystem: Environmental > Aquatic > Freshwater > Lake | place: USA: Trout Bog Lake...
CACAAACAGTAAGGACCTGCGCGTTTGGGTCTAATGGAGGGTTTATCGTATTGAACTCCAATTCTATTAAATGAAAACGACTCATATTAATAGCACCGGATGGTTGTAAGTCATAAGGAGACGTATTTATACCAAAGTTATAAACATAAAGTCCTTCTGGAGCATTCGACGCAGTCCTTGTATATTTTTCAACATAGTTAAACACTCCAGCAGGCTGTAAGTTTTCACGATACTGGCCATCAAACAATACGCCCATATTCACCAAAATATATTTGGTATTTTCCAAGTTATAGTTTCCAGTAATAAACAACCCTGAGTTTGTCCCATCTTGATTTACAGATGGACCATTTACAACAGTTCCATCCAAAAGAGTATATGATACATCTGTAGGTGCTTGGAAAATATCATTGGGTAAATATCCATAAGGCCAATTCGTATAATTCGACCATTCATTTCTCATGTTGACATCATTCCTTTGGAAATAAAACATCCAACTAGGAACAAGACCAATAGAATCCAACGCTATCTTATTCGCTCCAGTAACATTATAAAATACAGACTCACGAATCTGTTTGAATAAATATTTCTGTTCGTTTTTCGCAAAGACTTTTGCCTCGTCATTTGATAAAAAGGCATAGGTACAGTTCAGGTTAATGTTCGCATTCCATATATTTCTCTGGTCAAGGTAAGAATCCATCGCAAGTGTAACATCTGGAGGCGTTTGTAAAAAACGATGCATCTGCATATAAAACAAATTCATATTGGGAGCTATGTATGGATAGTTGTTTGCATAATCATAGACATCACGTATCTGAAATAACTGGTTAATTGGACGAAATGTTACCGATATTTGAAGCTCGTTATACTGTAATGATATCAAAGGAAATGCCATTTGTGTTTTCAACTGAAACCAAGAGTTCAAAGGGATATAGAGAGTTCGGCCTAATATAGAAGGTTCTGCTCCTGTAACACTTGACGTATAAAAGGCATTTGGATATGCATTTACACGAGTGCCAGAGTTTGCTGGGTCAACTAGTTCAGGAACATTTCCAATCATTTCATTGAAAAGAGCCTTTTTTTCTGCTGTAAAATCTCTCTGAACCATTGATAAAATATATGCTCCTGAATACTCTTGTAGTTTTTGGTTACCACAATTAATAGTAATGTTACTTATCATTTGAGCACCGATATTTTCAATCCATTTGAACTCATAAGGAGCCCAGGGTGTTTGAAAAGTGCCTCCTCCTTGTTCAGGTGATAATTCAACTGTTTGTGGTGGTAAAATAGGACTCCAAATATTTGGCAAGTCAACGGATATATAACAGTCCATTAATAAATCGGCATATCTTGGTATTTTGAACACAAATGTGGACTCTTCATTTAGTTGAAGTGTTTTAGAACCTTCATAGTCAACACGAAACTTTTGAAGACCGAAATTAGTATGTTTCGCATATTTTGCTTTGAAAAATGTTTTGGATGGATTTCCGAATAATACTACACTTTGTTGACCTTCACTCACGAGATTTAATAATCCTCCAGCCATATTAATATATAGAATATATAATAATATAATATATATTTAACCTTTTGTTTGAGAATTTATATTGTTGTTTATTGATATTTATATTGATATTTATATTGATATATATTAATATATAAGAATGGAACAACAATCATCCAAAGGGATTATTGATATTAAAAGCATTATGTCTATTATGAAAGAAATAAAAGAAGATTTTGCCCAGTATATGATATTAGTATTTATATGTATAATTGTTCTGTTTATGCTTTATTATTTAATAACATTGTCAAGAATGAGCGGAGTAGAATGTGATAAGATGAATACTTTATACGGTAAAATGAACTCTTATTTAAGGTCTATCAACGAAAACGATGATAAATGTACTGGGAACTTGGCGGATTACTATATCAAAACTGCTTATAACTGTTGTAGTGGTGGAAACTTCAAAAACGATTTTGTAAACTTGTGTAACTTGAAAGCAGTACTCAATCAAGGAGTAAGGGGTCTGGATATGGAGATTTATTCCATCAATGATGAACCAGTTATTTCTACATCTACTTTTAAAGACAACTACTATGTCAAAGAAACATACAACTCTGTAAAGTTTACCGATTTTATGAACATCCTTGTAAACTATGCATTCTCTAATAGTACTGCGCCAAATCCAGATGACCCTATTATACTTCATTTAAGAATTATGAGTAGTAACCAAAACATGTACACCAAACTAGCTTCTATACTTGAATACTATGACAACTACTTATTAGGAAGTAAATATAGTTATGAGAATAACGGGAACAATTTAGGGTCAACAAGACTACTTGACTTGAAAAGAAAGATTGTGATAATTGTAGACAAGTCGAATATTTCGTATTTAGATAACCGTGCTTTTTTAGAGTATGTGAATATGACAAGTAATTCTATGTTTATGCGTGCTCTTCGCAACTATGATGTAGAGTATACGCCTGACTTGAATGAATTAACTAATTATAATAAGTCGAATATGACAATTGCGCTTCCTGACTTAGGACCAAAGGCGACAAATCCAAACTCTGTAATGGCAAGAGCAGCAGGTTGTCAAATGGTTGCGATGTGTTATCAACAAGTAGATAATATGTTGGAAGACAATATGTTGTTTTTTGATAACTGTGGATATGCCTTTTGTTTGAAACCAAAAGACCTAAGAGGTTTCCCAGCTACTATAGAGAATCCAGTCCCACAAAAAGAGTCATACTCTTATGCTCCTAGAACACTCAGTAGCAAATTGTATAACTTTAAGATTTAAAAAAATATAAGGATATTGTAAAAAAGTATAAGGATATTAATATACGTATAATACAAATGTATATAGTTGGGTTTATATTGTATGGAATATCATATACATATTTACATATAGTAGACTTTTTGAAACAAAGGAAAGAAAAAAGACATTAGAGCATAACTCTTAGATTAAATAATATTTATTAATAACCTATTATTTAATTCTTCTTATTATATAAGAGTAAATCTTTCAGTTTTTATGTCATTGTCAAAAAAGGTATCATCGAAAAAATCATCCTTTTCAAATAAAAATACAAATACAAAAACAAACAAAACACAAAAAAATACGTTCTCTACTGTGAAAACAAGCCGTTCCCCTGTATGCGACACCAATATGACCTATAATGAATGCGAACTTGCCATTCTTCGTATTCAAGCAGACAAGGCCAAAGAAAAACTAGATAAAAGGAGGGTCAACTCGCCAGAAATAAAGAAAATTATAAGCATAGTCGAACAGTTTATTCGAAATAAAAAGCCGATTGTTTATGGGGGGACTGCGTTAAATAATATTTTACCAGAAGAAGACCAGTTTTATGACAAAGACCTTGAAATACCAGACTACGACTTTTTCAGTCCAAATGCTTTAGATGATGCCAAGGAGTTGGCAGATATTTTCTTTGAAAATGGGTTCCAAGACTGTGAAGCAAAGTCAGGTATGCATCATGGAACTTACAAAGTGTTTGTAAACTTTATTCCAGTCGCTGATATTACATACTTGACACCAGAAATATTCTATGCTTTGAAAAATGAGACGGTGGAGAAAGATGGTATCCAGTATGCGCCTGTTAATTTTTTAAGGATGTCTATTTATTTAGAACTTTCTAGACCAGCTGGTGATGTTGAAAGATGGAATAAAGTATACGACCGACTACAACTATTGAATAAACATTATCCATTCAATTCGAAAAATTGTAGTAAGGTGGAGTTTCAAAGAGGGCTTGAAAATGTGAATATAAACAAAGATACGAAAACCACAGATTTGTCCCATAAAATATATAGTTTGACAAAAGACACATTCATCAAACTTGGGTGTGTATTTTTTGGTGGATATGCCATCACACAATATTCCCAATATATGCCACAAAAACTTAGAAAAAGGGTTCAAAAATACGCGGATTTTGATGTCCTTTCACACAACTCCAAACAAACAGCATATAAGTTGAAAGAGGTTCTAAACAAAAACGGAATAAACAATGTGAAAATTATAAGAAGAGAGCCAGTCGGCGAAATAATCCCACTTCATTATGAAGTGAAAGTTGGAATAGATACGATTGCTTTTGTATATGAGCCTATTGCTTGTCATAGTTATAATGTGATAGAAGTGGAGAATGAAGAAACAGGGAAGGAAGAAAAAGTGAAGATAGCCACTATTGATACGATGCTTACATTTTATTTGGCGTTTTTATACACGGGTCGTCCATATTATAACGAATATATAGACCGTACACTTTGTATGGCTGCATATTTATTTGAAGTTCAACAACAGAACCGTTTGGAACAAAAGGGGCTCTTACAACGGTTTAGTATTACTTGTTATGGGCATCAAGAGTCTGTTGAAGAAATCAAGGAAAAAAAGGCGCACAAGTATTTGGAGTTGAAAGAAAAAAAGGGGACAAGAGAGTATGAAGAATGGTTTTTGAACTATCAACCGTATAAAAAGTATATGGATATAAGTGAAACGCCGAGTACACCTATAAAATCCCAACCTCAAACACAGAGCCTTCAAACCCAAACAAAAGGTCAAGGTCAGTTAGTTAAAAATATGTATACTAGAAAAAGAAACCGAAAAGTAAAAAGGGTTCATAATCCATATACACATAAAAAGTTCAATCTGAAACGCTTTATGAATAAAATAAAGAGTAAAAAAGAGAATAAATAGTTACACAAGACTTAGTTGTACAACCGTAAAATATGATATCAATATATTATTTATATTCATATCAATATGTTATGTAATATATAATTTATATAAACTAATATATATAATATGGCCGAAGTATCGAATAAAGACAAATATACAACAAATAAAAAAGAAGTAGAACAAATAGAACAAGTAACATACAAAGTCATTCATGTTACAAGAAAAAATCAGCCAAAAAGTATATATGTTTTTACAAGTGATATGGATAGTTTAGATAGTGTATTTACAGTTGAAGAAAAACAATTTATAAAGGATAATAATGTCAGTGTCAAATATGTTCCATATGAAATAAACTATGATGACACTATTCTAGATATAAAACTTAAAATAGCAAATGCTTTTAAGATAATAGATAAAACCCAGTTATCCGTAGAAGAAGTCATGCTTTACTACAGGAAAAGAGAAAAAATAGATAGTTTGTCACTATACGAGTCATTGAATAAAATGAATACAAATATTTTGAATAGTGAGTTGAACAAAATAAGTAGTTATCGTAGAAAATATGTAAAACCTTTTCCAATTACCAACACAACTATAAAAACCTATTTTGAAAATGTATTGTTTGATGATGAAAACAGGGATATTACAGACTATAATATGAATATACATAATGACTCACAAGGAAAAGAGAGACAGGGTAAGACAAAAAGAGAAACATTTTATGAAACCTTGAACAAGGATACTTATGACTATGACGATATTTATAATATGCATATAGATGGTGAATACATTGTTGAGAGTGATTTTTATGTTTTCAATAGAAGTAGTGATAGTAAAAAGGATACAGGGTTGCCAATAGCTTCCCCATATAACTTTGTTGATTTTTTTGAAGGGCAGCAACAAAAAAATGAAGACAGACAAACTTTTTATAACCAACTAAAACAAACACTTGTAAATGAAAAAAGAACTGAATTGAAACAAAACGACACTCGTCTTTTATTAGATATTGGCGACATACTAGGGAATGTCATATATGTATGTTTGTTTGACGAAGTTCTAGAAGAGATAGACACTTATGAAAATACAAAACTAGAAAATATAGATGAAACTGTTCTGAAACTATATTATCCATATTTGGATTCAAAAATAGGTTTGAATGATTATTTTGAGAAAAGAGAAAACTTGATAGAAAAAACAGAGGGAATGTGGAAGAACAAAGAAGTATATTATAACACAATCAGTCAGTTTTATAAAGTATACAACTCTCAGTACAACAGTGCAAACACCGAAATAAATAACAGTAAGTTGAACTATACAAGTGGCACAGGTATCAAAAAAATAACTATAAAAGTATACCCAAGGGTTTCTATTAAAATGCCTCTTGAAAACATATTCAAGAAAATACACTCAACCGAAAAGGTACCATTTATAAAATACAATCCAGAAGTAATAGATAGAAGGCTCAACTATACACAAGAAAAAATAATACGACTTTATACTGGCGACTCATTAACAGAAGATAATAGAAAGGTTCCTTATTATTCGAAAGCAATGATTATTTATTTAATGAGTGAAACTACATCTCCAAGTTGTATTTCTTTTTCTATCAATATTGAACAAAACACGGCAGGCAAAGGTCAAAAAGAAAAAACGACTGTAACAAATACAGATATTCTTTTATTTATGCTTGATGACAATGGTGTGATGACTATACAAGCGGACTTTGCAAGCAAACTATTAAACGAACAAGAAATAGATAAACTATGTAATACATATATCAATCCAATTATAGAGGAAGTTCAAAAGACTATTGAACAAAGTGGGTATCATATGGAAAAGTTTATTTCTTTGAAAGACCAAACGAAAAATATTGAAGTGGTGGATATGACATATCATATGAATATAGAACTAGTCAAACAGCCAGATATTGAAAAATACAATGAATGTGTATCGACTATATTTTTGGATGAAAGAAGTGTTGGTAAAGGTTCGGTTCAAAACTACAGATTCAAAAAAGTATCTAATTTCAATGAAACGAATAGTCAACTGGCTTTTATATATGAAAAAGTAGAAAGTGGTATGAGTCCAGAAAGAATTATTGTTCTTTTACAGAAAAACTTTCCTTCTTTAAAAACGAACAAAAAACATGTAACAGAAATGGTACAAACTGTACTGAATGAACAAGACAGAGAAAAAGAAAATGCAAATGAAGGATTTAAAAAGAACAAGTCGAACTACTTGAAAGATGTTGGGTTTCCTACTACTTTTGAAACTGTTGCTACAAATGTTATTGATAATAAAAACGATTCGTTAAAAATAACCATTGAAAAAATAAATAATATTCGTTATTTATCAACGCTGCCTATTTATGTGGATAGTATTATTCGTTTAACTCAGTATCCTGAAACAGTAAAGATAAACTGTCATGAAAAGTTTGTGAAAAATGTGGTTATAGAAGAAGAAGATAAAATTAAAGAAGAGGAAGAGGAAGAGGAAGAAGAGGAAGAGGAATATAAAAATGAAATAAAAGAGGAAGAAGAAGAGGAAGAAGAAGATAAAAATGAAATAAAAGAGGAAGAAGAAGATAAAAATGAAATTAAAGAAGAGGAAGAACAACCGACCGGAATAAAGAAACCAAATATTTTTGAAGAATCAGAGTCAGAAGAAGAGGGAGAAGAGGGAGAAGAGGATAAAAATGAAAGACAAGAGGAAATACCAAAAAAAGATGAAGTAAAAGCACCTGTAGCAACTATAAGAAGAGGTGCTATTTTTGAAGATTCAGATTCGGAAGAAAGCAGTAGCAACAGTAATAGTTCTTCCAAAGGTGGGTTCAAAAATATTGACGGTGTTCAAATCAAAAACTTTACACAAAACCGAATAGAAAAATATGACAAGGCATTAATTGTAAAAAGTGACAAGGAAAAACGATTCAATAACTATACAACAACCTGTGTATTTACAGAAAATGAAAAAAGACAACCTATTGTATTAACAGATGAAGAACTGAATGACCTCAAAGAAAAGTATCCAAATATGCCACTAGAAGAAAACAAAGATTTACTAACCTACGGCTCCGATGAAAATCATAAGTATCACTATATTTGTCCTCGTTTTTGGTGTTTAAAAACGAACGAAGTGATTGACCCAAATGAAATGGAAGAGAAAGTGGACCCTATAACTGGTAAGACATACTTAGAACATCCTACTTGTGGGAAAGTTTTACCAAAAGGAGAAAAGAAAGTATTACCAGGTCACTATGTTTTTGAGTTTAATAATAAACAAGATAAGATAGATGCGAATGGAAAAGTAATTGCAAAACAGTTTTATCCAGGACTCATACCGAATAGTCATCCTCAGGGTCTTTGTCTTCCTTGTTGTTATGGAAGTTACGATTCTAAAAAAGTGAGAGATGGAAAGGAAGAATGTTTGAATCCAGAGAAAGAAGTCAAAAAAGAAAAAGGAAACAAGGATTATATTTTGGAAAACAATAGTTACCCTTTGGAAAAGTCGCGTTGGGGATATATACCAACATCTTTGGTAAAACTATTCCGTGAAAAAGAGGCGTGTAAAATAGAAAAGATTAGTGCAGATATAAGTAATACAAATACAGAAGAAAAGGATGAGTCCGTCTGTTTATTGAGACACGGTGTTGAACCAAATAGTAAGAAATCTTTTTTGGCTTGTATGGCGGACCAAGTATTTTATGGAACTAAAGCTGAAACATCTACATCTAAAAATGAAAAGGCGAAAGTTGTTCCATCGATTGAAGAGTTTACAAAAATACTAGAAGATGCTGTAACATTGGATAGATTTATAAAATACCAGAACGGAAACTTAGTAGAGACATTTTATAGTGAAGCAGATAACACACAAGAAAAAATAAACGAGAACAAGAACAAATATAGTTCATCATTGTTGTATAAAAGAATAAACTGGACAAATAAAAAAGAATCAGTATACTTCAATCGTGCTGCCAACGCATATGAAAACTTCAAAGAATATTTGAATGATAAAGACAGTATAGTAGACCATACATATTTATGGGACATTATGGCTACACCAAATGAAAAGTTATTTGTAGATGGTATCAATATCATATTGTTTGAAGTGCCATATGATGACCCATTGGATAAGGTGGACTTAGTATGTCCTACAAATCATTATTCATTGAACCCATATGATGAAAACAAAAAATCCATTTTTATAGTAAAACAAGGACCCTATTATGAGCCAGTCTATAAGTTCAGAGCTTCATCAAAAAAACAAGAAAAACAAGAAAAACAAAAAACCCCACTAACAAAAAAATTTTCCAACAAAGATGAAATGCATGCAGTTAAAAATGCGTTTAAATATGTAATCGAACCATTTTTCAAATATAATAATGCATGTAAACCATTGAATAGTTTGAGACCAACAGAATATAATGTTGAAAGGGCAACTCCATTGAATGATTTGTTGTCTATTTTAACAGGACTTGAATATTTTATAGATAAGTTTGTATTTAACTACCATAATAAAATAATAGGTGTTGTTAGTCACATAGACTATAAAACCAATATAAAAAGTGGGTTTGTTCCATGTTATCCAACAAGTGATAATGATATAGATTTAAATAAAATAACAAAAAACAAGCAGAATATGCAACAAGTTCAATATGTTTTTATGGATGATATGAGTATTTGGAAATCATATAATGAAACTTATGAGTTTTTGAATAATTTAAGCAAAGAGTTGAAAAAAAATACACATCTTTATTGTAAACCAATTTTGAAAGTAGTGGAAGATGGGTTTATTGTTGGTATTATTACAGAAACAAACCAGTTTGTACAAATAAAACCGCCTATATTAGAAAATGATACAGATATAAACCCTGATTATAAACTTCCTACTGTAAATGATACGTCATATATTGATAGTGAAACAAAGGAGAATATAGATTCTATGTTAACATCTACATATGGACTGGTGGACGGCGATAATGGTAATGGTTTATTGAATAATGAAAACATAGACAAAGAAAGAGTAGAACTAGTTAACAATATGAAGATGGAAACCAACTATTTCAATCTATTCCGAAACACTGTTCGTATTGCTTTGAATGAATATGAAAATAATAGTATACGAACAAAAATAGTGAATGAACTGGAAAAGGAATATCTTTTGTTAAACGAAAAAAGAAAAAACATAGTGGAATTGCTTAGAAAACTCGTTCAGAAAAAAGTGGTTTTTTCAAACAGAGATACGACTACCACTGGTGTAGATGTAGAAAATGAAGAGAAAGTGGTTATACCGGTGAATAACCTTATCACCGGTAAACCGAATGAGACTGTTTATTATGCGAGACTGGCAGACCAAATAGTAAGATACAATACGATTCGTTCTTATTTGTTTGATATACATAAATATGTAACACTTCAAAATATAACATATGAAGTGGCGAGTGATGAGATAATTATATTACAGTCATTAGTTAACCAAGATTTTTTCAAGTCATTAAATGAAGTAACCAGAAATAAATATGTGAATCCAAATAATTATGATAACATTAATCCTTATTTTGTGAATGATGACATAAACCAAACATATACAAATATAAGAACAGAGGAAGATGTAGAAAATATTTTGAAAAGGGAGAATGAGTTGGAAAAGAAGAAGAATGAATTGGAAAAGGAATCACGAAATAAGATAATAAACCCAAAAAGTGTGCAAAATGAGTCAGAAGTAGTACAACCACCAGTAGTTGAAGAAGCAGAAGTAGAACCAGTACAACAACCTGTAATACAACCAATCGTAGAAGAAGAAGAACCAGTACAAAAACCAATAGTAGAAGAAGAACCACAACAACCAATAGTAGAAGAAGAACCATTACAACAACCAAAAGTACAAGAAGAACCAGTACAACAACCAATAGTAGAAGAAGAACCTCCACAAGAACAACCAATCGAGTCTGTTGAAAATATAGATTGTTTATCCACAGTAACACCTTATAGTACTACTACCAAATACATTATTTCAAATAGCGACATAAACAAAAAATTATACCGGCTAATGGTATTTAAAGAAAGTATAGATTGTAGTTATTATCCTATTATATTCCTACTGAAAAGGGTGAAAAACATCGGTGTTTCTATTTCTGAATTGAAAAAAGTATTAATAGGAGAATATCGTAAGTACTATGACACTTATAGAAATAAAATTATAGCTATATTACGTGATGAATGTAAAGACACATTTTTTGATAGTTTGAAAAAAAACAAATACGATATTTTCAATAAATCAAGCAACCCAGTTCCATTTGAAAAACTAGAAGACTATATAAATAATAAAACAGAAAAAGAATACTGTTTGACTACGTTTGACTTTATATTGCTTGTCAACTACTATAAAATAAACACAGTTTTAGTTACATTTGCGAGTTCCTTACCTAATTATAGAAAAACAGCAATTGTTGCTTATAGTAATGACCAGTCTATTAGTTTTGATATAGTCGATTTTTTGAACAAGTATACTTACGATAAAAAAACAAAAGGAAGAAAACTAACACCAGAAGAACAAAATGCTGATACTTTACCGCCTGATCTTTTCAAAGATGAACAGTATAGTTATATAGTAATACCATCTTTTGAAATGGATAATGGTAAGTCACCAAACAAAAAACTTGATAAAATTATACCTGAATATAAAGTTATTGGTATTGAAAATAAAGATAATATAGAGGTTTCTTTTAATCCAATAGAGTTTACAAGTGAAAAGACAATCAAAAAAACAAAAAAGAATTCAAAAGGTGGAATGAAAAAGAGGAAAACTAGAAAAATAAGAAAATAAGAAAACTATCATAAACAAAGTATATCATATAGTATTTGAATAAATATGATATGATACGATATTTATGTATTATATGTATGTTTTTTAAACATAATATGCATTCGAAATATAAAGCAACGTCAAGAACCCATAAATAACCGCAGTTACTGTGTATTTAATCCTATCACCCGTTTTTGGGCCAAATTTGTCTTGGATAAGATAACCATACTCTGCTCCATAGTGAATACCAAGCATCAACCCAATACTCATAAAAAAGGCTGCTCTATAATCGATGTCATTATGTATATAAAAATCATAAATCCCAGCAAGACCAAGTGGTAATAAACCAATCAAAAGCATAGTACCAGCAATAGCAGTAGGTGACTTGATAATTTTCAGTTTATCAAATAGGTACAACATAATTGCTGAACCACCAGATGTTCCTATCATAGACATATATAAACCTGTAAAAGCTGCTAAAAGAAGTGTTGCTATTTCATTGAACATATTTATATATATATAATATTTATTCATAGTTCATAATGAATAAATATCAAAAAAACAGTCTAAAAATAACCCTCATATAAAATGAAAATACCAAATGTACGAAGAAACCAAGCACAATGCAAAATACTACAACTGTTACTCGGAAAGTGACTGGTCACAAGATTTCAATGATAAAGAAACAAATAAGACAACTTGTTCCTATTTAGAAGAAGCGGAAATTCATAGACTAATAAGTAAAGTAGAAACACAAAAAAAACAAGTAAACGAGTTGTATGATAGCATATCTATGAAAAAAAGAGAATTAGATAAGTTATTAAGAGAGGTTGAAAAAAACAATCGAAAACTAAAGACACTTGTATCTAAATAAAGAAGGTTCTAATAAAAAAACTAATATTTACACTATATATTGATACACATATTTTTATGAATATATAACTAACTAAACTAAAAACTAAATCTAAATCTAAAACTAAATCTAAAACATACTGTATCCTTCACTTTCTTCTATTCCTACCTCTTCTTTCTTGATATTCAAGACATTGTTTTGAATACTTAGATTCGTCTTACTACAAGTATCATTGTCACCTGTTTCGTCAAATCCAAATTCAGCATCTATTTCCGATTGAATATTCTTTTCCACATACTCACTTTCAATAGACAATTTTTGCATTTCTTTCAAGTCTAAAAACACCTGGAAAGCACTTGTACCGAAGAACCCTTCTTGTCCGCACATCACATTCGCAGATATTCCTTTCATATTATCCAACTCTCCATGTCTCGCCGCTTTCAAAAACATCTCCGGTGTTTCTTCAAACGACGCCTTGGCGATTGGTCCAATATCATCACTATTAATACCGTGTCTGAATATCGAAATCATACGACTATTGAATGTCATTCTATCCACAAGCACACTATAGTTGTGATAATTCACATATGTACCGTCAAACTCAACGACATCCACCAACTCATTATAAATAGAGTTTCTTGCTGCTTCAATTCCAAGAACATTAAACACTTCCATAATATTATTACTAAATGTGCGCTTACTATCTACATAATCAAGTGCCAAGACATCTAATAAGTTTGTACCAACTGTATCAAGAACCCAAATATCTTGTTTGGAATAAACACCATTCTTTTCTACCATATTATCCTTGATTTTACGAAGAATCACTTTATTGATTCCCTTTACACCTCTTAATATAACATTTTGTAATAGGTTTTCTTGAAAGTTCTTCAATACATAAATTTCGTCTGTTTGATCAAGTGGTTTGGCCTTCTTTTTAGCGGATGCCTTTTGTTCTTTCACGACTTGTTGTAATCGAATACGGAATACTAAGTTGTCCGCATTATAGTCAGAATATACACAAGATATTTGATTATCATACGATGTGTTGAGTGTAAAGTGTACATCATCCATCGTAATATTCTTTTCCAACATTGTCTCTGGGTCCATTTCTAAACGAATCACCCAGTTGGACTTATTCATATTGTCTTGTGGTTGTGGTTGTGTTTGTGCTCCTTCTTCTGTTGGAACCGAAACACCTGTCGCACATTCTTCCACCATTGACTCAAAAGCCTTGTATTGTTCCATTAAAGCTCGGTCTTCTTGTATCAATGTATTGAGGTCATCTGGATCAAAACATATTTTCACCGCTTTTACAATTTCTTCTAACCTCGTATGCTCCAACATATACATCAACGACATAGCACGGTCTTTATTTTGTTCATCTTCCTCTCTTAAAAACACAGTGAGTGACTGATTTTTAGGTTCAGGAGATAAGGATAAAATCTCTTCGATTCTTGGCACACCACGAGTAACATTGGATTTGGAAGCCACGCCTGCAAAATGAAAAGTGTTTAAAGTATTATGTACTATAACACCATAGTCAGTCATAAACGTTTGGTTTCCAGGAACTGTAAAATCATAAACAAATACTTTATTATCAGGTGTATATTTTTCGATGGATACAATTTCATCCCATACTACGTCTGCTTCAATAGCCTGTTTTATTATACCAAGTTCTTCTGTAATCATAGCTGCGTTTGGATGACTTTTGAAAGTTTCATAGTATTTTTCAAGTGTTCTTCTACCAATTGACTCCTTATTTTTATAATGTCCGTATGTTCTACTTTGTCCTGGTAACTCAAGTGTTTTTCCACATCTTGCTACAATTTCTCCTAGTCCAGGAATCTTATCAATCACATCTGGTTTCATACAAATATTCGTGCGGTTAATATAACTAATCATATCCTTCAATTTTTCATTATGAAGAAGTGTGCCAATTTTTTGTGAATATGTTATACAAAACTTTGAAGAAATATTTAAATTGTATATTTTACTTCCTTTTGCCATATTTTCTTTGATTGAAGCAAATATATCAAAATAGTTTAGTAATAAAGCCATATCTTTAACAAGTTGTTGACTTCTACTACATGCTCGTATTTGATGATGTTTTTCATCTGATTGAAAATTACCGTCTCCATCAAAGTATGCTTGTATTAACCCTGACTTGAATTCATTTGGAGCTGTAAAAGCAAAATCAGGAACCTTTTTAACGAAAGAACCAGTACCACAAGTATTCAATAACAGTTTAGAAAGTTCTTTACATACAAACTTTGTCGTTACACTTTGTCCGTATTCACCTTCTTTTCGTGATACTCTTGTTTCTTTACCAAATCTCTCTGCAACTAGTCTTGTGTTTTCAATAAACTCTTCTGATATATTTGTTATTGATATTTCATGATAGTTTATATTTCCTTCCGCTAGATAGGCACCGATAAACCAACCAAATAAATAATCCAACTTTATAATTTCACTAGTTGTATTCAATTTGATTGTGTCTTGAACGTATGTATTATCAATATGTTTAGCAACAGGTATTCTCATACCAATACACATATCAGAACCACGAATAGGTAAAACCTTTTGTTCCTTTTCACTACGAACTAAATGAGAATGACTTGTTGTAGTTTCAACTTCTCTTCCACTTCTTGTCTTGACACGAATCATATCTCCATTTACAGGATGGCGACTTACATGTGATATTTTATTCCATGCAGTTCTTTCTGTTTCAGATACACCTACAATAAAGTAGTCATTCTCCAAAACGTCATTTTCTAAAAGTGTTTCTGTACTATCTTTATGGTCTGGAATATCTTTAGTGAAATCTTTTGGTAATACATTCATTATATCATCTATAAACTCTCCTATTTTTACACTTTTCATTTCTACTGAACCATTTGTTTTATTTTTACACACTATTTTCACATTTTCTGTAGATAATAAAGACATCTGTGTAGAGATCTCGCCAATACTCTGCCCTGCGATGAGTCCAACCATTTCTCCTGGTGCTACAATTGCCTTTTTATAATCAGTAATAACTTTCTCCAATAAGATAACAAGTGCCGCTTTATTCAAACGCTTTACAACTAACAACTCTTTTGGAGACAAGTAGAAGAAGAATAGCGTCTTGAATAAGAGTGTTGGTTTCGAATAGTATAAATTATCTAGTTTATTATAACACTGTTCAATCAACTGATACGCTTCAACAATAGTAATATCAACTAAAGAACTACTTGTAATTCCGAGTTGTCCTTGAACGTTTTGAATGATATACTGGAAAGCGACAGGCGAATTCACTACAATTTCGTCCTTCTTTTTCAATACATTATTATCAACGATTTGTTTTCGCATATCAATCATCATATCCGTATATTTTTGTCCG
>Ga0164297_10003100_pt1 | contig 15738 bp, 17 predicted proteins | sample GEODES058metaG_FD_113539 | JGI IMG/M metagenome (GOLD analysis project Ga0164297, IMG submission 113539) | Dystrophic lake water microbial communities from Trout Bog Lake, Wisconsin, USA - GEODES058 metaG | ecosystem: Environmental > Aquatic > Freshwater > Lake | place: USA: Trout Bog Lake...
AAAATCAGCGCAATCGTTTCATAGATTAAAAAGATACGCCGACAGAACGGTGTCGGCGTATCACGATCTCATGAGGGGTCAGGCGATTGCAGACACCGTTGACGCGACAGCACCTGATGTTGCCGTGCCGTTTGCGCCAAAGGTGTTGGCAAGGAACTGCGTCCAAGCTGTATTCACCGCCGACTGATTACCGCTGTTGAATGCTGTTTCCAAATTTTGGAAATCAGGATTGTTCAACAAATTGGCTGCACCGGTTGCCGCGTTAGAAGCAACGGGGGTAGCAACTGTCGAAGTCGTCGATGAAGACGACTGCGCCGCCGAAGAAACGATGCTTTGCAGATCGCTCACAAGGTTGGACATCGCCAAGCGGGCATTAAGGAAAGAGGCGGTCGTTTGATCGCCTGATCCTGGCAAGCTGCTTGACGAAGCAGTGCTTGATGACGAGCTGCTTGATGAGGAACTGTTCGATGCCAGCAAGCTGTCGAGCAATGATCCACCGCCCCCGCCGCCATGGTGGTGATGATGATGGCCCACATGGCCTGCCGCCGCAGAGGCAGATTGCGTAGAGCCCGAGGTCGGCGATGCCGATGAAGCATCCGAACTCGAATCACTCTGTGTTGGATCAGCCAAACTGAATTGCGGCGATAGCGAACCCGACGCGGCGTTTTGGAACCGCGGTGGGAGAGCAGATTCTGCTGCTGAAAGATTGCCGGCTTGAAGCGCGGCACCAATTTTACCGAGTGGACTATTCGGATCGACCGTCGATCCGGATGGAACCAAAGAGGCATAAGCGGCATTGGCGGCATTTGCGTCACCCGATTGAAGGGCTTGCGCAAGCGCGTCAAACTGCTGATGTCTCTGGGTCCGGGCAGCACTGAACGCCGATTGATTGACGCCCTGTGCTGACGAACTTGAGATCGTCATACTCATTGAGTTGCCTTTCTGTGCTTTTTATAAAACCGACAGACCCACCCAAACAGGTCGGATGCGCCGGACGGTCACGACGGAGCACCCCCACTGTTTGAAAGTCGCAAACAGACAATGCACCACAGGCGAAGTAGCAATTTCTGTGCCCGACATTAACCAATCAGCTTGGCATTGGAAAATTTTTACATAATAAAATCAGATAGTTAGTCATTTTCTATGATTACAAATTGGTAAGATGACCCTAGAATGGACAGAGCAACACTGGCCGGGCCAGACGGGAGCTAAGAGAGCGCCACAGGCTCCGCGCTCCAGGTTACAATCCCGCGTGAGAAATCTGGGCCTTTGACTTCGGCCATCAAGCCGTAATGGCGTGCGAGTCTGGCGAGCGCCAAAGTGAGGACCAATTTGGCTGATCGCGGCGGCCAGCCCCTTTCGCGCTCCACATGGTCAAGGCCTTTCAGAAAGCAGCAAATATCGAGCAACACGCCCGAAAGATCCGCGCCCACATCTGCCAAAGCGTGATCCATTCTTTGCCGCGCCGCGATCATCGCATCGGTTAATGAGCTGCCACCTGCGCCACGTCCTGATGATGCGCCTGCCCCAAAGCGCCCCCAATCCATCGTCACGCGATGCTGCAAGCCTGTGCGTTCAAAATCCGCGCGCAATCTTTCCCCAGCCGCAAAACACGCAGGATCAATCAAAGGCTTGCCATCGGCTCCTTTGCGCCGTGCAAGCCAGGCCAAAGGGCTTTCGCGCCGGTCAACAATCACGCGGGCCGTGCCATGATCCGTTTCACGGTCTTCAAGCGTGATGGCATCGGCGCGTAAGCTCTTGTCTGGTTCACGCAAAAAATCACGGCCCTGCCTGGTCAGCGTGAAACGCGCGCCGTTTTGCAAAGTCTCCCATTGCGCCAAGCCCTCTGCGATCAAATGGTCGGCCATCGCAAGCGAGATCGTGCCCAGCGCCAAAGTCACACCCTGCTTTTTCGAGGATACTGTCAAATAAGGTGCATCAGCGACACGGCGTGCTGCGCGCGCTTCATGCGGCGCGCCGCTCAGCAAATGAAGGGCATGCCGCAACGCCGCCCCATCCAACACCGCGTCCCGCCGATCGCTGTCCCGATCTGCCGTGTGATCTCGCTCACTCTGCGCCTTATGCCCTGCCATCGCCCATCTCCTTTGAATTGACGTTACGTCACTTTAAGGAGATTAATTTCCATATCATAAGAAAGTCAAGATAATTTATGATATTTTTCCTAAGTATCAGACAGCGCACAACCGAGCCAAAGCCGCCCCATCAGAAATTGGCGGCGCTCAATCATGACTATGCGAAACTATGGAGTGCGCCAGCGCGTCTTATTTCAGCATGGGAGACAGCGCCTTGAACTCCGGCGTTCCGGCGCGTTCGAGCCATTCGAAAAAGGCCATCTCCGTTGTGATCAGCGTCACGCCCGCTTCGGCGAGACGATGACGCGCGGCAACAACATCACTCTCCGCGCGGCTTGAAATCGCGTCGGACGCCACAAACACCTGATAGCCTGCATCCCTCGCATCAAGCGCTGTTTGCAACACACAGACATGCGCTTCCATCCCCACAATCACGAGCTGTTTGCGGTTGTCATGCGTTGCAAGATGATCGCGCAACGCATCATCTTTGAAACATGAAAATGCGGTCTTTGCGAAGATGGGTGACGCATTGCCAGCCGCCACTTTCAACGAGGCTTCGGTTGCTCCCAACCCCTTCGGATATTGCTCAGAAATCGTAATCGGCACATCCAAATGGCGCGCGGTTGTCACAAGAAAATGCGTGCGCGCAATCAAATGATCGACCGCATGAATTGTCCCAAGCAGTTTCTCTTGAATATCAACGACCAGAAGTTGCGATTGCGCGCGCTGCATCAGATGAGAGGACATGATCCGCCCTTACTCTTCTGACGGAATAAAATGCAACACCGTCGCATTGATACAATAGCGCAAGCCCGTCGGGCGCGGTCCATCCGGGAACACATGGCCAAGATGCGCGTCGCACACCGCGCACAGCACTTCCGTCCGCCGCATCCCGAGCGAATTATCCTCATGCAGGCTCACGAGGCGTTGATCGACAGGCTGGAAGAAACTCGGCCAGCCGGTGCCCGATTCAAATTTTGTGTCGGAGGTGAACAAATCCGTCTCGCAGCAGACGCAGCGATACATGCCTGTGCGCTTTTCATCCCACCCGGGACCCGTGCAGGCCCGTTCCGTGCCATGCTCGCGCGCAATACGATATTGTTCCGGCGTCAGGCGCGCACGCCATTCCGCCTCGGTCAGCACCAGCTTTTTTGGAAAGTCATTCCCGTCCATTATCGCCTCCCCGTGCGTCATCATCGGGTGCGATCATAGCAAATTCATGGTCAAAGCGCCAATACGCCCGATCAGCGCACGCGCCGGGGCAAAATCGGGATCAGAGAACAGGAAAATTTCCATCCTGCCGCCCTCACCAAGGCACGCGCCCGCTCTTAAAAGACACGCTCCCAAAAATGATCGCTCAATTGAAAGATTATAAAAATTGACGTAACGTCATATTAAAGAGATATGACGCAAGAATTGCTGCATGGATCAAACACTATCTCCTCGTCTTTCTCTCACTTTGGATTCATTTATGACTGATCTCTCCCATTCCTCATCACAAGATTTGATTGAACTCAGCACGGATATTGTTGCCGCCTATGTCAGCAACAATCGGATCGAGCCGAAAGACTTGCCTGCACTCATTCAAACCATTCACCAAACGCTTGATAGTCTTGGCAAAGTCGCCCCCGCTGTCGCGCCCGAGCCGACAGAGCCGCCAAAGCCTGCTGTCGCGATCAAAAAGTCAGTGACGCCAGATTATATCTTCTGCCTTGAGGACGGATTGAAATTCAAATCGCTGAAGCGGCATCTCAGCAGCAAATATAGCCTCAGCGCCGAAGCCTATCGTGAAAAATGGGGTCTTCCGGCCGATTACCCCATGGTGGCCCCGAATTACGCCTCCGCGCGCTCGCAACTCGCCAAAAAATCAGGCCTTGGCCGCGCCAAAGCCCGGCGTCGTTAAATCAAACATTTCTCGAGCTCGGGCCTCAACACCTCGGTTTCAGCGCGCCATCGCTGAAATGCCGCATTGCGGGATATCGAAATCCCCCGTAAGAACAGACGTCGCCGGATTCCGGCGGGACGGTGGCCTTCTGGCGTCGCCCGCAATCCGCGTTTTCGTGCCCCTGCACGGTCTTGACCCGTGCCGCTGTGACCTATGAACGAGGAGGACCTACGCCATGTTCAGCCTGCCAGAACTTCCCTATGCCTATGACGCGCTCCAGCCCTATATGTCGAAAGAGACGCTGGAATATCATCACGACAAACATCACCTCGCTTATGTGAACAATGGCAACAATCTCGCCAAAGGCACAGAATTCGAAGGCAAATCGCTTGAAGACATTGTGAAGGGCTCATTTGGCAAACATGCTGGCCTCTTCAACAATGCCGGTCAGCATTACAACCATATTCACTTCTGGAATTGGATGAAGCCGAATGGCGGCGGCGCTATTCCTGGCGCAATCGAAAAAGCCATCATCTCAGACATCGGCTCGGTCGATAAATTCAAGGAAGATTTTATCGCCGCTGGCACGACGCAATTCGGCTCCGGCTGGGCTTGGCTCTCGGTCAAGAATGGCAAGCTCGAAATCTCAAAAACCGCCAATGGCGAAAATCCGCTGGTGCATGGCGCCTCGCCAATTCTCGGCGTCGATGTGTGGGAGCATTCTTACTACATCGATTACCGGAACCGCCGACCAGATTACTTGAAAGCCTTTGTTGATCACCTGATCAACTGGGATTATGTGCTCGAAATGTACGAGATGGCGACGAAATAATCGCATCTTATGCGACACCGAAAAGGGGCCTCACGGCCCCTTTTTTATTGTCTTTTCAAGACCTTATAGTTTCACTGGCGCGATTGTGTTATAGGAATTGTTTCACATGAAACGTGCTAAAATCAATCCATCGCGCCCTTTTTCTCAATTGTGAAGCAATTCAACCCAAAAAACCAAGTGAGAACGCGGAAGATCCCGAATAAGAAGCCGCACCCTGCCCTCTCGCGTGATTGTCATGCGCGGCATTTTGGGTTAAGACCCGTCCCGCGTCACTTCGACACCCTTGGAGGCGGTGGCGCATGTCCCGGCCGTCGGATCTTTTACGATCCCGGCGGCCTTTGTTTTGAAACGATAGGAACTTAAGATCATGTCCAGCTCTGCAAAGCAGATTGAGGCGACGATCCGCGCGAGTAACGGCAAGGGGGCCGCTCGTGCAGTGCGTCGCGAAGGCCGCGTCCCTGCGGTTATCTATGGTGGCGGCGCCGACCCTATGGCGATTTCGCTCGACTTCAACGCCACGAAAAAGCTCATTTTCGCGGGCCATTTTTTGACAACGGTGTTTGAAATCTCCGTTGACGGCAAGAAAACCCGCGTGATCCCGCGCGACTACCAGCTCGATCCTGTGAAGGATCAGCCGCTGCATGTCGATTTCCTGCGCATCACGGCAGGCCACAAGATCAAGGTCGAAGTGCCGGTGCATGTGATCAATCAGGCTGCGTCTCCGGGCATCAAGCGCGGCGGCACGGTTAATCTCGTGCTCCACTCCATCGAAATGATGGTGCCGCCAGACGCCATTCCGGACTCGGTGAATGTCGATCTGACAGGCGTGGATATCGGCAAGTCGGTTCACGTCTCGATGATCAAGCTGCCTGAAAACTGCGTGCCGGTTGATCGCAGCGATTTCACCATCGCAACGGTCGTCGCCCCCGCCGGTCTCAAGGAAGAGCCAGCGGCGGAAGCGGCACCTGCAGCAGCGCCAGCGGCGAAAGCGGCAGCTCCGGCGGCCAAAGCGGCTCCTGCCAAGAAGTAAGCTTCGCGGCCCTTCTCACGTTTTCAACGCGCCGCGGGTCCCTCGCGGCGCGTTTTTTATGAATGTCCCTCTCGCTTGAGATCACACCCATGCTCCTCTTTGTCGGCCTTGGAAATCCCGGCGCGCGCTATATGGGCAATCGCCACAATATCGGATTTATGGCGCTCGAAGAGATTGCCCGCGTCCACAAAGCGGCCCCTTGGCGGCGGCGCTTTCAGGGCGCTGTGACAGAAGCAACCATCGGGTCCGAGAAGGTTTTGTTGCTCTTGCCCGAGACTTTCATGAATGAGTCAGGCCGCGCGGTGCAAGAGGCAGCCCAGTTCTACAAAATCCCGCTCAAAGACATCATTGTCTTTCACGATGAGCTTGATCTGCCGCCCGCCAAAATGCGGGTGAAGCTCGGCGGCGGCAATGCCGGCCATAATGGCCTGCGCTCCATCACCGCCCAATGCGGCAACGACTATCGCCGCGTCCGCCTCGGCATTGGCCATCCCGGCCATAAAGACGCGGTGCATGGCTTTGTGTTGTCAGACTTCACCAAAGCCGACCGCGAATGGGTATCCGACCTCTGCCGCACCCTCGCCGATCACGCCGCTTTGCTGGCCTCCGGCCAAGACGCCACCTTCCAAAGCAAAGTGCACCTCGCCATGGAATCAAAGGGCTGGGGCGAGGAAAAGAGCGGCCCGGTTTCCGCTTGACGTTTGAGCGCATTCTCACAATATCACGATCTCACGGAGTTCGTGTCATGAAAAACGTCACCATCAGCATGGACGAGGCTACCGCCGCCTGGGCACGGGTCGAAGCGGCAAAGGCCGGAAAAAGCCTGTCGCGGTTTGTGGGCGATATTTTGGCGTCGCAAATTGAACAAAAAAGCTCCCAAAGCGAGACCTTGAAGCGGTTACTGGCCTTCCCCAAACTTGACCTGACCGATGAGAATGGCAACGCGCCTACGAGGAACGATATCTATGACGACGACATTCTTCGTGGACACCAACATCCTGATTTACGCGCTGGACGAGAAGCCACTCGAGAAGGGGAAAATCGCGCTCCAATGGCTCGATGAATTAGCCCGCCGAGACGCCATCCGTATCAATCTTCAGGTCATCAACGAGTTTTGTCACGTCGCTCTGCGTAAGTTTGAAGCTCGCTCGGATTCCGACATCAAGGCGATGGCATCAACCCTAGAACAATGGGGCCGAGACCCTATCACGAATGAAATCTCAGCAGCGGCATGGGTTATTCGCCAAAATTTTCGCTATTCATGGTTCGACAGCCTGCTTTTAGCTTCAGCGCATAACCTGAAATGCAGCTTTTTCCTCAGCGAGGATTTACAAAATGGACATGATGTGGTGGGTCTGACCATCCTCAATCCATTTCTCGCCACACCATCAGATTTCCTTTAACGGGCACATATCACCATGGGTTTCAAATGCGGTATTGTCGGGCTGCCAAACGTCGGCAAATCGACCCTTTTCAACGCGCTCACGCAGACGGCAGCCGCACAGGCGGCGAATTATCCGTTCTGCACGATTGAGCCGAATGTCGGCGATGTCGCTGTGCCCGATCCGCGCATCGAGGCGCTCGCGGCCATCGCAGGCTCGAAAGAGATCATCCCCACCCGCATCACCTTCGTCGATATCGCAGGCATTGTGCGTGGCGCGTCAAAGGGCGAAGGCCTCGGCAACCAATTCCTCGCCAATATCCGCGAAGTCGATGCCATTGCCCATGTCGTGCGTTGCTTTGAGGATGGCGACATCACCCATGTCGAAGGCAAGATCGACCCGCTCGCCGATATCGAGACGATTGAAACCGAGCTGATGCTCGCCGATCTTGAAAGCCTCGAGAAGCGCATTGTGCCGCTCGAGAAAAAAGCCAAAAGCGGCGACAAGGACGCCAAAGAACAAGTCGATCTCATGACGCGTTGTTTGACGCTGCTGCGCGACGGCCGCCCCGCGCGTCTGGTCGAGCGCTCGTCAGAAGAAGAACGCGCTTTCCGTATGCTCACATTGCTCACCGCAAAGCCCGTTCTCTATGTCTGCAATGTCGAGGAAGCTTCCGCGCATGATGGCAACGCGTTTTCGGCGCGTGTGATGGAGTATGCGAAGAAAGAAGGCGCGAAAGCCGTCGTTGTTTCCGCGCAAATCGAGAGCGAAATCGCGGTCATGGATGCAGCCGACCAGAAAGATTATCTCGATGCTGTGGGGCTCGATGAACCGGGGCTCAACCGCGTCATTCGCGCGGGCTATGAGTTGTTGGATCTCGTGACCTATTTCACCGTCGGCCCGAAAGAAGCCCGCGCCTGGACGATTTCAAAAGGCACCAAAGGCCCCGCCGCTGCAGGTGTCATTCATACGGATTTCGAGAAAGGCTATATCCGCGCCGAAACGATTGCTTACGCCGATTACATCGCCAACAAAGGCGAAGCCGGCGCGCGCGAAGCCGGCAAGTTCCGGCTCGAAGGCAAGGACTATGTGGTGGCGGATGGGGATGTGCTGCATTTTAGGTTTGCGAATTGACGATAGGGCGTAGGGCGTAGGGTGTAGGGTGTAGGGTGTCGGGTGTAAGGTGTAGAAACAACCCAACCGTCATTGCGAGCGAGAGCGAAGCAAACCAGTTAAAAATCATTTTAAGGGTGCAACGGAACGGTTCGTTCTTTCCTGCACCTTCATCTGGGTTGCTTCGCTCTCGCTCGCAATGACGCACAACTGATTACTCCCTACTCCCTACTCCCTACTCCCTACTCCCTACTCCCTACTCCCTTCTACTGAGCGGTGCACATTGGCATGATTATTTCGGCGCTTGAGGTAACCTTTCAAGACGACGCAATGTGGGTCGCGCTTTCGGATGGCCGGAAGCTCGGCGTCCCTCTGTCATGGTTCCCACGCTTGGCTCAAGCCAGCGAAGACGAGCGGCGCTTGGTGACGATCAGTCCCGGAGGGCTTCATTGGGAATCGCTCGACGAGGATATTTCAATCGCCGCGTTGCTCGCAGGACGCGGCGATCAGACGATCACGCCACCGCGTGCGGCTTAGGGCTCGTCACCTTTCTCTACCCCCCGGCCCTTCGCTTGCGCTTCGCGTGCCGTGGCTCACCCCTCAAACCCAATCAATGTCCTCACCGGCACACCCAGCGCCTCTAACTTAGCGCGTCCGCCGAGTGCGGGCAGGTCAATGATGAAGCAGGCGGAGACCACCTCCGCACCCATGCTTTGGAGAAGCTTTGCGGCCCCTTCAGCGGTGCCGCCGGTGGCAATCAGATCATCAATCAGGATCACGCGTTCACCGGGCTTAACGGCATCGCGATGCACCTCCATTTCATCGACGCCATATTCGAGCGAATAGGCAATCGAGACAGTCGCATGCGGCAATTTTCCTTTTTTGCGGATTGGGATAAAGCCCGCCGAGAGCTGATGCGCCACCGCGCCACCCAGAATAAATCCGCGCGCCTCAATGCCCACCACTTTGTCGATCTTAAGCCCCGCGAAAGGCTGCACCAATTCATCCACCGCGCGGCGAAACGCGCGCGCATTGCCTAAAAGCGTGGTGATGTCGCGAAACACAATGCCGGGCTTCGGATAATCCGGAATGGTCCGGATCGAGCGGGTCAAAAATTCAGCCGTTGTTTCTTCCATCATCGCAATCCAAATTGTGATCCCAATCCACTCAGCACAGCGCGCAATGAACTACAATGGCCGAGGCCAGTCTCAACGCCAACAAAAAAGGCTCCCTTGCGGGAGCCTTTTTCTCATCACTCATTCCGGCAGAGATCAATGGCCTTCGACAGACGCCCAGATCTTGCGCTTGGTGAAATAGAGCAAGCCTGCAAAGACGAGCAGGAAGAGCAGCGTGCGGAACGCGATTTCCTTGCGCTGCTCCATGTGGGGCTCTGCAGCCCACATCAGGAAAGCGGCCACGTCCTTGGCATATTGCTGCACCGTCTCAGGCGCTTGCGGACGACCATCCGGTCCCTTGATGTAAGACACCGCGCCGTCTTGCAGCGGAGGTGGCATCGAGATCACATTGCCGGGGAAATATTTGTTGTAATATTTGCCCTCAGGCACCGTCACATCTTCCGGCGCGTCTTCATAGCCCGGCAGAAGCGAAGCGATATAGTCAACGCCCTGTTCCTGATATTGCGTGAAAATATCAAACACGAACCATGGGAATCCGCGCTCATAGGTGCGCGCCTTGGCAATCACCGAGAAGTCCGGCGGAATAGCCCCGCCATTGGCGGCAGCTGCAGCCTGCTTGTTCGGGAAGGGCGCCGGCCAGTAATCGGCCAAGCGCGCGGGGCGTTCAAAATAATCGCCATTGTCATTCGGGCCGTCCTTAACCTTGTAGGTCGCAGCCAGCGCCGTGATTTGGCCGGTTGTGAAGCCGGGGCCACCTTTGTCCGTCAAAGTGCGGAACGCCACTTTGTTGAGTGAGTGGCAGTTGGAGCACACTTCCTTGAAGACTTGGAAGCCGCGCTGCAATTGCGTTTCGTCATAGGTGCCGAAAGGACCTGCGAAACTCCAAGTCTGGCGCGGCGGGTTAAGCCGCTCATGGCTTTGAGCGAAAGCCGAGCTCGAGGCGAGACCTGCGAGCGCGACCGCAGCGATGAGAGTGGTCAGCGATTTCATGCGTCTAGCTCCTCAAGCTCAACCCTTGGTGCTCGGCTCGGAAGCCGCGCCCTGTGCCACAGACGATGCCGATCCACCTTTCAACACCGAGTCCGCAATCGAGGCAGGCAATGCCTTCGGCGTTTCAAAGAGACCCAGAAGTGGCAAAATCGGGATGAAATAGAGGAAGTAATAGGCCATGCACACGCGGGACAAGATCACATAAATCCCTTCCGGTGGCTTGGCGCCGAGCCAGCCCAACAACACGCAATCAATCGCGAAGAGCCAGAAGAAAATCTGGAACACCGGACGATAATTGCCCGAGCGAATGCGCGACGTATCGAGCCAAGGCAAGAAGATGAGGATCGCAATCGATCCAAACATCGCCGACACACCCAAAAGCTTATCGGGAACAGCGCGCAAGATCGCGTAGAAGGGCAAGAAATACCATTCAGGCACGATATGCGATGGTGTCACCGCTGGGTTGGCCTCGATGTAATTGTCCGCATGGCCCAAGAAATTCGGGATGTAGAACGCGAACCACACATAGACCATCAAGAAGCACACAAGCGCGAAACCATCCTTGACCGTGAAATAAGGATGGAAGGGCAATGTGTCCTTGTCAGACTTCTTTTCAATGCCAGCCGGATTGTTCGAACCCGGCACATGCAGTGCCCAGATATGAAGCGCAACCACGCCTGCAATCATGAAGGGCAAGAGATAATGCAGCGAGAAGAAGCGGTTCAAAGTTGGGTTGGCCACCGAGTAACCACCCCAGAGGAAGGTCACGATGGTTTCACCCACGCCCGGGATCGCCGAGAAGAGATTGGTGATCACGGTTGCGCCCCAGAACGACATCTGACCCCAAGGCAGCACATAGCCCATAAAAGCAGTTGCCATCATCAGAAGGAAGATCACGACGCCCAAAATCCAGAGCACTTCGCGCGGCGACTTATATGAGCCGTAATAAAGGCCACGGAAAATATGCACATAGACTGCGATGAAGAACATCGACGCGCCATTGGCGTGGAGATAACGGATCATCCAGCCATAATTGACATCGCGCATGATCGACTCGATCGACGCGAAAGCGAGATCGGCTTGCGGCGTGTAATGCATCGCCAGCACAACGCCGGTCACGATTTGCGCGACAAGCATGAAGGCGAGAATGCCGCCAAAGGTCCAGAAATAGTTCAGGTTCCGCGGGTTCGGGAACACGACGAACGATGAATGGATGAGGCCTGCAATCGGCAAACGGCTTTCAAACCATTTGCCAAAGGCGCTCTTGGGTTCATAGGTGGAATGACCGCTCATGGATATTTCCCTGCAATCCTAAATCCTGAACTCTGATCGCTCCGGTCTTAACCGATGCGGATCGCGGTATCGCTCGTAAATTTGTAAGGCGGAACCGGCAAATTGGTCGGCGCTGGTCCCTGACGGATACGGCCTGATGTGTCAAACACCGAGCCATGGCATGGGCACTGCCAACCATGGAATGGCCCCTCATTGCCGAGCGGCACGCAACCGAGATGGGTGCAATTGCCATAGATAATCAGCCATTGATCCTTACCCGGCTTCACGCGGGCGCTGTCAGGCTCAGGGTCACGCAGCGTCGAAATATCGGTATCTTGCGCGGCCTTGATCTCGGCAGCCGTCCGATGGCGCACAAAGATCAATTTGCCGCGCCAGAACAGTTTCACAATCTGCCCTTCGCCCACCGGCGAAAGGTCGAAATCAACAGGAGCACCAGCTGCGATCGTCGCAGTATCGGGGGCCATCTGGCTGATGAACGGCCAGATCGTTGCTGCCAAACCGACTGCGCCGACGGCACCGGTGGCAATATAAAGAAAATCGCGTCTCGTGGGTTCGGCAGAGGCCGATGCGTGTGTTGTCGCCACTGTGGTCATCCTCGCATCCAGCGCCCCCTCGACGACACCCATCAGGGCCGGTCGTCGCGGAGATCAGAAAGAAAGCCCGGCGGCGCTGGTTGCCAGACAATCCCCTTTGCCTCATGTCATAAGCACAATCGCCCCATGGAATCCATGAGGCGTCGCGCCGCGCCCGTTCTCTGACACGCAGAGGCCCTGTTGTCCATAGTCCGGACGGCTGATCCTTGCGAGTTTTCCGGTGTTTCGCAGGGTGAGACAATGACAATGGTAGGAAGATGATCGAAATCGCACTTTTTCAGCCGGATATCCCGCAAAACGCCGGGACAATTTTGCGGCTCTGCGCCTGTCTCGGTGTCACCGCGCATATTATTGAACCTGCCGGCTTTCCCGTCTCCGACCGGGCATTTCGTCGCGCCGGTATGGATTACCTCGATGCAGTGACGATTATCCGCCATATCGGCTGGACAGACTTTGACCTAGCCCGCCGCGCCAAGGGCCAAAGGCTTGTTCTGGCCTCCACCAAAGCGGCAACGCCCTATACGGAATTCGCCTTTGCCCGATCCGACATTGTGCTCTTCGGTCGCGAATCGGCCGGCGTCCCCGATGCGGTGCATGAAAGCGCCGATCATCGGATTGTCATTCCGATGCGCAAGGCCTTGCGCTCGGTCAATGTCGCGGTGTCCGCCGCGATGATGGTCGGTGAAGCCCTGCGCCAACTTGACGCCTTCCCCCAAACCGGGGTTTGAATAGCAACCCTTTCCAAGGGATTTGATAGAGAATGCAAGGGATGTCTTAAAAAAAATGACCGAGACCGCTACCCTCCCCGCCGATCTTGAGGCCAAAAAATCAAAAGCCGAGGCGTGGTTCCAAGCGCTCCGCGATCAGATTTGTCAGAGCTTCGAGAGGCTCGAAGAGACAGCCACCGGGCCGTTTTTCCCTGAGGCGCAAGAGGCCGGGCATTTTGTCCGTACCCCGTGGGAGCGCACCGATCATTCAGGCGCGAAAGGCGGCGGCGGGGTCATGTCGATCATGAAAGGCCGCGTCTTCGAAAAAATCGGCGTGCACACCTCAACCGTCTATGGCGAATTTGCGCCTGAGTTTCGTGGTCAAATCCCGGGTTCCGACAAAGACCCGCGTTTTTTCGCGACCGGCATTTCGTTAATCGCCCATCCTTGGAACCCGCATGTGCCGACCGTGCATATGAACACGCGGTTTGTTGTGACAACAAAAGCATGGTTTGGCGGTGGCGCAGATTTAACACCCGTTTTGATGCGTCGCCGGTCGCAAGAGGATGTCGATGCCCAAGCCTTTCACGCCGCGATGAAAGCGCCCTGCGAGGCCCACGCCAAAATTGCCAATTATGAAAAATACAAAGCCTGGTGCGATGAGTATTTTCATCTGAAACATCGCAATGAGCCGCGCGGCATTGGCGGTATCTTTTATGATTATCTTGCATCCGGTGATTGGGATGCGGATTTTGCCTTCACCCAAGATGTCGGCCGCGCCTTTGATGGCATTTATCCCACCATCGTTCGCGCCAATCTTGCAACGCCTTGGACGGAGGCCGACCGCGAGGAGCAACAAATCCGCCGCGGCCGCTATGTCGAGTTCAATCTGCTTTATGACCGCGGCACAATTTTCGGCCTCAAAACAGGCGGCAATGTCGACTCAATTTTGTCGAGCATGCCGCCAACCGTGCGCTGGCCTTAATCCCTCTTACTATGCGCAAAATCCGCGTAAAGATCACGCGCTTTCCGGTAGATGGGGCCGGGTTGCAGCACGCGGTCATCGATGCGGGTGATCGGTTGCACTTTGCCGTAATTGCCAGCCGAGAAAATTTCGTCAGCGGCTAAAAAATCGGCATAGGTCAAACGGCCTTCGGAAAGCGCTTGGCCGTCTTGTTTCAAAAGGCCAATCACGCGTTGCCGTGTGATACCGTTCAAAAATGTTCCATTCGGGATGGGTGTGAACACAACACCATCTTTGACCATAAAAATATTGGCTGTTGCCAATTCAGCGACATTGCCAAGCATATCGGTCAGAAGACAATTGTCGAAGCCTCTGGCGCGGCACTCCATCAAGGCGCGCGCATTGTTGGGATAAAGACATCCCGTCTTGGCTTCAGTCGGCATCGTCTCAGGCGTCGGGCGACGAAAGCGCGACAAAGTGATGGAGGAGCCAGCTCCATCAGGCATCGGTGCTTCATAAAGACAGAGCAGAAAACGCGTCGACTCAGGATCAGGGGCCACTTCGCCGCGCTGCCCTGCTTCCGGCCAATACATCGGCTTAATATAGAGCGGCGTTTTGCCGTCAAATTTCTTGATGCCCTCACGCGCCAGCGCGACCCACTGATCGCAACTCACAAGCGCCTTCAAATGCATCGTCTCGGCCGAGCGATTGACGCGCTCAAAATGGCGCTCAAGATCAGGCGTCACGCCATCATAGAACCGCGCACCGTCAAACACCGAAGAACCAAGCCAAAAAGCATGGCTGCGCGGCCCCATAATCGGCGGATTGCCATCATGCCAGCTGCCATCGAAATAGGTCCAGGTTTGGGATAATGTCATTGGGGGTTTCCTTTTTATATTGGGCATTGGGCATTAGGCATTGGGCAGTCGTAATTTCCTACTGCCTACTGCCGACTGCTGACTGCCTGCTGCCCACTGCCTACTGCCCACTGCCCACTGCCTACTGCCCACTGCCCTACTCCGCCAACGCCGCCAAAATCCGCGCCCACGACCGCGCACCCTTTTCAAAACTTTTCACATCATATTTTTCATTCGGCGAATGGATGCGATCATCCTCGAGACCGAAGCCGACAAGCAGCGTATCAAGTCCCAAAATGCGCTTGAAATCGCCCACAATCGGGATCGATCCGCCCGAGCCTAACAGGATCGAGTCTTTGCCCCACTCGTCTTTGAGTGCCGCTGAGGCAGACGCCAAAGCGGGCATGTCGTAAGACAAAGCAAGAGCGGGCGATCCTTTGTGGCTGATAAAGTCCGCCGTGCAATCTTTCGGCAAGCGGCTCTGCACATGCGCATGAAACGCATCGCGAATTTTTGCAGGGTTTTGATCACCCACCAAACGGAAGGACACTTTCGCACTCGCTTGCGCGGCGATCACCGTTTTCGCGCCGACGCCCGTATAGCCGCCAATGATTCCGTTCACATCGCAGGTCGGGCGCGATTGCACCATTTCGACCAGCAAGCGCCCCTTTTCACCCGCCGGTTCCGAAAGGCCAATCGGCCCCAAGAAACTCTCTGGCGTCAGATCGAGTGTTTTCCATTGCGCGAGAATCTCGGGCGGGGTTTCAGGCACGCCCTCATAAAAACCGGGCAAGGTCACCCGCCCATCGGCGTCATGAAGATCAGCCAGAACCCGCGCCAAGAGATTGATTGGATTATGCGCC
>Ga0164297_10003101_pt1 | contig 15733 bp, 15 predicted proteins | sample GEODES058metaG_FD_113539 | JGI IMG/M metagenome (GOLD analysis project Ga0164297, IMG submission 113539) | Dystrophic lake water microbial communities from Trout Bog Lake, Wisconsin, USA - GEODES058 metaG | ecosystem: Environmental > Aquatic > Freshwater > Lake | place: USA: Trout Bog Lake...
TCCTTGCTACCACCCGTCGCACCGTTGCCGTACAGATTACCTGCCGTAATCGGCATATGGTCAACCGTATTTGGTAGGTTGAAGGTTGTTGAACCGTCGCCCGCACCGTAGGTCGTTCCATATAACGCGAACAGCGCCACATAAACCGCTCTCGAAACCGCTTGCCCGTTGCGTAGAAGCCAACCGGCAGGGGGCGTACCAGTATCCCAACGAGCGACAGTGCCCACCGGAGCTAAGCTAGCGGTAGCCTCGATCACCCACGCCCCGCTACCGCCGTTAAACGAGGAGTTCCAAGTTACCTCGATGTTACCGTGGGCAATAATCTCACCTCCAACTAGCGGATTACCGTAGAAGTTGACGATTGGTTGAACTCCCAAGCTGCTAACGTTAAGTGTCGAAGCACCTGTATTTGCACTTGCTGCTTTGAAACGAATGCGAGTCCCGTCAATCAAGGAGGCTGGGGGCCCACCCGCATTAACAACGTATGTATTAGCCGACCCCGAATCGAGCCCGTAATCCGACAACGGCGAAGCGTAGTCTGTACCGAGTACAGCGGCTGTGGTGTTGCCGTTACCGTCACCCTTAAGGACATTGGTCGTTGTTGTCGCATTACAAGCGTTGCCATTAACCTGTGACTGAATCCAGCTAAAAAGCGACATGACGACGGTAGCGTCCTCTGGTTGCCCGTTCAGAATGGTTGTTGGGAAAGCTCCGATAATCATAACGCCACCTTTTATTGTTGTAGCAAGTAACCAGTTGTTTGGACCCGAGTGAAAAAGCTATCAATAGCGATACCGATAGCGGCCTGACAAGTCACAGAAAAGGACATTCGATTGAACACAATCGGAACAGCCCAGTTGATTCGATATGTTTGCGGTGCGACGAGCGAGGATTTCCACAGCGTTCCGTCACCCCATTTATTTGAGCCCCATACGGCACCACTAGCCACTGTATATATCGACGAGCTAGTTATATAGTTCCCAGCGTCATCGAACACCGTTATGCCGAAGGCTACTCCCGCCCCAGCGGAAGCTAGAGCGATGGTTGATTCGACGATCTGCTTCATAGCCATTTCGCCACGATTGGTCAGATCTGCTGATTTAAGGATGCAGTTAAACGCCGCACCGTTATCGTTATAAACGGAGTTAGTGTTCGGTGTCGTGCTGCTGATAAACATCTTTGCGCCGCTACCGACACCGGTCAGTATGAAGCCCGTACCATTAGAAGAAGCGCAATCGTAGTTGAAACTGTGTGGTCCATTCCAGCGCAAACGCTTGGTGTCAAACCAGTAGTCATACGTTCCGGCGTTGCCATCCACAACGGTTGGGATACATACGCGATAGATGCCGCTTGCAAACGCAGCAGCAACTCGGGTCGGCTGGGTGCAGTAAACGAACGGTTGGCGAAGATCGGATGTGGCATTAACCTGCCCCAACGAGTTCGTCAGAGGAACCACTGAACCTAACGGGGTTACGGTGTAGCAGGAGTCCTGCGACACAAACAATGTTCCCAGCGGTGACGGTACGATGGATCTAGGGGCCACGCTACCGACGTTAAGCGATAGGTAGTTCTGAGCCAGACTACCGGATACAGCAGCGTCACCCGTAACCTGCCAGATCTGCGTTGACTTGAATACGATTAGTGCCGCCACGATACCGGCGGTCGCTGTCTGCACAGGCAGACCGGACAGAGCCGTAATGTTAGATGTATCGCCCACAGTCAGGGCTTGACCGGCGTTGGTCATACTCGTTGGAACGAGGACGTCGCTGTAGTAAAGCAGATTACCGCAAGCGAAATAGGCGCGGTTGTTGAAGTTGACAACAAAGGTCGGAACGCTTGGCAAACCATGCGTCGTTGTATTCATTGTCGAATACGCCGGTGCCGCAGGGTTGCTAAGGTTGATTACGCCAAAGAAACTTGAACCAGATCCGGTATAACCTGGGTGGGTAATGATGATGTTCGCACCAATCACAGCCATTGTCGGTGGCGTCCAAGCTCCGGTTGAAGCGGTCGATGTCGGGCGACCTTCCGAATTACCGGAAGTCGTATTGGCGATGGTTACAAACGAATTCGTTACGGTGTTATAGCAAAACGGCTGATCGTGCCCTGCGGTCAAACCCGTGGCGATCATGCCGAAGATATAGTTGCCAACCGTTATGTGGCACGAAACGAAACCCGGCGTTACAAACCCAGCGAATGACGTAAACGCCGAACCTATGCCCGGTCGAGGTATCACCTGTGATGGGTTCGACTGATCGAAGATTAAGTTAGCTAGTTGGCGGCAAGCGCCGGGGAACTTATCGGTCGAGTCGAATGTGTCCGCAAGCCCAATCGGACTAAATCGTATGGGCTGCGAGTCTCGGATTGCCATATATCACCACGGATCTAATTTCGTAGGCCGTACTGAACCGGCTGTTCGGAAGCGTCGTGGATCTAGTTTAACCTCTTTGACGACTTGCTGTTCGTCACCTTCGGTCAGAAGATGGACTTCAAGGAGTCGTTCACATTCGGCAACGTATCTGTCGTAACGCGCATCATCGGTGATCCGCATTAAACGCATGGCTGTAGCTTGTACGAGGTAATCTTGGTCGCTAAACCAAGGGATCGTAGAGCTTGTTTCAGGCGTAGTGATGTCTGGCCGCTGAACCATGTAACGATGATTAAGCGTCAGGTTTTGGTTCGACTGAGGATAAATGTAAAGCAGACCTACACCGCCACCAGCCACGGGGCTAAGATCGGTGGCCCATTCGTAAGGGTAGTTCGATGTGGTCGTTTTGTTCGGCTCGGAGTCGAACTGTTGGCGATTACAGGGTTGGAGGAAGTACGGCTGATCCTCGATGTAATACATCAATTCGTAAGTGCGAAGATAATCCGCTTCCAAATTGAAAGGGCCATTGCTATTCGCTGGAACGGCAATGGTCGTACTGACTAGATTGACTTTCAGGTTTCGGTGCAGCACCAAGTCGGATAGGACGAGATTTAATGCTCGACCGCCTTGTGCCGTATAGCCTGGGCATTTAGCGATTGAACATGCGTCTGCTACGATTTGGGCTGCGGTTATAGCCATGATGTCAATCGAAGTTAGGTTTTGATCCCAGCCTTCAGTTTAGCGTCAGCGATTGACTTCTCACCCTTCTCGATGTCGTGTTGGGCTCGTTCAATGCTTGTAGCCATGTTCTGAAGCGTCTGCTTTTCTTGCGACGTTAGTTTAGCACCATCTAGCTGTTTCTTCTCAAGTTGGCTCATAACATCGCGCATTTGACCCAACGCCGTAACGATTTGGTCACGCTTAGCTTCAAGTTCAGGGATCTCAGAACGAGTGCGTTGACGATCAAGCACATCGTGCAGGATGTCGATACGGCCGTTAAGCGACTCGACCGACTCACCATCATAGACATAACCACTGATATTCATGGTTTTGCCGTTAGGCATGGTCGCTTGAAGCGTAAAGTTACCAGTGATTGCGTTACCGGCTGGATTCAGTTCTTTATCGTTGCTCATTTGCTCTTACTCCTTGATTTGTAGGCTTTCAAGTCCTCGGAATGCAGGTGCGTAACCTTGGACTTAACTTGGTTTGCCTTATTGGCGATTTTCGCCCCTTCGGTTCGATTCACGAATTTGCCAGTTGTGGTGACAAACCCTCGTTGACCCGATGTGTGCAGGTCAACGTGACGCTTACCCATAGGCTCAGAAACCACCTTTCCAGATGGCTTCTTTATGGCGACTTTGGCGATCTTTGCCATTAGTGCGGACGGGCAGCTTTTGGCTTACCGTAGTGCATTGTGGTCGGCTTACGATAGGCGTTTTCGTTGTCGCCATGAATCGACTTCTCATGGTCCCAAGTACGCGCTACACGGCTCTTAATGTCAACCAATGTGTAAAGGTCGAACTCGTAAGTCTCACCGTGGTAGTAATCTACACCGTTAGTGGTCAAGCACAGTCCTGCACCGGCTGGGAGCTGGATGGTGTAGTAGTAAGTTGGGATCTCGACATCTTCCCAGACTTGCTTTTTCTCATCGCGCTCAGCGGGGTTAGCGCATTTGCGAACGGTCATGGTTTTGCCAGTTGGGCGCTCGTCAGTGTTACCAACAAACTGATCAACTTGAGCGACGGCAAGCGCCATGGCCTCAGCGTTGCTACGACCTTCTTCCGAAACCTTAAGTTCCTTTTGTAGGCGGGCGATCTCAGCATTGAGTTCCGCTACGGTTTGCTTCTTTTCTTCAGCCATGACTCTTACCTCTTAGAATGAAAATTATTGTGCCGCTGCGGCAGTTGGGTCGCCATCTTCAACTGGGGCGTCAACAGCTTCGTCAACCGGAGTGGTTGGGGCTTCAACAGCTTCGTCAACCGGAGTGGTTGGGGCTTCGTCAACGCCAGCAGGCGCTTGAGTTTCAGGCTCGACAACTTCTTCAACTGGGGCTGGTGCGATCACATCCAGTCGGGTGACAGCTTTCGTTGGATTGATTTCGACCGGATCTTCATTGCGGCCAAAATGTACGTGATGTGGTTCCATGTCGTTCTCCAAAATTAGAAGGAGTAGCCCCGAAGGGCCACTCCATCATTTACCGATTACTCGGTTGCAGTACCAGATGTATATCCAGTGCTGAAGGCCGAGCTAGACTCGGTACGAGCCAGATAAGCGTTGTTCAGGATGATCGTACCATACATCATCTTCCATGAAACAACACGGGTCTGGTTGTGCGGGTCAGACTTATCAGCTTCGCGCAGATAGTGGTACTCAACATCATCCAGCAGAACTTGACCGTAAGCGTCTGTGCCGAAGTAGAACGTCGGGAATACAGTAACGCCAGAGGCAGGAGCGGCAGGAGGGGTTTGAGAAGCACCAACACCTGTGATAACAACAGTCGAACCCGAGGCGAGTTGCGTTGCGTTACCAGCCAAAGGACCCGACGAAGGACCAGAAGCCGACAGCCCGAGGTTGACAGGAGCTGCGGTAGTGCCGATATAAACGTTGAACACGTAACCAGCCAAGGTTGGTACGGTAACGCTTATCGAACCTGCGCCAGAACCGCCGACAGTGATTGCGCCAGATACTTGGTAAATCTGCTGTTCAACCGAAGTCGCAGCAGGCGCACCAGTGACTTGAATGTAATACGTACCAGCGGCCAAAGCACCGCCAGTAGTGGCAGGGGTGCCACTCACAGCGTTTTGACCCTTCCAGTAAGGGATCATATTCGACTTGCAGAAGCGTGCGCCGCCCCACTCGCCAAGGTCATTGTTATACAGACGGTTTACGTCGCTGTACGACCATGCCGTAGCGATTGTCGAGTTCTGACGTAGATCCTGGGCAACCAGTGGGTGTACGAGAGCGACGTAGTGTGGCATGACCGATGGGCTGTTGCTAGCCTTGGTCTTACCGTCCATGTCGATCTTCATATCTTCACGTTCATCACCGGAGAATGTTGGGGCACCGAAGGTTTCCAGAGCGCCGACAATCTTACCGATTTCAACCGGACTGTTCACGTCGGTTGCTACCAGCGAAGCGCGGTTGGCTTTACCGTTAGCATAGTTGACTTGAGTTGCAGTCATCAGAATGTTCAGAACGTTACGTTCAATCGTTTCTGGTTGTTGTAGAGCGATCAGACGAATAGCCTGCTTGAACAGCGGGTGTTTGATCGTCATGTCAGCAACGTCGGTCACACGTACCAAGTCACCCCATTGCTGAGCTGTGGCCGAAACCTGAGCGATGCTGATTGATTCACCAGCAGCAGGTACGCCTTCAGACAGAGGTGCAAACGGCAATGGTAGACGCTCATAGCGCGTGGCGGTATAGGTAACGCCGGTATTCTTTTCAATACGCAGCGGTTGACCGAACTGATACGCAACGAGTTGGCGCTGCGATAGACGCAGAACTTCGTCTTGGATGTGTAGCTCGATGTCGTTAGCAATCGTTTGACCGCTAGGACCCGGCGAGTAGTTGGTGACGCCTGGGGCGATTAGACCCAGAAAAAATGTGAGTGCAGTTTGTTTCATTTTAAGTACCTTTAAATACGGATATTTTCAAGGCGCTTGGCACGTTTTTCGGCGTCCGTTAGGCGACCGGAGGTTGCATTCACATCCGACCGACCGCTTGGGGGCGTAGTACGACCAGCACCGGCTTTTTTCGATGTGGCGGTCGTCGAACCCGTTTTCAGCTTGCCGTCTAGCATATCCCGGCCAATTAGAACCTGAAGGATGCCTTCTCGGGGAGCGTCGTTACCATTCGCACGAATACGCTGTAGTTCAGCCTCAACACGATCTTTGTAAGCATCATAGAGCTTTGGCTTGGTTACAGCGAGTTGAGCGAATGTGGCTTTATCGTTCAAGTCAGCGGCTTGTCTTGCAACATTCCGTGACTCCTGCTTTGCAGCACGCGCCTCGCGGTTAGCCATAACAGCATAACGCTGCCATTGGTCAGCCTCGGGGTTACGAAGTACAGCCTCTTCCTCTTCCCAAAGTCGTTGTTCTTCAGTTTGTCGAACTGGCTGCGGATTAGCTGCTTGGCGTCGAGCTTCTTCAAGTTGACGTTGAGCGTCGCGTAATTGTTCTTCGGCTCGTTGAGCGCGTTCCCGAGTCTCGATAATCGCCTTTTGAGCGCGACTAATTCGAGGTTGAGGTTCTGGATCAGGATCATTCGGATCAGGGTCGTTAGGCTCTGGATCGTTGGGGTCCGGGTCATTCGGATCAGGATCGTTCGGATCAGGGTCGTTAGGCTCTGGATCGTTCGGATCTGGATCGTCAAACGGATCGTCCACACCTGGGGCTGCGATTGCGAGTAAAAAGAACAGATACGACTTCAGCTTTTTCCACATCTTAACTTCTCCTTGGTCGGTTACGCCGTACCGGGCGAAACGATGCTTAACGGGCATTACGCGATTTGGACACGTACAACTTGATTGCTTTGATTCGATCTTCGTGGCTGGGATACATCCAGCTTGACGACTCACCGAGCCTTAGCACTGTTATTAAAGCATACCCCAAACCGACTTTGGCTGCATAACGATCCGCAACAAATTCGGTCCATCGGCATATACGTTTAATTAGAAACGGGCAAAACAGAAGTGTCAATACCCTAAGCTCAGAATGATGCCAATTACAGTGCGCGGTTTCGTGGGCGATCACAGCTTCCTGCTGGCACTCCAACAGGATGTTGAAGAGGGTTCCCGTGTAGATCCGCTTCCACCATAAGAAGCTAACTGAGCGGGCAATGAACTTATCATCGACCGCTACAATTTTAATGGTCATTCTGCTGGCGATGGTTCTGCAGGCGTTGGTTCTGCAGGCGTTGGTTCTGCAGGCGTTGGTTCTTCCGCAACTGGCGACTCAGAGGTCGGATCAGCTTGGGTTGCTTGTGCCGCCGAAGCTGCGTAGGCGTTCAACTGGATGCCGAACTGTGGGTCTAGCTTTTGAAGGATCGGGTTGCAAACCTTACCCGGAAGTTCAAGCAAACCTGCGAAAATAGCGCGAACTTCGTGTTCGAAAAGATCTTCTAGCTTAAACATGATTTACTCCTGGCTCTTTGGTTGAAATGTACTGCGAATGGATTAGTGTATCACGGAGCTGTCGATGCGTTGTTAGCGGCCCATGGTAGCGGGTTTTGAACTTCTACCGGATTGGTAAGCAGTTGAAGTTGTGTATTGATACTAGCTTCTGTGGCAGCTTGGTTTACACCAGCTTCCCATACCCAACCAAGTACCTGAGCTTGCGTCAGGTTTGCGTAAGGGGTGAAGTTTGGATCACCTGCTTGTGGTGGAGTAAATGAAGCTGTATCGTAAACAGTAGCATTGTGTGTACCGTCTGTGCCGTTACAGCGCCAACCAGCAGTCATCACAACCTCAGAGAAGCCATTGACCGTTTGTGTTGACGAGTTTAGGTATTCAATTAACCATGCGATTTGATTTGTCATTTTAGATTCCTACTTTTGCTTTAAGGGCAGCAATGTCGGCTGCTTGTGCAGTTACTGTAGCGTTGAGTTCTTGGATTGCCTTAGTAAGCGTAGCCACTAGGAAGCTGGTATCTATGCCCTGATAAACCGGCTTGCCTTCAGCGTCCACAGCATCCTTAGTACCAGTTACGCAGTCCGGCACAACAGCTTGAAGTTCGTGGGCGATGAAGCCTTGGCCTTTAGACTTATCAGCAACCCAGTCATAGGTTACTGGATTAAGTTGGCTGACTGTAGCCAACGCATTTTGCATCGGCTGGACGTTTTCTTTTAGGCGGTAGTCGGAGACCGTATTGTATGAAACTGAGGCTGTCCCAAGTTGAGCAATCGATCCAGCACTGCTTCCGTTATACCCAAATATCACATAACCTTGACCTGTGGGGGTTCCTGAAACATGCCCAATAGATATAAGAGACTGTGAAGATGCACCATAGTTCGGTAATAAAGCAATGCCATTCGCATATGCGGCCGCACTCGTAGTCCCCACCAGCAAGTTACCGCTGGAGTCGATACGCATGCGCTCGGCTGCATTGGTTGCAAACAGTATGTTTGAGTTCGACTCGTTCCATAAGTAGAAGTCGTTAGAACCCGGATAGCCTATATACCCAGCGCGAGCATTTGCGGCATAAAAGTTGACGTAAGTGGAAGGGCCGCTACCTTTATTGGTATAGTTATCTTGGAATGTAACTTGTGTATTCGTAGATTGAACGTGCAACCTAACCCCAGAAGCGGCGTTTCCTCCAATCCCCAGATTCCCGCTAGCATCCAGCGTCATCGCTTGGGTGAAGCTAATAGCGTTACCTGCTGTGCCGGAAGGGGCGTTGTACCATAGGTGTTGACCGCCATACTGAAGATAATTAGAAGCGTAATCCGAATTCTTGTAGTATGCGGCACTACCTTGGATATATGCGTTCTTTACTATACCGACTCGGTCATTGGCGGAATATGAATAAATAGAACCGCCACCTAGCTGGATCGCTGTATTATTAGACCAAGCACTCGGCGTAACTCCCAAGCCGAGGTTGCTTCCGTCGAATACCAATCCAGATCCAGAGCTTAAAGCCCCAGATCCATTAAAGTACGCCACGCCGTTCGCCGTACCTGAGACCGGTGCGCTAGACCAAGCAAACGCGCTACCAGTCCAAGTCAAAGCTGTATTAGCTACGGTGGGCGCGGTTATAAAGCCGGTCGCACCAGAACCCGTTTGGTAATGAACCTGATTGGCCGCACCACCAGCAATGTTAGTTGCGGTGCCAACGCTTAATGCTGATTGACTAGTCCAAGTTGGAGAGCCAGTGCCACCCGACGTAAATACTTGCCCAGTCGTTCCGGGTGATACAAAACCAGTTGTATTTGTGGCTGACTGATAAGGTACGTAGCCCGAGTTACCACCAGTTATGTTCGCTGCTGAAGAAACGCTTAATGCCGCAGGATTGACCCATGTTGGTACCGCAGTTGAACCATTACTTTGAAGCAGATAATTCGCCGATCCATAACTACCATTGAAAGCCACGGCGCCACTTGTATTGATTGTCATAGCGTCCGTTGCGGAGCTATTGATGACAAAGTGGATTGGATTTGACCCAAACGTACCGATAGCTAAATCGCCACCGCTAGCGCCAAGATACGTATTGTTTGGTGCGCTAAACGCACCTGAGCCAGACGAGAAATTACTGCTATTGATGCCAAAATCGCCGTAATAATTCGAATCTGTACCTAAATTGTTCGATACGATGTAGTCAGTTGAAGCCGACGTTCCAGAGTTTGTATTCTGGATGATCGTCTGCATATAGCTGTTGACTGAGCCGCACCAAGCGTTAGCGATATTTGACCCGCTATAGGTCAAAGCGCCGTAATTGAATCCAGCCCCGATGTTTGACGAACCGCTTAACGCTGCTGTGGCCGTAACAGTCGTTCCCCTGATCGCAGCCGCAGTCGTTGAACCAATCGTTGTGCCGTCAATCGAACCGCCTGTGACAGCCACAGAATTAGCATTCTGCGTTGACATGGTTCCGAGGCCACTGATCGCCGTATTCGGGATCGTGGTTGCGGCCGTCATTGCGCCAGTTCCGTTGCCGTAAACGTAGCCGGTTAAGCTGTTTGCCCCAGTACCACCGCTAGCAGCATTCAACGTACCAGCGAGTGTTATAGCACCTGTCGATGACGTGTTAGGTGTAAATCCGGTAGTTCCGGCGCTAAAGGACGTGACTCCGTTGAACGAACTCCAAGCGAATCCACCGCCGGTAGTCCATTGCAGGAATTGACCGCTTGCTGTCGGCGCGGAGATATACGAGGTCGCTCCCGCAGCAGTTTGGTACGGCACTTGGTTAGCCACACCTGCGGCTAGATTGTTCGCCGTTGTAGCCAGCGTTGCCGTGGCTGCGTTGCCACCGATACTCAAGCTCGAAGCGGTACCCGTAAGTCCCGACCCACTACCGGAGAAACCCGTAGCGTTAAGTACGCCTGTGCTTGGCGTGTAATAGAGCTTCGAGTTCGATACGTATTCTTTAACCGCTTGACCGCCAGTTATTGCCGCAAATACGGGGTATCTAACCGCAGCGGTCGATGTGTCGTTGGCGATTATTACGCCAGGTGCCGGAGCTGGTATCGGTAACTGCATGTTAGTTTCCGTAATAAGAAACGAAGTCGCCTGACGTGCCGTTCAGATAGACCAGTGTCAGATTGCTAACCGAAATGGACAGCGAAGATCCAGGGTTCAAAACGTAACCGTTGCCGCTGCCCGTCTGAGTGTTATTTACCCCAGTTGGACCAACGCTTATCGGATTGGCGTTATTGATACTTGCTGTGATGATCACACCATTTACCAACGCCCCAGAACCTAGCTGGATCTGAGTTCCAGTCGTGGCGATAGCCTTTTGACCAGCAATCATCGCACCTTGAGGACCACCAATACCCGCCGTATTCGACGCGATTGTCGATAGGGTTGATAGCCCGGTAACTTGGTTCGCCGATGTAGCTGCACCGGTTGGTAGCGGTAACGAAGTGGCGCTAATCGCCTGCACCGCTGGGAAGTTGTTGACGCTGACCGTCTGAATAACCGAACTAACTGGGATGTAGGTTCCGGCAGTCGGTGGAGTACTTAAAGTTGTACCCTGAGTCACATTACGCCAAGTGGTGCCAAGATACTGGGCGGGCGTAACAGTGATGTTGTACTCATCGACCTGTTGCAGGTAATCGTTGGTGTTATAACCAGTGCCCGCAGCAGTCGCAACCCAGTTAATGTAACTGAATTGTGTCTCTGCCAACTGCGGATTCTGCGGTACCCATTGGCCGGTCGAAGAGTTGTAAACGTAGCTAGCGATGTTCAGCAACCCGTTTGAAACGTAAGGGGCTGCTGAATCTAACGTGTTGGGGTCAAAGCCAATGTAGAGCTGTCGATTTGGGTGGCCTTGCTGATTGGTGTTGCCCATACTTAACCTCTAGGAATACCACCCGGCATTTGGTCGGGGTGAATACCTCCCGGTGGCTGCTGGCCGGGACGCGGCATTTGCGGCTGAGCCCCCATTCTAGGGGTTCCAGCTACGCCGGGACCAGCACCACCCGGGATACCCGGTTGACCTTGAGGCTTAGGCATTGCAGCTTCGCGTTTCTTTTGCAAGGCTTGCATATGCGATTGGATGTGTGATCGTATCATGCCCGTTGGATCTGTGGACATTTTACCGGCCATAGAGTGCGACTGAATGTGCTGAGCGTCATCGTCGCCCTCATGCACCTCAACCATGATCCCATTGACCATCATTTCATTCTCGATCTCAGGATCAATGGTGAACTTGTTGCGATCATCGATAAGGATCTGACCTCCCAGCTCTGGGCCGAATACGTTATCAACCATTGTGTCGAGGATCGGAGCGATGTCCAGACGGCGACCGTTGAGCTGCTGTGGCGGTATGCCGCGCAGAACGTTCATGGTAGCGATCTGTTGCTGCATACGCTGCATGTTCATCACGAAGCTGGTGCCCGACCATTGGAAGAAATAACGTTGACCCCATTGATTAGGTTCAACTTCGACCATTGAGGCTTTCAGACCAATCTCGCCGATGTTAAGAACACTCAACTCTTCTTCACGGAACTGGCTGTCGTACTCGAACAGACGCTCCATAAGTGGATTCAGGATCTCTTCTTCAAATCGCTCGGCGTGATCAACCACAGCGACTGAACCTTCCTGCATCTGAGCGCCGACAGCTTGGGCGTTCTTCTTGCCGCCCTGTGGGCGACCCATCATCATTTCGTTGACATCGAGCGACTGATTGATTCGCATTTCAATCGACTGACACATCTGCACCGAATCTTTCCAAAGCTGTGGGAAGGAGTGCAGTTGAGTTGAGTTCGGATCAACCGGCCAGACAGCCGCGAGGCCGAACACCATCATGGCATAATTCGGGTTCTTCTCGGGGTCCGTCATAACGATGGGTAGCAGCGAATACATCGCCGAATCCTGACCCATGTTCCAGAAGTCGTTAAGGTTCCATTGCAGGAACTTTACCGGCTCGATCTTGGAAATGCCGTTAAATGAGCCAGCAATACGATCCACAGGGGCTGAGATAATTGGTCGCTTCTGTCCCCATTGCGGTGCCTTTATGATGCCAATTATCTCGTTTTCGCCTGCGTAGTAAACGTAAGCGAGTTCCTTCTTACCTTCCTCAAACTCCAAGCGAACGTGCGCTTCATAAATCAAAGCGTATTTGTTGGTACCCTCGGTCTTAATACCGGCGTCAGAAACGCGCTTCTTCTCAGGGTTGTACTTCTCTTGACCTTTACGGTCGGCGATCCACTTGCCGAGTTCTTTTTCCTCGTCGATGACAAAGATTCCCTCTTTGATCATCCGCTCGATCTGACCCTTGGACATACGCAGCTTGACAGCGGTGATGTCGGCCTTCTCGACCTTGTTGCAGGTTGGAGGAATAACGACGAGATCCTCAGTCGCAAGATCCACGACCTCAGGCCCTTCTTCCATGACCGTTTTTGTTTCTTCGACATCTTCTTCCTCGTTCAGGTCCTCAAGTTCGACTTTCTGACCATCGACCGTTTCAAGGATTGGGTTGCGACGAGTGACTTCCGTCAGGGTGCGATAGTTGCGCTTCCAGTCAACGTAAAGCGACCACTGGCCGGTCACATCCCCTGAGATCAACATTGATCGCACCAGCGACTTCAGATTCGTGCTGCGGATGTAATGTTCTAGAAGCGCCAATTGTGGTTGAGGCTCTTGGTGATCCGAACCCACAGCCTCTACGTGCTTGTATTTGTTCGGGAAAAGCTGCTTTAACGTGCGCTTGGCGCGGGCGTTAATACCGTCACGTACCGCTGGAATGTAGCAGCGGGAGTTGCCAACGTACTGTTGGTTTGTGTCCGGCTGCGCGTTGTAGATATTCCAGTACTCTTCGATAGCCTCGTTGGCTTCTTCGCGGTTCTTGAACGCCTCACGGATGGTCTTGTAGAACCCTTCGCACTTCTCGTAGATGTCTGAGTCAGGCTTTGACGCCCAGTTTTCAACGGAGTCCTTCTCGCCATCCTTCTGGATGGTCTTTGAATCGCTCATCTGGGGTTTCTTTTTAGCCATAACTATCGTCCGGGCAGCGCACTTAAATAGGGGGTTCCTGTCGAGTTTACAGCATTCGCAACGGATTTACGCGGGCCATTATCAGATTTATTTATTGCAGTTGTCAACGTTTCAAGGGCTTCGATAAGCGTTCTGGCTGAGTTACGCATTGGATCTGAGGCGCGTTCACCACCTGGTCGAACCGGCCAATGGTAGCCAGACGCTAGTGCTTTCATCGTACCTTGAGCGTTTTGATCGACTTGCAGCAAGCGACGCCCGTTCATTTCAGTCCGAATCAACTGTGATAGACCGCCTCGGCTCATAACGCTGTTTTCAGCCTTACTCGGACTGAACCCAGCCGCTTTCAATGCCGCCAGCAACGGATTACGCCCCACCTGATCAAAGATCTCAGCGGGTGCCCAAGCAGCAATCTGCTTACCGGGATAAAACGCCCGCACCATTGCCACCATATCCGGTATCGCTTCGTTCGGCATTTGCGGTGATACCCAGTCGTTGACCACCGTGACGTATCGCCCGTTGATCGCTACCAGTACAGCGGCAGTCTCTGAGTTTGTTGCGTTACAGGCCAACACAAGCATTTCGCGCCGGTTGACCACATACCCATCGGTGATGTTAGCCGTACCGAAGTCAGCGTAGATCGGTACGCCAGAGAATACACGCATTGAGTACGCCAAGGCGTTCAGTATGTCGCGCTTTCCGGTTGGGAAGTTCAAGATCTGACTGATCAACTGCTGGTGGGCTGAACGACCCCCAACAAGCACAATATCGCCCGCTTGGAAGAACGGACGCAGCCCCATGATGAACTGAGCCTTATCGCGGTCCTGCGGGGCGTTTACGGGGCGTAGATCGATGTATTGACCTGTTCTTAGGGCGTAGGCCCGCATCGGCTGCAACAGCCAGTCATCAAGCGAGTTCTTTTCAATAACGACTTCCGAGTCGTGGCGGTCGGACATACGGAACGCCCCCTCAACGATTTCATCCGGTTGCCAGTATTCACCCCCAGACTGGTGGACGTATATACGCGTCCCGACCCGACTGACCGTTACGTGCCCTGTCTGGTCGGACTTCTTCACTTCGACTGTCCGAGCGGGGTCAATGATCGTGATACGCGGCGCATAAGCTACCGGAGCCACATCTTCGAATCGAAGCATTTCCTCTGTGAATGGCTTACCCTGACTACCGGCAGCGACCAGCATGTACTCCTGCATAAACTCGCGCAGCATCCCTTCTCGGGCGTAGTGATCGCGTTTCTTACGTATCCACTCCATCGGGTATCGTTCTTCCCAGAGCGATTTCGCATCCGGGTCGTCGATGTCTCGGTCACAGATCGGGAACTTCGCGCAAAGCCATTCAGGGGAGGCTTGGGCTCGACTGAGCAGACAATCGTCAGCCAGAGGTGTTCCGGTAAGTCGGATCTTACCGAACTCTTTATCCATCGCTGGCATGAGCTGCAAGTGGATCTTTTTCCAGTTCTTATCGACGCTGAACGTATCCCGTACCATTTCCGCGTTTTCAATGTCATCGAGATATGCCCGATCAGGACGCATGTCGTTGTGCTTGTAACCGCGAATTTCCTCTTCCCAACCGTGAGCTTCGATTAACACGCCGTTACTGAGCAATATCTTGTTCTCAGCCCACACCGAACCTTTCAGATTGCCAAAGAGCTGCAGCAACTTCATGTTCGTTAGTATTTCGTGCTTCATCGCCGATATACGCTGACAAGCCTTTGTGTACGTCTCCCCGAAGATCAAACAATAGTTGAAGTTCTTAAACCCACCCTCCATCAGAAGGAACTCTTCGGATAGTGTGGTTTTCGCCCCTTCTCGGAACGCTTCGATAGCTACGAACTCTTCGGCGCTCGACCACAGATCCATGAGGCTGATATGGAAGGGTGGCGACGCTTGACGGTGGCGATGGCTGAACAGAATCGTCGAACCAAGGGCTCGATCACAGCTTATCTCTTTTAACAACGCTTCATTCGATAGGCCCATTGGTTATCTCGGTTCTTTGGGAATGCTTTGGAGTATAGCGGGCGGTTTCATTGTGTCAACTTTGAGATACACCTAGTGGCATCTGGTTAATATACGCAATGCGTGCAAAGGCTTACAACTATGCGCGGTTGGGGGGACGGGCGGCCGCAACAATACCCCCCGTCCGTCCCCCTCCCTGGGGGTTCCCAGAGTTGCCAAACGCAGCGCCGACCCTAGCGGCAA
>Ga0164297_10003103_pt1 | contig 15731 bp, 14 predicted proteins | sample GEODES058metaG_FD_113539 | JGI IMG/M metagenome (GOLD analysis project Ga0164297, IMG submission 113539) | Dystrophic lake water microbial communities from Trout Bog Lake, Wisconsin, USA - GEODES058 metaG | ecosystem: Environmental > Aquatic > Freshwater > Lake | place: USA: Trout Bog Lake...
CTCCTCCGCCGAGATGCGGGAACTTGTTACGCTTGAGCCGGCCGACGCGTGACCATTGAGGCACTTTCTGAGCCTGCAGGCGGTGGAGGAGGACGTCAAGGTCGAACCCCGCGATGTTGTGGCCCACAATGACATCTGGATCCAGCTGCTGCAGTCGTGCGAGGAAGAGAGCCAGCAGCGCTCGCTCAGATGCTGCGCTGTGAAGCACAGGTGCGCCCGTGCGCTTGGCGACCGGATGCACGCTGTTCTCCTGGTCAACCGCCTGATCCCATCCGGGCGGGAACGAGACGCCATCCAGGCGGCGCACGATGCTGAAGTGACGCAGCTGCTGAAGCGTGTTCCACTCAGCAGTCGCCATGGGCGTCTCGCAGCTTGCGCCACGGCACACGACGCAACTGGCAGCGGCGATCTCGTTCACGTTGCTGCGGTGGTTCAGCACCGTCTTCAGGTTTAGCGACGCCACCACCAGTGGCGGCGGCTCACGACCAGCTGCCTGCGCAGTGTCGCCGCCGACGAGTGTGGAGACTCCCTTGCCTTTTGCATCGCGGGGTAGGACGATCTCCAAACGACACCAGCTGCGCTGCTGGCCAGGATCGATGCGCTGCGCGCCAGTGAGCGCCAGCCAGCTGGGCCCCATGATCTTGCGCTTCAGCAGCAGCAGCTCCGTGCAGCTGGTCTGCGTCCCGAACAGAGCGCTGAAATTGGAGCCGCGCAGGTAGCTGGGCATCGCCGGCTGGTCCGCCGGGTATTTCACCTTGACCACATACTGCGCCCCTCGGATCACGTCGCCGCGCTCGAACGCGTAGTGCCGCTTCACGGTCTTCATGGCCGTGATGGTGGTCACGCCACGGGACAGGAGCGCCTGGCGGAGCTCATCACGCAACGGCTTGCTGCGGAGGTTAAGCGCACGCAGAAGTGCGTTCTTGGCGGTCTTTTTCGCATCCTCGCCCTGGGCAGCCTCCAGCGCCTCCTCCAGGCCAGCGAGCTCGCCATGCTCGTCATCGAACAGCTTGCATTGCGGCTCTGGAACAGCAAACAGGCAGCGCTGGAGGCCCTCGACAGCAGCACAGGCTGACACGTACTCCTGCGCCTTCGTGCCTGGCGTCGCGGACGGCACCGGCACTTTGCCGAACAGGAAGACGGTGCCTGGCACAGAGCCGCTGTCTTCATACGCATCCAGGAAGAAGAAAGGCAGACGCCCATCGCCATCCAGCGGCAAGCTGCCATCCGGCGCCACAGCAGCAGGCGCTGCCTCTTCCACCTCATCAGCGCCCATGGCGTTGTCAGTGCCATCGCCTAGGCCGTAGACTGCAGCCCAGCCCATCTCCGCGGCGGTAGGCCCCTCTGGCATGATTGGGGCCTTCAGCCCTGCGGGCGTTTCAGCCGCCACAGCATCCAGAGACGCCGCGAATGCGTTTGCAGACATCGGCGGAACAGTGGCAGCAGCAGTAGCAGCAGCAGGCACCGCGTTCTCCACATCGTCGTCCATGGGCAACGGGCCACTGCCATCCATGTCCTCGTCAGGCGTGTTCCCTTGCTCCGGCGTGTCCAGAGACAGGGGCAGCGCGCCACCGCCAGCACGGAGAGCTGCGCCCAGCGCGGATGACGCGCCGTAGCGGATGGAAGTGCCTGGTGTGGCTGCCGGCGCCGGGAACGTCGGTCCTGTTGCGCCAGGACGCAGAAACGGGTTGGTGGTGCCCATCATCATGCCGGGCATGCCATACGCGCCGTACATGAACCCTGGTCCACGCCCAAGCGTAGCCGGCGTCTGCATGCTTGCCACCCCTCCCGCCGCCGCCGAGCTGGAGTGCGGCGCGACAGAGGCGCCACCAGCTGGTGCATCCATCCCCGCGAGGATATCATCCAGCAAGCTATCCGTGTTGCCGCCAGGAGCAGGCGCGCCAGGGAAGGCGACGGGGCCAGGCGTCGCCTCGGCAGCCTTCCGCTTCGACGGGTTCGCGGCCTGCGTTGTTCATGGCGGTGAGTCGTGCGTGAGTGCGAGCGACGTTGCTGCTGACGGCACGGACAAGCAGCGACTCTGCCGAGAAGCTCTTTGGGGACGTGCGCGTGTTGTGTGGCTTGGCGGGAAACATTATGTGGGAGGTGGGAGACGGACCTGCATAGCCGCAGCTTGTGCGAACAGCTTCTGCACGTCCAGTCTGTATTTGGCGGGCTCCTCCTTCTTGGCGGCAGCTGCACTGCCGGGAGCAGCTGGCGCGCCGTCCTGTGTGCACAAAGGGCAGTCGTGACAGCCGGCAGGGCGTGTCAGTGTGTTTGCAAAGAGCGCAGTGGGGTTCATAGCCAGCGCCGCAATGTGCCGCGCATCTGTGCACACGCAGTGTGCGTGTTGTCGCTGCACCAGCGCAGAGCGCGGCGGTGTGCACGCGCCTTGCCAGTCTTCAGCTTCTTGGCTGCCGGCTTGGTGCCGTCTGGCGCCGGCGCCTCCGGCTCGTCATCACCCGAGTCCCGGTCCGCGGTCTCCCAGTCGTCCTCCTCCCCAATGTCCTGGTACCTGAGGCGCAACACACACAGCGCCCAAGCGAAGTTGTCTTAGTGCTCAGGACTGTCAAAGCCTTTGAACGAGCCCGTTGAGCCCGCACGACGCGACGCACCCGCCGTCCTCATCACCCACGACGAAACCTCCCGTCTCGAGACGCCGCTTGGCCACGAGACTGGCATACTGCTTCTCGTCCAACTGCGCACGCGGGGCAAAGACACGGACGACCACACCGCGGGGCCGGGCGGGAGAGAGAGACCGCGCGTCAGTGCACCACCGGGACGCAATACAGAGGGGCGTGTCATACACGCCAGCTGTGTGTGGGGGCGTGTGCAGCGCGCAGGGCCAGCGAGCAGCGCGCACCTCGTCGTAGATGTCATCCTCGCGCTTGAGCTCGTAGTCGAGGACACGCTTGTTGTTCCCGCCTGCTTTTGCCTCGCGCAGCGCGTTGAGCTTCTCCTTGGCGGCGTCCACGCGGGACGCTGCCCGGCGGGACGAGCGCTCCATCGACGGGGGAGGACTCTGAGAAAGAACTGACGTGGCGCGGCTTGATTGTTGTTTGGTGCGGAGAGAGTGCACGCAAGGCGGAGGTATGTTGAGCAGTCACCGACGTGGCGCGCCTGATGTTCGCGGAGAGAGCACGCAAGGTTGATAGTTGAAACACAGTGCTGGCTCAGCCAGACTTGGTTGGCGGCGGCGGCGATGGAGATGGCGGTGGTGGCACGCCGCCAATCATGCTTGCCCCGCCGTAATAGATGCTCTGGCCCGCCAGGTCGCAGCTCACGGGGCGGATCTTGAGGTCGACAACGCCCTTGTCGCGCTGGGCGATTGCGTCAAAGGCAGAGTAGCTGAGATCCAGGTGGCGTTCGTCTCCACAACACCACCGCTTGTTGCCGCTGTTAGGATGGTGGCACGGACAGCTGTCGCTAATCATAACGACCACACTGCGCCGTCCAGGGTCCAAACAGCCTTGCCACGGACCGAGCGCACTGTTCGCCAGGCCGCGCGTACGGCCAGGGACGCACATGACCTCATAGCATCGCCCGCAATCGCCAGTGAGCCCCCAGTCATAGCCGCCCATAGTCTGCGCCGCTGCGATGTAGTCGTTGTGCGGCAGCTTGTTCTTGTAACCACAGCTGCCCGTGTAAATATTCATGCCATCCGGTCCTGGGCCCCCTGGACCGCCATACCATGTGCAGCGTCCATCGCTCCAGCCACTCGTCATGTCTCCCAGCTCGCGAGCGTGGCGGTGGATGGTGTTGTTGATGAACACGTTGGTAGAGCTCTGCTCCGTGTGCACAGCCTCCATCGTACTGTTCACCACTTCCACAGCGTCAGCAGGAGAAGTGGTCACATTGTGCGCAGCGCCGGTGGCGTTGAGGCACACAGCAGGCGGCGCTGAGGCCTGGGTCTCAGCGGCAGAGCACGCGGCGGCTGCGCCACCGGAGGTGAGCAGCAGCGTGGTGGCCATGACGAGCGTGGTGAGCGTGGTGGTGCTCATCTGCGCATGTTGAGTGCAAGGGGTCAGGTGACTCGTGGACGCATCGTTGGGACAAGCTTATCTGCTTGTGTGGTGGCCAGTGCCACGGAGACCGTAACACGCCGGTGGAAACGCGCAGGTGGGTCGTGACGCGACGCCCCATCGGACACACATAGCGGGCGGGATTCGCGCGCTTTTGGCGGCCCAGAAAGCAGAGAGAGTGTTTTGCAAATTTGCTGTGCCGTACGCGCGCAGGGGGCTACGTGTCAATGACGCACCGTGAGCGCGAGTGTGTCAGCGTCGCCTGCGCTGTGGCTGGTGTGTGTGCTCGGAAAAAAAGGCTAAGAACAGTTTGGCCAACGGAACTAGCGAAGGGCCAGCGAGAAGCTTCCCGTCGATATGATACCCCTTCCGTCACAAAATTGCGCAGAGGCCCAAATTTGAAGCCTGTCCATCACGGGCCGTGCCGGAGATCCGTGTGCAAGCTCGTGCTGATGGTCTCTAGACCGGAAGAGAAGCGTCAAGAGGGGCACACAATTGCACCCCTGGCACGCGGATGCCACCCCGCGGAGAAGCCGCATGTGGGTCGACAGTGCCGTAGCGCTCCGCAAACACAGGTGGCAGTGGCCATGCTAAGTGAGGCGGCGCTGCAAGCCAGAGGCGAAGCAAATGCCGCCTACTTCTTCGCTCAACCCGACCTCCCTCATCGCTGAATGCGCCGCGTGCATGCCAGATGGCGTGGTTGTGTAAAAATTGGACGTCACCCGGCTGGAGGCGCATGTCGAGTCGGAACTCATCCGATGCCGCCAGGGAGTCCGCAGCATCCAGCGCCTTGATTTGTAAGTCAGTCAAAGGCGGCAGCTCCGGCCACCGTGCATGTGCAGCTTTGATGAAGCTCCTATCATACATGCTGACGATGCGCCCGTCGGGAGCCTCATTGAACACCGGCATTTGGAATGTCGGTCCTTTCCCAGCTGGGATTTCCCCTTTGCGATCACTGTGGAAAGGCTGCAGCAGCGTGTGTGCCAGCTCTGGCCGCGTGTCAGCAAGCGCATTGAAAATCGCAGCTGATGACACCACCTGTGAATCGCCGCCGCTCGACGCCTGCCGCAGACAGAGCAGCCCAACGACATCACAGCTGTCCGTGTGGTACGGCTGCGCGACACTCGTCTGGTACAACCTTGTCTGCGGGTCACTCGCGTCTCCGCCAACGTCTTTCACGTGGCCCAGCACGTGGCCAGCTCTGTTCTGCGGCACAGGCGTGCCAAGCAGGAGGCCCAGGAGCCAATACGCAGTGGCGGCACGTTCAGTGCCCCAGTCTCGCACTGGCAGTCCGCGAAGAAGGAAAAGGCCGTGGCCAGCGTAGAGTTGGTGGCAGGCTTTGTCCATGACAGCACCCACTGCTCCACTATCGACTCCTTCCGGCCACGCTGCGATAGACAGTAGGTCTGCACTACCGCAGCGCGATACAGCCGCGTCCAGCTCCTCAATCTCATGTGCAGTGAGCGCGTGTGTCCACACCGACGGTGAGTGTGCAAGCTCTGAAGCTGTCCACACGCACGGGCCCACTGCCCGGGGCAGTGCTGCGGAGACGGCTGACGACATCAGCCGCGCCGAGATGGATATTACGATGGCGGCGCATTGTGACAACGTGGTGCGTTGGACATTGGGCAGCCTTCCCACAGGACGATGGCCGCCTCACGAGGCATCTTCCCCGAACAGACGACGTCAGGAATGCCATGCCATGCAATCAATGAAACTGCCGTTTGGTCGCTTTGATGCGATCATTCCTTGCTCTCGCCTTCCTGAGCTGTGTTTCCCCCCTCCTCTGCTTCCGCCGCCAGACGCAGCTTCTCCGCCGCCGCACGCGCCTCCTCTAACGCCTTGGCCTCCGCCTCAGCAGCTTTGCGCTCTTGCTCCGCATTCGCCGCTGCCGCTGCCAGCTCATCCTCCTCGCGCTTGGCCTTCTCCGCCACCGCCCGCGCCTCCGCCTGTTGCTTCTCACGCTCCGCCGCCTCCGCATCGGCTTTCGCTTTCACCTCCGCTGCCGCTACTTTCGCGGCCTCCTCCGCCTTGGCAGCCTCGATGGCAGCCTTCTCTTCAGGTGAGCGCAGTTCATCGGCGTTGCGCATCGCTTCCACAACAGCAGCTGCATCTACCTCGTCCGTTTCTTTCTCCGCCTCAGATGCGGCACGCAGGGACTCCGCAATCTTGGCGGCGCGCACAGCAGCCTCCGCCACAGCCGCCGCCGCAGCTGCCGCCGCCTTCTCCAGATCAGACGCTGGTTCCGCCACAGGAGTAGCTGCTGCTGCTGCTACTGGCGGCGGTGGCGGAGAAGCAGGCTGCTCGTGCGCTGTAGCAGCCACTGGCTGTGTCAGAGGTTGTCGCTCTTTCTCCTGCTTGACCGCCACAGCTCCATCCGCTTTCGCCTGGCTGCTCTTTGCCGCAGCAGCGGTGGGGCTGCTTGGCGGACTCACCGTCACAGCTGTGCGTGCCTGCGTCATGCGTGCGCAAAGCTGCTGCAGGCGCTTGGCTGTCACTGCATCGCTTGCGTACTGCTTGGTCACAGTCGCGACGGCATGGCGCCCAGCTTTGCCTTGGTCCACATAATACTGCCCGGATTCAGTGCCGAACCGTGGCTCTGAGCACAATGCAAGGACGCCTTCACAGCCTAGAGATGCCGGGCGCAGGAAAACCCGGCCGATAGTTGCCTTGAGTGCGCCTGCCCACCACGCTGCGCCATTGCCGAGATTCGTGTTCACTGGCCCTGGATGGATGCAATTCACCGTCACCGTGCTGCACGCCTCTGACCGCAGGCGCGATGCGAGGTCGAAGGTGAGAGCCAATAGCGCCAGCTTGCTGTGTGCGTATGCAGCTGGGAAGCCGTTGAAGTTGACCACTTTGTCCATGCATGGGTCCTCCAAATCCAGGCGCTTGCACAGCTTGTACGCGTCGCTGCCGACGTTGACGACACGCGACGCTTGGCCACTGGACGCTGCTCCTTTTTTGAGGCTCTGCAGGAGGAGCTCTGTGAGCGCGTATGGGGCGAGCACGTTCACCGCCCACGTCTCCTCGTGCCCGTCCACCGTGTGCTGTCGCTTCATGTTCACCACTCCGGCGTTGTTCACCTGGTGTGTGTGCCCAGGCTGCAGTTAGCAACTCCCACGAGACGAAACGGTGCAAGTAAGCGCTGTGTCTCTGCCTCGCGCACCAAGACGTGGATGCCGTCCTTGTAGCGCTCAGAGACCTCCTTCGCGCAGCGGTGGACGTCCGCGTTCACTGCCAGGTCCGCCAGGAATACGTGCACGTCGCCCACACACGCTGCGTTGGTGCGCAGCGCTTGCGCTTGCGCTTCGCCACGCGCCTTGTCTCGCGCGACGAGTCCGAGAGTGGCGCCAAGGGCGGCAAGGCGTTGCGTCAAGTGTGCGCCGATACCATGAGTTGCCCCAGTGACGATGAACACACGGCCGCGAAGCGGCTGCTCAGTCGTCGCCTCCATAGCGTCCTGGCGAAGGCAGCGTGCGCTGCTTGGAAACGGGCTTGAATGCTACCCGGGGTCCGAGGGTACTGCAACACTGGGCGCCCCTTTCTGCATGGCCTTGGTCGCCCGCAATTTGCGCCGCGAGATCAGCACGCAGCCCGGCGATTCGCGAGTCGTGTTCACCAACGTCAGTTTCTCAGTCGCCCCGGGACAAGTGCTCTGCGTCGTTGGCCCCTCTGGAGGAGGCAAGTCAACACTGCTGCGCTGCGTCGCCGGCTTAGACGAACTGAGTGCCGGGAACGTAGCCCTCGGCGAACTCACGCCGCACGCGCTGGGGCTACCTGCCTGGAGAGCGAGTGTGTGCTACGTCGCCCAATCTCGGTGGGCGTTCCCCAGCAGCCCTGCCGACACCTGGGCTGAAGTCACGCAGCTGCGTGCACAAAAAGCGCGCGAGCACTGCCACGGCGACCCGGTAGCAGTCGCGTGCAGTGTCGGACTCGACGCGGCGCTGTTTAGCTCGCAGTGGGCCACTTTATCCGGCGGGCAGGCCCAGCGTGCTGCCCTCTCCATCGCAGTCGCGCTCCGTCCGGAGGTGTTACTCCTCGACGAGCCGACGAGTGCGTGTGATCCAGCGTCCACTGCGCTTGTGGAAGACGCACTTCTGCGGTGCGGCGCAGCTGTTGTGTGGGTCACTCACGACGCAGCACAGCCCCAGCGCTTGGGTGCGACGCTCCTCACGTTGCCGGCTCTATCTCGCGAAGTTACATCTGTTTGAAAAATGGCTGATGATGCTATGGGCCCGAAGGCGATCGCATTACCAGAGCTTGCAGCTGGTGGCGCACTCCTTCTGCTCACCTTTGTTGGCGCCAGCCAGCTTCTATCGCTCGGCTTGGAGCGTGCTGTGTGCGTTGCCGCAGTGCGTGCGACACTGCAACTGTCTGCTCTGGGCTACATCCTCGTCCCTGTGTTCAGGCTCAATAACCCGTGGATTGTTCTCCTGTACATCACGTTCATGGCCACTGTCGCCGCCTTGGAAGCTGTCGGCAGGCCACCATACCGGTACGCGGGCATGCTACGCCACGTGCTGCTTGTTGTCACCTGCGTCGCCTTCTTCGTGGCGGCATTCGCCCTCTTTGTTGTAGTCCGAGTCGGCCTGGACGCACACTACGCCATACCTGTGGTCGGCATGCTGCTTGGAAACACGTCCAGCTCGGTTGCCGTCACGCTGGGTGCCATCACGGGCGCCATAAAGGACTCGCGTGAGGCGATTGAGGTCCGGCTGGCTATGGGTGCCACCCGGTGGGAAGCACTCAAGGCGACCGTCCAGAACGCGCTTGTCCTGGGCCTCACGCCGACGCTGAACCAGATGCGGATCATGGGCCTCGTCAGCATTCCCGGCATGATGACTGGACAAATCCTGGGCGGAACGCAGCCAGCCACAGCCGCAAGGTATCAGCTCGTCATCCTTTTCATGATTGCCACCAGCGCTGTGATGTCAAGCACCGGCGTCGCAGCGCTAGTGCTCAGTGCATGCACTGATGCGGAGCACCGGCTGCATGCGCAACGCCTGGTCAAAGTGCAGAAGCGCAAGGAGAGCGACTTGCTGCTGAACCTGGTGCAGGCCGTGTATGCTGGAGCGAAGGGCGCCGCTGCGGGTGCCAAGCGCTGGTGGCACCGCATGACGGCAGCGTCGTCACCAGCAGGCGCTGCCCTTCTAGATCAAGGAGTCAACCCCGAGGATGAGGAGGAGTCCCTGAGTGATGTGGAGGATGTGGAGCACGTGGAGTGGGGCTCTCGGGAGCGCTAGAATTACAGTCGCGTCGTGTATGTTTGATCTGCAGCAATTTTGTGTGTCCCCGAACAATATTTGCGCGTAGAACTGCTGTCGCCGTTACGTGACAGTGTATACACCCGTGGATAAGACATGGACGAGTTGCAGTGTATCAAAGTATGCTTGTCATTACATAAATAACGGGCAGGCGACACGTGTCCAGAGGCTCAATAGTAGCCACCGCTCTTGCGGCAAACCATCCTGGTCGCCTTCCCGGTGGCGCCCTTGCTGCTTCCCATGCGCCCGGCGGGGGTGGCGGCGCGCTGTGCGGTCGTCGCATGCGCCATCTGCGCCGCGCGGGCGCGCACCGTCTCCATGCGCTGCGCATCAGCAGCAAGCTCAGTCAGCTGCGCCTCCACGGTGGCGCGGGCAGCGGGCGTGCCTCCCAGCATCGTGCGCGCAGCCGCCACCACATCGGCCGCCTCCTGCGCGGTGCTCGCGGTAGCCACCGCTGCAGAGGCGAGCGCGAGGCGCTCCATGTTATGAGCCTCGGCGATGGCATCAGCGCCTGGCGCCGGCGGCGCCGCAGCAGTGTTGGCCTCGAAGCTGATGACCAGCGGCGGCGTCTGGACCACCTGGCTAGCCTGCGTGGTGGCACCTTCGACCAGGAGGCTTAGCGCCTCGAAGTTGGAGCCGTCCTCGCGCGCCGGCACCTGCAGCGTGAGCAGGACGTCCATCTTGGCATCCACCCGAGCGGCGCCCAGCTCCACTGTGATGCCTCCATTGGCAGTCATCTGCACCACGCCAGGCGCATTGACCGCGCCAGTGACGCGCACACCGCTGCCAGGGGTCGGATTGACCACCAGTTTGGCGCTGTGCGTCAGAACGCGGCTCACATCTCCTTGCCAGGCGGCCAGCGATTCGTCGATTTTGTCATCGCTCTCCACGAACGTGAATGTGCCACGCGGCTGCGAGCGGTTGGCCAGCGATGCCAGCAGGTCCGCGTCGTGGTCGGCGCCGAAGCCCATCGTGCACAGGCACGCACCGTGGCCTGGGAGCGGCGCCTCTCGAGCGCCATGATCCTGGCCATCGCTCATGAGGCACACCTGCACGCCGGGGTTGCTGGCGCCCGCAGTGCGGCCAGCGATGATGACCTCAGCGGCAGCCAGCGCGCGGCTGATGTCGGTGCCGCCGCGGTCGGCAAGGCACATGACAGCGCGGCGGAAGGCTGCGTTGTTATCCGGGTCCGACAGGCGCGCCATGGGCGTCACCTGCGTCGCCACATTGTCGAAGGTGACCAGCGCGACTCGATCGTTGGACTCGAAGAAGGACTCCTCGCTCATCTTCAGCAGCGCGTCCTTGACGGAGGCCAGCTTGCTGCCAGCCATGCTGCCGGAGATGTCCACCAGCAGCACGTAATCCGACGCCAGGGTGACGGGTGCGGCGTCGTCATCATCCTTGAACTTGATGGTCACCAGCGCGCTGATCTCCGTCGTGCGGCCTGCAGGAAGCCACATGACGTCCGTCTGCACTGTTGCACGGGCAAAGTCCGGCATCAGCGCCGCCGCGGCCGCATTGGCTGCCGCGATGGAAGCGCCCTGAGGCAACGGCACGTCAGGCAGGGCCGTGAAGCCAGATGAACGGTGCGGCGTGTAGCCGAAGTCGAATTGACTTCGACTCAACGGCTGCTGGTGTGCCGTTGGCGTGCTCCGGAGGCTGGCCTGCGCCTTGGCCAGCGCGATGAAGCCGGGCGCGTGCTTGAACGGCGCACGGCACAGCGGGCAGTTGCGCTTGTGGCCGATGACGAAGGCCTGCTCCGCGCACTGGACGTGGAACTTGTGGCCGCAGGGGCCGAGGAAGAGGCCCTCGCCCACCGCCTGCATGGCGTCCTGGCAGATGGCGCACAGGTCGTCGACAGGAGGCTCGTCACGCTTGGTGCTCTTGGTGCTCTTGTTCGCCTTCACTGGCGCGGGGCAGCTGGTGTTGGGGGCGCCGGCCGAGGTGGGAGCAGGCGTCTGGTCAGCCATTTTGGTGCCCTGGTGCCTAAGTATCGGCTGAGCGCTGCGAGTGAGCAACAAGTGAAGAGGCGTCAGTGCTAAGATGACGCGTATGGGCATGGGCACAGCTGTGCAGCGAAGCAGCGGCGATGCCGGGCGCTGCGGCGCGGGACGGCCACTTGACACATGTCCGACATGCCTAACAACTCCCGGCAACCCACTGTGCTGCGCATCCGCGTGCAGAGCTGCGTCTCACAGCGGCACACAGCGCACGACCACAGCCACTCGAGCAGAGGAGCGAGATGCGCAGCTGGGGACACACGCGCACGCGCGCAGCTGGCAAGGCACGTTGGCGCCTACACGCCGGAGGCAGTGCCTGCAGATCCCGCGTCTCCGGCAGCAGCGCAGCGCACAGTGTCGCGTGCTCACGCAGCAGGCACGCGCGGACGGGCGGGCGGCGCGACAAACATAGGGCGCACCTGAGGGCGGTGGGTGGTTGATGGGTTCTGCGAGGGGACTTCGCTGTAATCCATGATGACGTGGGCATTCGCATAAGTAGAGGGGGACAGGCACAAGGGGGTGATGGGTTTCGTCAAAAGTATCGTTTCAGCGCGCGCCACCGAGCTGTGGCACCCACAGGCACTCAGGCATGAGAGGAACACCGTCGCCGACGTAGGCGACGGGCTAGACCGCCGCACCGTTCCCGTTCGCTCCGCCCGCTGCGGCTTGCTTCTCTGCTTGCAACTCAGCGAGCACCTGCTCCAACGGCGGCGGCGCCTCGCTACGCCTCGCCTTCCCATGCGCAAGTTGTGCCTTGCGCTCCCTTGTTCGCCCAACCCGACCGCCTTCGCCCTCCCCGCCGCGGTTGGCCCCCGGCAGAATCATACGCGCGCCGTGCGCGGACGGCATCGCCGCAGCGGCAATGATGAAGACAACTGCCAAGAAAAGCGCAGCGCGGGTGAGCATTACCCTCCGCCGTTGCCCTCGCGAAGACTGTGCAGACGGCGCCCACCCAGGACCCACGCCCGGGGTGTGACTCCTCAACGCTGCTGTCAAGCTCGTCACTCCCGCATGTGACGAAGTAGCGTCGCCGCAAGCAGCTCGCCAAGCGCACGGATTGACATCGCCTATGGCGTACCGGCCAGGACCCACAGACGCAGCGGAGGATGTCACGCTGCCTGTAGCCATCGCGAGCGCCGCAGCTGCGACATTGCCGACAGTGGTCATCAAATGCGAGGAGGAAGCGCCTCCAGAGGCCGCGCTCGAGTTTACGCCCCCATCGTCAGCGTTGTTCGCCGCTGCAGCGCCGCCTGCGCCACTGCCCGTGATGACGCTCGCTACTGCTGGCGTGATGAGACCACTGCTTGCAGAGCCAGACGTCGTGGCGCGCGTCTCACCGACGTACACCACCAAACCTGGCCCGCCCCCGGGCGGCACTGCGACTGCCAACGAATGCGGCGCGCTCGCTTCCGTAACATCCCACACCGACGCAGGCGCAGTCTCCATGTGAGATTTGACATCCCAGTTGCGTGACGCCCTGCCGCCCGTAAGACGAGCCACACGAGTGGGGCCGTTGCCCACGGCATTCCGATCCCAGCACAGCGCGTAAATGTCACCCCCTGGTGCACGGTCGATGCCATACGGCAGGCCTGCGCCATGTTGCGTCGCCCATGACCCAACGAGACGCCACGCGGTCGGCGGGCTCGTCAGAATGCCCGTGAGCGTCAATACGCGGCCGTTCTCTCTGTCAGCCACATGCAGCGCGTTCGCGCACTCATCCAGCACGAGATCGTGCGGTACATTCATGGGGCCGACGCTGCTGTCAGTGGATGTCCACTCTCCACGGAGCGTGCCATTAGCGCTGAACGCCAGGATGCGGGAGTTGCAGTAGCCGTCTGCGATGAAAAAGCTGCCATCTGAGGCGACCGCCACCGCGGTGGGTTTACACAGCTGTGCTGGTCCACTGCCAGGTGTGCGTGCGGTGCCGATGGCCAGCATGCGTTGCCCAGTGGCTGTGAACTTGAGCACTTGGTGGAGGCCGCAATCGACCAGCCAGATGTGTCCCCACGTATCCACCGTGATGCCGTGCGGCATCAAGAACTGCCCGCCGCCGAATGCTGACACTGGCGCGCCCGTGCCTGCGTCAAGGGCGACAACCACATCTGCTGCAATGGGCGATTCATCTCTCATCTTGTGAGTGCTCTCATCAAACGTGGACCCGTCCCACGCGCGACCAGCGCGATGGAACACCCACAGCGTGGACCGGTCCGGCGAGAGCTCCACTCCAGCCACATGGCTGATTGCGACATCATCAGCAAGGACAGCTGCACGAGGACCGCCAGCTGCAACGCCAGCCTTGCCTGGCGCCCATCCCATGCTCAGCGCACTCAGTCGCGTTTCTGAGCTTGACGGCTGCGGCGGTACAGGCCCGCTTTCGGTATTAACATCGTTTCCACCAGCGTCGTAGCACGCCATGGCTGCTGGTGCCTCTGCACTGTGCAGCAGGTAGAAGTTGCACATCTCGTCGCCATGTGTGCTTCCTGACCGCACAGGGTGGTCCACACCGGAGCTGTTAAACCGACATGAGGCGCGCAGCATCGTGCCGGGACTCACCACCAGTGGGCCCGGCAGCGCACCGTTCACGTAGCTGTCGCCGCCGCCCTCCTCCTGGCCCGGGTTCCGCGACCCGGGCTGGTCAGATACAAGCGCGAACGCTTGCGGCAATTGTGGTGAGCGACGCAGCATCAGCGCCGGGTTTGCGTCGCCCATGCCATCGTTGCCCAGTAGCTCCGGCGTCCAGGACTCTACAATGCGGTGCCCGCGCTCCAGCCAGACGAGTCGACCCAGCGCGTGCGTATGTACTCTGAACGCGACTGCTGTGAGCGGCTGCGGGCCGTCATAGCAGCACTCCATGGTGACATGATGGTCCGGAGTGTTTGGGGGAATGACAAATGCGGTGGCGAACATGAGGATGCCGGCTGCTTTAGCCACCGGCGCGGTGGTGATATGCATGATGACCCCTGATGAGTCCGTCGCGGAGGCGCCAGCCGCGCCTGTACTTGCAGGAGGACGCAGATAATGGATCTACAATGTATGGCCATGTGAGCATTCGGATGCGCACGCAGCACGGACATACACAAAACATACCTCCAGCACAGCATGTGTGAACCCAGACCCGGCGCCGATTTCGAAGCCGACGCCGGGAGGCAGGGTCAGGGGCGGTGCATTGCGTCCCCATCCATAGGCTAACATCTGGCCACTGCTGCACAGCCTGTGCATCATATTCAACACCCCGGTCGACTGCGACGCCTGTTGACAGACGACGGTTTGAAGGCCGTGCCCGTCAGAGTCGTGTGTTGACAAGAAATGGAAGACAACACAGGGGCAGAGGCCTTCGGTCTCTGCCGCGGGGAGAGTGTGGACGGCACGCACCAGGGGCTCGCTCGGGCACAAGTAGAGCAGCATGTGGTGGACGACGGACATGTCCGCCTTTGGCTCGAAGCGCACGATGTGAGCAGCCTCCTTGGGCAGCGGCGTGCTGCACGCCATGTACACGTCGTCCCCTACGGTCAGGGCATAACGCGTGAGCGTGGGATCACTTTGCAGCGTGTACCGCGTGTAGTGCGCATACACACGGTGTGCCGTCTCAAAAGCGTGGCTATGCGAGTGCTAGGCACGAGAACTGAGGCCTACAAGGGCGACGCACGCACCCGAGACGACCACGTCTTTCATGGTGAGTTGCACACTCGACGTGCTTCCGCTGCTCCCGTGCGTCCCTGGCATGACAGCTGCTGCCAGGAAGAGGGCAAGCATGGTGGCCAGGGCAGCAGCAGCGTGCCCATGGCGGCGCCCCATGCCTGCCGGGCTGCACACTGTCTTTCCCACCACTGCAATCGCTGCTCGATGCGTCCGCCGAAGGAGCTCCTTCTCAAACCGTGGAACACGTGGCAGTTGATTCTTCCCCTTCCTCGTCTTTACCCGTGGCGCGCGCCAGCGATGGGCGTCTTCTTCGTGAGCGAGGAAGATGACCCAGGCAGTGAGTCTGCACTCGACGCAGTCCCTGTCCAAAGTGAGGCAGTCGAGGAGGAAGCTCCTGCAGCGCCGCACCCCGAACCCGACCCGGCCACTGTAGCCTTGCCGCCTGCTGACGAGCCGGTAGCTGAGGGAGCCGCTGTGCCAGAGGAGGCCACACCTGAGGCGGTGACCCGAGTGGACGAGCCGCCAGACGAGGCGGTCGTGGAGGAGCAGAAAGCTAACAGCAACTCGGTTCTGGACCAGGTACCGCCACCGCCACCGCCACCGCCTGCAGACACGACCACGCACGTCGAGAAGCTGCCACCATCGTCGCCGTCGTCGTGTAGTGTCGCTGGTCTCGGGGAAAGCGGCGAGGACGGGAGTTGCATCGCCCCGTGGTGGCCTTCATCTCCATACATCCCCACCGAGCACTTCGCCGCTCTCCACGCCGTCGTCCGCCCAGCAGCTGCTCCAGTGCTGGACGTGCTGCA
>Ga0164297_10003104_pt1 | contig 15728 bp, 16 predicted proteins | sample GEODES058metaG_FD_113539 | JGI IMG/M metagenome (GOLD analysis project Ga0164297, IMG submission 113539) | Dystrophic lake water microbial communities from Trout Bog Lake, Wisconsin, USA - GEODES058 metaG | ecosystem: Environmental > Aquatic > Freshwater > Lake | place: USA: Trout Bog Lake...
GAGACAGTGATTTTCCGTACCGCCACGATAGTGATTTTTTTTACCTCACAGGTTTTGAAGAACCTGAGGGCATTCTCGTGGTACAGGTAACACCTGACGCTTATAAGACCCATTTATTTTGCCAACCCAAAAATATGGAGAGGGAAATCTGGGATGGCGTTCGCCTTGGGCCAGAGGCAGCACCAGAGTTTCTAGGGGTTGATTGTGCATACTCGAGCGAAGATGCAGAGCAGATGATTCCTGAACTTATCAAAGGGATTGATCATGTGTACTATCGTACTGACTCTTCCCAAAGCGCCCAAAGTATGTCCCATTGGTTAGAGAAATTGGCAAAGGGAGTGCGACTTGGAATATCTAAACCGACGAACTTTCATGATGTTGAGGCCCTTTTACATGAAATGCGCCTTATAAAAGATGATTTAGAAATCCGCACAATGCGCAAAGCCGGCGAAATCGCCGCTCTTGGACATTTGCAAGCAATGCGAGTCGCCAAACCTGGTTTGCAAGAATTTCATTTAGAAGCAGAACTCTTGCACCAATTCAGAAAACATGGTGCACAATCTGTCGCGTATAACAGCATTGTTGCTACTGGAGAAAATGCCTGTATTTTGCACTATCGTGCGGGTAATACCATCTTACAAGATGGGGATCTGTGCTTGATTGACGCCGGTTGCGAATTAGATAGTTATGCATCTGACATTACCCGCACATTTCCTATTAACGGTAAATTTTCTAAGGCACAAGAAGAGGTGTATGCAATTGTTTTAGAAGCCCAAGAAAAAGCCATTGCGCAATGTTTCAAAGGCAATACCTTCATTGCTCCCCATGATGCAGCCCTCAAAGTTCTCACGCAAGGACTTTTTGATTTAAATATCCTTCATCATGAGCAACATGGATCTCTCGAGGACGCAATTGCCAATGAGACATATAAACCCTATTACATGCACCGGACTAGCCACTGGCTCGGCATGGATGTGCACGATGTAGGCAATTACCGAGAACCCTATGATCCACATCAAGGTTGGCGGATATTACACCCTGGTATGGTGCTAACGATCGAACCAGGACTGTATTTCCGACCATGCCCAGAAGTACCAGAACAATATTGGCATATCGGTATTCGTATTGAGGATGATGTCTTAATTACCGAGAACGCCTGCGAAATTCTGTCTCGGGGTGTGCCAGTTGGAATCCATGAAATCGAGACGTGGATGGCGGGCATGAGTCAAAACGGATGAAAAATGATTTGCATGATGCGCAAGTCGTCATCCAAGGTGCTGGACCTGTTGGGCTTGCGTGTGCAATCTGGCTATTAAAAAACAACCCACAGTTGGGCTTAGTTATTCTTGATAAAAATCCTTCTGATGACGCGTTTTTGGGGCACGGCGACGCACGCGGGATTGCGATTTCTGAAGGCTCAAAACAGCTTTTGAAAAATATCGATGCCTGGGTTCACCAGGCTCCCGAAATTCATCAGGTCCACGTATCCCATCGCGGCTTCTTTGGCCGTACGATCATGTCCAAAGACGAAATCGGTCAAGCCGCACTTGGTCATATTGTGCGCTACACCGATGTGATGCAATCCCTGCGGACGAGACTGCGCACGTTCAGTCATTTTCCTAATTTCACTTGGTTACATGATGTAACTGAAGCTATAAGTCTTTCACAGTGTGGCCCTGATAGCTGTTTCATTCATGCGGATGGAGGTTTATTTCATGAGCAATCCGCCAAGGATATCCGCAAAGACTACGGCCAATCTGCTTTAGTCGGTTGGTTAGATACCGAACATGTGGCGCCACACACTGCTTGGGAGCGTTTTACCGCTGAAGGTCCAATCGCACTGTTGCCACACCATGCGGGATCACTAACAAAAAACTTTGTTTGGTGTGCCTCTACCGAAAAAATTCACCACCTCAGTCAGTTATCGGACGCGGATTTTGTGCGTGCATTGACAGAAGAAATCCATTTACCTATTGGAAAAATCTCTGCGGTACATGACCGTCGGGTCTATCCCTTAGGTTTAAACTTCAAAGAACATATTGTTCACAATCGGGAAGTTTGGATTGGTAATGCTGCGCAAACCCTACACCCGGTTGCAGGACAGGGACTCAATTTGGGCTTACGCGATGCCTATACCTTGGCGACACATTTAAACCGACTCTTCGCCCGGCCGCACAGTTTGCCTGATGATTTAATGCAAACCCTACAGCACTATCAAAAGGAACGACACAATGACCGCAATATCACGATTCGGGTAACGGATTTGATGGCTAGCGTATTTGCCACCAATCTATTACCAATCGTTGCAGCGAGGGGGTTAGGGCTCACGATACTTCAATGGTTGCCTTTGGTTAAAAATAAATTGGCGCGCCAGATGATGTTTGGTCAACGGTAGGTCTGTAGATTGCTTAAAATTTAGGCAGTGGAATTATTTTGTGCTACAGTTTCATTTCTTTTTCCTTTATCAATCCCATCGTGCAACTTGGTCCTTACACTCTCACGAATCAGCTCTTTGTTGCGCCAATGGCTGGTGTGACGGACCGACCTTTTCGCCAATTATGCAAAAGATTAGGTGCTGGATATGCAGTCTCAGAGATGATTGCATCGAATGCCATGCTCTGGAATAGTGAGAAAACCCTTCGACGTGCAAATCATGAAGGTGAAGGCAACCCCATTGCAGTTCAAATTGCAGGTGCTGATCCAAGTATGATGGGACAAGCAGCGATTCTGAATGTTGATCGAGGTGCGCAGATTATTGATATCAATATGGGTTGCCCGGCTAAAAAAGTCTGTCATCTTGCCGCAGGTTCTGCACTATTACAAAACGAAGGTTTGGTTGCTCAAATCCTTGAACATGTTGTGCGAAATGTTCAGCAACATCACCCACGGGTACCCATTACTCTTAAAATACGAACTGGCTGGGATCGTGAACATAAGAATGCCCTAAACATCGCAAAAATTGCTCAAGAGAGCGGAATCTCCATGCTGACGATTCACGGTCGTACAAGAGCGGATTTGTATCACGGCGAAGCGGAATACGAAACGATTACCGCGGTAAAAAATGCGGTGCAAATTCCTGTAGTAGCTAATGGTGATGTCAACACTCCAGAAAAAGCCAAAATGGTACTAGAGACAACTGGAGCAGATGCAGTGATGATTGGTCGGGCAGCACAAGGTCGGCCTTGGATTTTTCGTGAAATCAACCACTATCTCCGAACAGGCACTTACTTAGCCGCCCCAAGAATCGATGAGATCGCATTGATCATGCGTGAACACCTACTAGAGCACTACGCTTTTTATGGCGATTATATTGGCTTACGTTCAGCACGCAAACATATTGGCTGGTATTGCCGGGGTTTACGAAATTCTCATGCGTTTCGCGCAAAGATGAACACCATCGAATCCTGTGATGAACAACTGTTGGCGGTAGAAAACTACTTTGCGGAACTCAAACAATTCTCCGAACACATCGAATATCTGGAAGCGGCTTAGTGGAATCCAACATCAATAAAAATCCAGTGACTGAAGTTTTAGAAATTCACTTACAAAGGTATCTTGACGATTTAGGGGAAATCGCTCCATCAAATGTCTACAATATGGTCATTTTTTCCTTGGAAAAACCCATTCTGGACTTGATCATGAAACATGCGAATCACAATCAATCTCTCGCTGCTGATTATCTTGGTATCAACCGTAATACCTTACGAAAAAAATTGCTAGAACACGGCATGATTCCAAAAAACAAGTAGTCTTTTCTAACCACCCATACAAAGTTGAACCCATGATTCAAACCGCCCTTTTATCCGTCTCCGACAAATCAGGAATTGTTCCATTTGCCCAGGCCTTACATGCTCTCGGAATTCGCCTTATTTCAACTGGCGGCACTGCAAAATTACTGGCAGAGCATCAGCTTCCCGTAATCGAGGTTGCCACCCTGACCCATTTCCCAGAAATGTTAGATGGTCGGGTGAAAACTCTGCACCCTATGGTTCACGGTGGATTACTTGCAAGACGGGATGATCCACACCACATGCAGTCTTTACGTGAACATGGAATTCAAACCATTGATTTACTTGTCATCAATTTATACCCATTTGAAAAAACAATTGCAAATCAGAGCTGTTCGTTTGCGGATGCGATTGAAAATATTGATATTGGAGGTCCCGCGATGTTACGCGCTGCTGCCAAAAATCACCAAGATGTGACAGTTCTGATTGACCCCATTGACTATGAAGGCGTCCTCACAGAAATCCGCGACCATCAAGCTCAAGTTTCCTTTGCGACCAATTTGCGGTTAGCAAAAAAAGTCTTTGCGCACACTGCTCGCTATGATGGCGCCATCGCCAATTACTTATCATCATTGTCAAATGATCTTTCCCATGCACAACGCTCTGACTACCCACAAACGCTACACCTTGCTTTTGACCAGTTACAAGAGTTGCGATATGGCGAAAACCCTCATCAAAGCGCTGCGTTTTATCAAGATGCACAACCTGTTCCCGGTTCCTTAGCAACTTACAAACAACTGCAAGGAAAAGAACTTTCCTTCAATAACATTGCCGACTCCGATGCCGCATGGGAATGTGTCAAAAGTTTTGGCGATACTTTACACGCCGGTCAAGCAGCGTGCGTGATTGTGAAGCATGCCAATCCTTGCGGCGTTGCAGTTGCACTTACTCCATTAGATGCCTATGAGAAAGCTTTAAAAACAGACCCAACGTCTGCTTTTGGAGGCATTATTGCTTTTAATCGCGAAGTGGATGGGATCACCGCGCAACAAGTCACAAAACAATTTGTTGAGGTAATTATCGCCCCAGCATTTTCGAACGAAGCGTTGACAGTTTTTAGATCTAAGCAAAATATCCGCGTTCTTGAAATTAATCTAGCACCACATGCAAACCATTATGATTTAAAACGCGTTGGTGGCGGGATATTGGTACAAACACCAGATAATCAAGAGATGACAATCGAGCAATTGAAGGTTGTAACAAACAAGCAGCCCTCACCACATGAACTTCAAGAAATGTTATTTGCTTGGAAAGTTGCTCAATTTGTTAAATCCAATGCAATCGTATTTTGCGCAAATGGCATGACTTTAGGCGTTGGCGCTGGCCAAATGAGTCGCTTAGATTCTGCCAAAATTGCCGGCATTAAGGCGGCCCACGCAGGTCTTTCCCTTATTGGTTCCGTAGTGGCAAGTGATGCCTTCTTTCCGTTTCGCGATGGCTTAGACGTGGTGGTCGCTGCTGGTGCTACTTGCGTGATTCAACCGGGTGGTAGCATGCGCGATGATGAGGTAGTGGCAGCTGCAAATGAACACGGTATTGTCATGGTCTACACTGGCATGCGTCACTTCAGACATTAATCATGCGCATCCTAGGCATTGATCCCGGTCTTCGCGTAACGGGCTTTGGGGTGATTGAATTTACCGGCCAACGCCTGAAATATATTGCTTCAGGCATGGTCTCCACAGATAGCGCCACCCAGTCGATTCCAGAAAGACTGGGGCTGATCTTTCAGGGAATTTGTGAAGTGATCGATACCTACCAACCTGAATATGCCGCCATTGAACAAGTATTTCTCAATATCAACCCCAAATCAACTCTGGTCCTCGGACAAGCAAGAGGAGCTGCCATTACAGCGCTGGTCAGCAAAAATTTAGATGTCGTCGAATTCAGTGCTTTAGAAGTTAAAAAAAATGTCGTAGGAAGTGGTCGTGCTGCAAAATCACAAGTCCAGGAAATGATCAAGCGTTTGTTATCATTATCTAAAGCCCCAGGAACGGATGCCGCAGATGCATTGACTGTTGCCATCTGCGCTGCGCACCAATACCGGATGAAGCAACAGCTCGCAAAAATTTCAACCAGCGTCAAAAATAGAAAAGTAAATAAATGATTGGCAGAATAAAAGGTACGCTTCTTGTAAAAAGTCCGCCACGACTCTTGGTAGATTGCAATGGAGTTGGCTACGAAATTGATGTCCCAATGAGTACCTTGTACCAACTCCCCGATATAGGGGCGATGGTTACTTTATTGACGCATTTTTTAGTCAGAGAAGACGCTCAGCAACTCTACGGTTTTGCATCCGAAGCAGAATTACATACCTTTAAAACTTTGATCAAAATCAGTGGTGTTGGGGCACGAACGGCGCTCTCCATTCTGTCTGGAATGAGTGTGCAAGATATTGCTCAAGCCATCTCTGTCCAAGACGTATCTCGTTTAATGACGGTGCCTGGTATTGGGAAAAAAACAGCCGAGCGTCTGCTCCTCGAACTAAAAGGAAAAATTGGTGCCGATTTACCAAATCTGGTTCTCGCAAGTAATACGTCACTGGCTTTTTCTGAAATCTTGCAAGCCCTTTTGGCACTTGGGTATTCTGACAAAGAGGCCGCACTTGCGATGAAACTCGTGCCAGCAGATGCCAGTGTCTCTGATGGGATTAGGCTTGCACTAAAAACACTCTCCAAAGCACAGTAAAAAAGAACGTTTAAACTAAGCTCATGGCTATCCATACAGACCAACTCGATACACTTCCAGAACCTGATCCTTCAGAACGCCACATGATGACTCCACAATCCTTAGGTGAAGATCAGGTCATCGAACGGGCTTTACGGCCAAAGCAACTTGAAGAATATATTGGTCAAACAAAAGTTCGGGAGCAGTTAGAGATTTTTATTACGGCTGCAAAAAGTCGCTCAGAAGCACTTGATCATGTTCTCTTGTTTGGCCCTCCGGGTCTAGGCAAAACAACCTTAGCCCATATCATCGCCAAGGAACTCGGGGTAAATATGCGCCAAACGAGTGGACCCGTCATTGATCGCCCAGGAGATCTGGCGGCACTTTTAACGAACCTCGAAGAAAATGATGTGTTATTTATCGATGAAATTCATCGTTTATCTCCGATTGTGGAAGAAATTCTCTATCCCGCTCTCGAGGACTACAGCATTGATATTATGATCGGTGAAGGACCAGCAGCACGAAGTGTCAAGCTTGATCTCAAACCCTTTACCTTAGTTGGGGCTACCACCCGAGCTGGCATGCTCACCAATCCTTTACGTGATCGTTTTGGCATCGTCTCTCGTCTGGAGTTTTATACCCATGATGAACTACAAAAAATCATCGTACGTTCAGCTAAGTTATTAAACGCGCCAATCAATGCCGATGGTGCCTTAGAAATTGCTCGCCGCGCCCGAGGAACACCAAGGATTGCAAACCGGTTACTGCGTCGCGTCCGCGACTACGCGCAAGTCAAGGGAGATGGGATCATCTCCAGTACTATTGCTGATGCCGCACTGAAAATGTTGGATGTCGATCCCGTTGGTTTCGACATCATGGATCGAAAGTTACTTGAAGCTATTTTGTATAAATTTTCTGGGGGACCAGTCGGTGTTGATAACCTCGCATCTGCCATCGGCGAGGAAAGAGATACGATCGAAGATGTGATCGAACCCTACTTGATTCAGCAAGGCTATTTGCAACGTACTGCCCGTGGCCGAATTGCCACGAAACTTGCCTATGCCCATTTTGGACTCATTGCCCCCCAACAAGCTGACACCTTGGACCTCGAATAAAACTCCTGAAGTACAAATTAAGATGAAGCAGCAGTTTTTATTTCAATTTCATCTAATGCAGTTTGATTTTGTAAATGCGAGATATCACCCCAGGCCTCAATGTGAAAAACCGTCCCATCAAAAATCAAGCGATTTAAACTGGTATTGAACAAGTCAATTTTTCTTTTTTCTGCCAAGTCGATATTCTGTGCTGCTCGGTAGAGGCAATCCAAAACGCCTCCGTGCGCAACGATTAGAATCTTCTGTCCCACATGTTGTTTGGCGATCCGTTCGATATTAGTCGTTACACGGTTTTGAAAATCGCGCAAAGACTCACCACCTTCGGGCTGGAAATCAGGATCTCTTGACTGCCATGCTGCATAATTTTGTGGGTAGCGTTCTTCAATCTCTGCATAGGTCAATCCTTGCACACTCCCATAGTGCCTCTCACGTAACGTACTATCCATAAAAATGGGTAAGGCGTGGTGGTGTGCAATGGCATTTGCCGTGTCGTAAGCCCGGGACAAGTCACTCGAGTACACCACCGTAATTTTCTCTTGAACTAAGGCTTGCCCCAGCAACGCTGCTTGAGCAACTCCTTGGGAATTTAATGGAATATCGATGTGACCCTGTAAGCGACGTTCTTTATTCCAATCCGTTTCGCCATGCCGAACTAACAGAATCGATGTCATTTTTTTAAATGGACTTTTGCAAATTTACGTTTGCCGACTTGCAGTACAAAAGTACCTTCTTCTAGCTTGAGGGTTTTATCACTGATGACCTGACCATCTATTTTGACACCACCTTGTTCAATATTTCGATTTGCTTCCGTGGTAGATGGGGCCAAAAGAGCTGCCTTGAGAACATGAGCAATCCCAAGGGGCGCACCCGTCACGTCGATCTCAGGAATGTCGTCAGGGATCCCACCTCTAGCGCGCAACTGAAAATCCTCAAAAGCTTTTTCTGCGTCTTGACTGCTGTGAAAGCGCGTGACGATCTCTTTTGCTAAAGCGACCTTTGCCTCTTTTGGATTTTTACCTTGCGCTACTTCCTGCTTGATTTTTTCAATTTCTGATATCGATAAAAAAGACAATAGCGTGAAGTAACTCCACATCAATTCGTCAGAGATACTTAAAATTTTTGCAAACATCTGAGACGCAGGCTCCGTAATCCCAATATAGTTATTTTTGGATTTACTCATCTTCTCCACGCCATCCAGTCCAACGAGTAAAGGCATGGTCAAGATGCATTGAGGCTCTTGACCATATTCTTTTTGCAGTTCTCGACCAACTAATAAATTAAATTTTTGATCTGTGCCACCTAGCTCTAAATCGCTCTTTAGAGCAACCGAATCATAACCTTGCATCAAAGGATATAAGAACTCGTGCACAGAAATTGGTATCCCAGCACGATAGCGTTTTGTAAAGTCATCCCGCTCAAGCATTCGCGCAACTGTATATTTAGCAGCCAATTGAATCATGCCTGTTGCGCCTAGTGGCTCGCACCATTCAGAGTTGTAACGTACCTCCGTGCGACTCGAATCAAGAATCAGGCTTGCTTGTTTGTAGTAGGTCTGGGCATTTTGGGCAATTTCTTCTTTGGTCAGCGGTGGTCTTGTTTGATTTCGACCACTCGGGTCGCCAATCAAACTGGTAAAGTCTCCAATGAGAAAAATCACCGTATGACCGAGATTTTGTAACTGACGTAACTTATTTAAAACAACCGTATGGCCAAGATGAATATCAGGCGCCGTAGGGTCAAGCCCAAGCTTAATCCGTAATGGCGTGTGGGTTGCTTGCGACCTAGCAAGTTTATTGACCCAGTCAGATTCGACAAGCAACTCTTCACAGCCTCTTTTAGTTTGCTCAAGGGCATTGAGTACCTCTTGAGTGATGGGATATGTCGATTGGGTTTGATTAGAAGTCATGGCTTATAAAAACATTACGGTTGGTACTTGAGTAGGCTGTTCAGCTTAGGACTGGATTACACTTAAGCTGATTACATTCCCTGTATTTTACTCGCCATGACACATCCTTCGCCAGATTCGCAAAATTGCAACCGATTTATTGGCTTGATGTCTGGGACAAGCTTGGATGGGATTGATGGCGTTTTATGTAACATTTACCCAAATGGGGCAACTGAAATTTTGTTGCATATCAGCCGCGCATATTCGCCCGAGTTAAAAAAGACCTTTTTGGCACTGCAAGAAACACAAGCGAATGAAATCCACCTCGAAGCCCTTGCTGCAAATTCCATTGCACAAGCCTATGCGGATATTGTTCAAGAAATCCTACTTCAATCTGCTGTAAATGCACAAGAGATTACCGCAATTGGTGCCCACGGCCAAACCATTCGACATCGCCCACGTCTTGATGAGTCGGCGGGGTATTCTAAGCAAAGTCTGAATGGGGCCTTACTAGCTGAGTTGACACAGATTGATGTCATCTGTGATTTTCGGAGTCGCGATATTGCTGCACACGGGCAAGGAGCCCCGCTTGTGCCCGCATTTCATGTTGCACAATTTTCTCATCCGACGCAACCTCGTGCCGTATTAAATTTAGGCGGAATTGCCAACCTGACTCTCCTCAGACCTCAGCAGGCACCTTTAGGCTTTGATACGGGTCCAGCGAACCTACTCCTTGACGCGTGGATGTTTAAACATCGGCAACAGTCTTATGACGAAAACGGTACTTGGGCTAGGTCCGGTACACCTCATATCGGACTTTTAGAAGAGCTCTGTTCTGCGCCTTATTTGTCTTTGGGTATTCCTAAGAGTACGGGGCGTGAGGAATTCAATCTCGTTTGGTTAGAAGCAAAAATACAAATGGTTGATCAAATCATCTCACCGGAGGATGTTCAGGCAACTCTCGCCGAGTTCACTGCGATCAGCATTTCTTCGCACCTCAATCAATACCTACCCGCAGCAGATGAGCTCATCGTGTGTGGAGGGGGCGCGAAAAACAACTATTTAATGGCGCGCCTTACCCATCACTGTAAGCAATTTCAACCGCAATTGAAGGTATTTTCGTCTGCCAAAAAAGGCATCGATCCTCAAACAGTTGAAGCAATGGCTTTTGCTTGGTTAGCTTGGAGCTTTGTCGAAAGACGGACAGCAAATATTCCGGAAGTGACCGGAGCAAAAGGGAGCCGTGTCTTAGGCGCCCTTTATCCCAAGTAAATTAGGCCGAGAAGGAAGATCCACAACCACACGTCGTGGTGGCATTTGGATTTTTAATCACAAATTGTGAACCATTGATATCTTCTTTGTAGTCAATCTCAGCACCGACAAGATATTGAAAACTCATGGAGTCAACCAGCAATGTGACCCCATTTTTGAGAAATTCAGTATCGTCTTCATTGACATCTTCATCAAATGTAAAGCCATACTGAAAACCAGAGCATCCCCCACCTTGGACAAATACGCGCAACTTTAACGCAGCATTACCTTCTTCGGCGATCAAATCGGCAACTTTTTCCGCAGCGCTATCCGTGAAATTAATCGGAATCGGTGGCTCTTCTAAAACGCTTGTCATTTCTTGTGTAGCAGTCATTTCAAACTCCTTTCAATTACTTCATTTACTTATTTTAGGCTTGTTTTACCCTTTATGTCCAAATGGGATTAAGGTAAAAGTGCAATCTGGGTTAATCCAAGGTGTTCAGGCAAGCCAAACATCAGGTTTAAGCACTGAATCCCTTGTCCAGAGGCCCCTTTAACTAAATTATCTTCGACAACCAATATGATCAAGGTATCACCATTTCCGGGTCGGTGCAAAGCAATTCTCATTTGATTGCTCCCTTTTACTGAACGTGTCTCAGGATGACTACCAAATGGCATCACATCAATAAAGTATTCATTGCGATAAAAATCCTCAAATAATTTCTGAAAATCCATACCCATTGCCTCAGGTAAGATGTTTGCATAGATCGTCGAATGAATCCCCCTGATCATCGGGAGTAGATGTGGCACAAAGGTTAATTTGATATCTTGATGACCTGCGATGGCTTTGAGCCCCTGTTCAATTTCTGGAGTATGACGATGACCACTGACACCATAGGCTTTGAAGTTATCGCTCGCTTCTGCGAGCAAAGTGCCAACTTCAGCTTTGCGACCGGCACCCGATGCACCTGACTTCGAATCTGAAATCAAATGAAGTGTATCAATTAAGGATTTATCCCCATTCGCTTGAGGAGCTAGCAAAGGAGCTAAGCCCAACTGTACGGAAGTGGGATAGCAACCCGCTAAGCCAACAATACGAGCTCCTTTGATGGCCTCACGATTGATTTCAGGTAATCCGTACACCGCCTCCTCCAGGATTTCTGGGCATTGATGCGGCATGCCATACCATTTCTCAAACACTGCGGTATCTTTGATACGAAAATCTGCCGCCAAATCTAAAACTCTCACGCCTTGCTCTAAAAGCTCTTTTGCTTGTGTCATCGCAACGCCCGTTGGGGTTGCAAAGAAGACCGCATCACAAGCCTGAAGATTTGCTTCTTCTGGAGTGCTAAAGGCGAGATCGACCCTACCGCGCAAGGAAACAAACATATCACTGACCGGCATTCCCGCCTCTTTGCGAGATGTAATCGCAGTCAATTCCACCTCAGGGTGCTGTGCCAACATTCTCAATAATTCAACACCTGTATAACCGGTGCCGCCAACAATTCCCACCTTAATCATTTTTCTCTCCGTCATCCACGTGTTTAAAGTATCGGTTCATTTTTTGTCCAACATATGAAAAAAACCGTATAAGCCGGTGGCTCATACGGTTTTTTGGACCATCCGGGTAAATATTAACGCTTACTAAATTGCTTACGACGACGCGCGCCGCGTAGACCAACTTTTTTACGCTCTACTTCACGTGCATCACGTGTCACAAAGCCTGCCTTTGAAAGCGCTGGTTTGAGTGTATTGTCATAGTCAATCAAAGCACGTGTCACACCATGGCGAACCGCTCCTGCTTGCCCTGTTTCACCACCACCGCTTACATTGACTTTAATGTCGAATGTCACAGCATGGTCAGTTAGGATGAGTGGTTGACGAGCAATCATTCGCGATGTTTCGCGCGAAAAGTACAGGTCAATGGGCTTACCGTTCACTACAATCTCGCCATTTCCAGATTTAATAAATACACGAGCTACAGAGCTCTTACGACGACCGGTACCGTAGTTCCAATTTCCAATCATAACCGCTCCTTAAATATCTAAAACGCGAGGCTGTTGGGCCTCATGTGGATGAGTCTCAGCGCCATAGACTTTGAGTTTCTTGATCATTGCGTAGCCGAGCGGACCTTTCGGTAACATACCCTTCACTGCTTTTTCAAGAACGCGGCCCGGAAACCTCGCCTGCATTTTGTCAAAGTTTGTTTCATAGATACCACCTGGGTACCCACTGTGACGGAAATAGGTTTTTTGCAGACCTTTGTTACCGGTAACGCGTAACTTGGATGCGTTGATAACGACAATATAGTCGCCAGTGTCAACGTGCGGTGTGAATTCTGGTTTGTGCTTGCCGCGCAGACGGTGTGCCACTTCACTGGCGACACGACCGAGAACTTTGTCTGTTGCGTCAATCACGAACCACTCACGCACCACCTCATGGGATTTTGCGGAAAATGTTTTCATGACTACTTTCTAAATTGTTCGCCCTCAAAATCAGCTTCACTATCTCATTCGGCATTGCTTATGTTTGCACGCTCTCACTTGATTCGCAAATACTGTAAAACACTCCCTAAAGGGCTTACTGAATTAGGGAACTTATTATTCTACCAAAAAAAAGCCCAGAGGTAAACTCTGGGCTATGAATTCCACCTTTGTTTGGGTGGAGGAGACACTGGAGGCTTAAAATAAGATACATTTTTAAGCGATATATTTATTATATATTAGGGTTTTTACTAGGTAAAGTCTTTTTATTTAAATTTTTGAAAGGATTACACATGGAAAGTACGGTAAATTGGCTTGGCGAGTCTGGGATGAGCTTTTCCGCCGTCGTAGGGAGCGGTCACACGGTTCTCATGGATGGGGCTCCCGAGGCGGGTGGGCATAATTCAGCGCCTCGTCCCATGGAGCTTTTACTTGCAGGTATGGGTGGTTGTACTGCCTTTGATGTGGTGATGATTCTGAAAAAAGCCCGACAAGCCATTCATGGCTGTGAAGTAAAACTCAATGCAAAGCGCGCCGAAACCGATCCAAAAGTGTTTACTCACATTCATTTAGACTTTGTCGTTACCGGAAAAGACTTGGATTCTGCCCGCGTTACGAAAGCTGTTGAGCTATCACATGACAAGTACTGTTCCGCAACCATTATGCTTGCTAAGACAGCGGAGATTACCTATTCGATTCAAGTCATAGAAGGGTAAAAGAGCAGAGTTGATCGATAAGCCGGATTCTGTCTCCAAGGCTTGCGCCTTGGGGCAACCATTCATCTAGGTCCAGTGTTACCACTGGACTCGAGCTCTCTACCCGCAGGCTCAGCGGGTCGCTTCAACGCCTGCCTATTTGAGATTGCTCCGAGTGGAGGTTACCGCGTTTCACCGTAACTCAATACGCTCGTCTCTGTGGCCCTATTCCTCATGTCACCATGGATGGCTGTTAGCCACCACCCTACCCTATGGAGTCCGGACTTTCCTCCCCTTCAATGAAGCGGCGGTTGCCTAATCAACTCTGCAACGGTAGTCTAACCGAGAAAGGTCCACTGGAGGGTTTCCCCTGCATTAAAGGGAACAAAGTTTTCACTACCCGCAGAATAGTGAGTTGGAACTATTTGGGGGATTTTCTCAATACTCACCTGCGTCGTGTTCCTTGGTAGGCCATAAAAATCTGCCCCATGAAACGCTGCAAAGCCCTCTAGCTGTTGCAATTTACCGACAGAATCAAAGGCTTGTGCATACAGTTCAAGGGCTTGCGGGGCAGTAAAACAGCCCGCGCAACCACAGGCATTTTCTTTGAGATGTTGCAGATGTGGGGCACTGTCAGTGCCTAAAAAAAAGCGCGGTGAACCACTGGTAGCTGCTTGAAGAAGTGCGAGGCGATGCGATTCGCGTTTCAGAACAGGCAAACAGTAATAATGTGGTCGTATACCACCTTGAAACATAGCGTTACGGTTGTATAACAGATGATGCGCGGTGATAGTTGCTGCCAATGCACCCAAATGTTCGGTATCCGCATGGGTCACAAAGTCAACCGCTTGTTGGGTGGTGATATGTTCGAAAACGATTTTTAAACGCGGATGCCGAATACGTAGCGGTTTTAGAACGGTTTCAATAAACACCGCCTCCCGATCAAAGAGGTCAATCGACGTTTCCGTTACTTCGCCATGCACGAGGAGCGGTAGTCCAAGTGATGCCATACGTGCAAGCGTCTCATCGCACTTCGATAGATTACTCACACCAGCATCACTATTGGTAGTAGCTCCAGCGGGATACAGTTTGACGCCAACCAAACCCGCCTCGATCGCTCGATCGATTTCATCAGAAGGCGTATTGTCAGTTAAATACAATGTCATCAGTGGTTCGAATTGTGCTCTGCCAGATAGTCTAGATGCATCAACAATGCGTTGACGATAGGCTAAAGCAAGCGCCACATTCGTAATAGGTGGCTTTAAGTTGGGCATCACTAAGGCGCGCGCAAATTGCCTAGACGTGTGACGAACAATTTCGGGTAAAACGGCACCATCGCGTAAGTGGAGGTGCCAATCATCGGGCTGAGTAAGAGTGAGTTTCATAGCCTTATTCTTTTCATTCCATTCTAATGTCATTTACCTCATTTGCCCGGTGCAACTGATTAGAGGGCTTGCTCAGTCAGTTGATTTTCAACCTCATTTTGTTGTAGGTTCCACATCGTCGCATACATTCCTTGTGCGCGCAGTAATTCATCATGAGTACCTCTTTCCACAATCTCCCCCAGATGCATGACCAGAATTTGTGACGCATGAACAATCGTTGATAAGCGATGCGCAATTATTAATGCGGTGCGATTGGTCGTCAGTTGATTGATTTCGGCTTGAATTGCCTTTTCCGTTTTCGAGTCCAAAGCGGATGTCGCTTCATCAAAAATAATGAATGCTGGATTTTTTAACAAGGTTCGCGCAATCGCGACGCGTTGTTTTTCACCACCAGATAATTTCAGACCTCTCTCACCAACCGAGGTTTGATAACCTTCTGGGAGTCCCATCACAAAATCA
>Ga0164297_10003105_pt1 | contig 15726 bp, 22 predicted proteins | sample GEODES058metaG_FD_113539 | JGI IMG/M metagenome (GOLD analysis project Ga0164297, IMG submission 113539) | Dystrophic lake water microbial communities from Trout Bog Lake, Wisconsin, USA - GEODES058 metaG | ecosystem: Environmental > Aquatic > Freshwater > Lake | place: USA: Trout Bog Lake...
AAATCAACGAACCTGATTATGAAAAAACCGGCAACTTTGGAGCCTTTCGACTAGATGGCGTAATGTCAAATCAGTACGCTAGTACCAAGCAACGTCAACGTATTTCTCAAGTAACTTTGGACAAATGGGTACAAGATAACCATATACCAAAAGTAGATTTTATTAAAATCGACACAGATGGCCTCGATCTTGACGTAATACATGGCGGCTTAGATACAATTAAAAAACATATGCCTAGTATGATTGTCGAATACATAAACCTAGGAATCAGCAAAACACCAGAAACAAGCGAACAAGGCAAAAAGAAACTGTCGGATTATTTGACAGGGTTAGGGTATAATTGTTTTGTGAACGGCGATAACCTTCTAGCCACAGTTAGAAAAGAGTTAACATTTTAGTTCTTTTGCCGCGTAAGCCATTGCAATCGCTTTCTGCGCAGTAGTTCCACTTAATAATTTATATCATATGTTTTTTCTAAAATATTTAAATTGCTACCAACTGGGTATCTAATTTAGATATGCGAACTACAGTAGTTATTACGCAAATTATGTGTAGTGTTATACTGTTACCAATGATACTTAAATATGCCTGTTAGTTAAAGAGCTTTTTAACAGTAAGCTCTTAACGGAGAATTCGTGCATGCATAAAATAACAATTGGTATTTTCATACTAGTATCATTTAAATCACTCGCATCCCCGCTGCCAGATTATACCTTCAAAAGTCCCAGCTTTAACGGGCAGGGTTACAGCAGCCATGTTCTCACAATGGAGAACGAAACTTATCAACGACAACAGTCTATAAATCAAGCGTTGTTGGCTGCCAAACAACAAGCCCAAACAAACGCACAAAATACTCCGGTAAATCAGTTCCTGGCCAACCTAGAGTCTCGAATTTATGCACAGATTAGCCAAAATCTTGCCACAGCTATGTTTGCACCCGGTGCTGCCACAAGCGGCAGCATGAATTTTCAGGGCAACACTATTTTTTGGCAAAACACAGGCTCCACAATAAACCTACAGGTAACCGACACACTGGGAAATGTCACCAGTATTGCTGTTCCTCTGGGCCAATTCACATTTGTAACAGGACAATAACATGAAAAAAATCATAGCTCTAACCGTTGCTGTGCTGCTTTCAGGATGTGGTGTCCTGCAAAAATCAGGATTAGTTGATTACAAGCCCGAAGTAGCTGAAAACACTTTGCAAAAAGAGTTTGATGCTATACCAGCACCGCAAGGCCCAAAAATCACTGTAGCAGTTTACAACTTCCGTGACATGACTGGTCAACGCAAGAATGTCCCTAACGTGGCCAGCTTCAGCACCGCAGTTACACAAGGAGCTGAACCCTTTTTGATCAAGGCATTGGCAGAAGTTGGACATGGACAATGGTTTGATGTGGTTGAACGCGTCAATGTAGACAATCTCATTAAAGAACGTACTATTATCAAACAGATGCGCGATGCATATGAAGGGAAAAACGCACAACCTCTTGCTCCCATGCAGTTTGCCGGCATCATCATGGAAGGCGGCATTGTGGGATATGACAACAGCACGGAAAGCGGCGGGGCAGCATATCGTTACTTGGGTGTGGGTCCACAGACACAGTATAGCAAGGACGTGGTCACCATCAGCCTGCGTGCGGTGAGTGTAAGCACAGGCAAGGTATTGTCTGCTGTTACTGTAACCAAAGTAATTTACAGCACAGCAGACAGCGTGGCAGTATTGAAATTCTGGGGCAATGGCACACAAAGTTTTGAAGCAGAAACTGGAGTCACATTAAATGAACCCGGTACGTTAGCCATTAAAGCCGCTGTGGAAGCAGCCGTTGTGGAACTGATTAAAGAAGGCGAAACACACGGTGTATGGCAATACAAAGCACCACTTGCGGGTAAAAATAACAAATAACACGGGGAAACGACATGAATTACGGTAAGAAGCTTTTCAATTGGGCCACTGTTGTAGCCCTTACAATAGCGGTGCCTGTTGCAGCTCTTGCCAGCGACAACAGCATCTACATTCAACAAAGCGGCGACAACGCCACAGTGATCATGCAACAAGATGGTACAGGCAATGCTGTGCGTGGCATCCAGGGATCGGGCACGGACAACACAACACCGGCACTGATCGCCGGCGACAACAATCAAGTTACGGTGAGCCAAGTGGGAACCGGCAACACCCTAAACATGGGGGTGAGCACCACAGTGGCAACTGGCATCGGCGGTGGCAACCGTTTCACATATACAGTGAATGGCAACAACAACACCGGTGTTATCGACAGCAATGCTAATGGTCAAGGCAACAGCAGCAGCAACATTATCAGTGTTATACAAACTGGCAATAACAGTGAGGCTAACATCAATGTGCTAGGCGGTGTTAACTCTGTTACAGCAACCACAAGCGGTGGCAATAACAACACTGTGACCAGCACAGTAAATGGCAGCAGCAACACACAAACTGTCAACATAACTGGGGGTGGTAATAATGCTGTCACAGTGAACCAAGGCGCTGGCGGTTCGGCTGTCAGCATGCCAGCAATGTTCTTCAGCAACAGCAATGGTACAGCAACTATCAATGTAACTGGAGCCAGCAACAGTGCCACAGTTGTTCAAGCAGGCAGTGCAAACAGCACCACACTGTCGTTGGATGGCAGCAGCAACATTGCCAATATTACACAAGCAGCAGCAACTGCCAACACCACAGTAAGTATTGCCAGCACAGGCAACGGTAACCGTTTCACAATTACCAGCAACACTCACTAACGGAACTTTTTTATGAAGATACACACTGTTATCGCAGCTATGTTGTTGGCGGTTGCTTCACCTAGCATGGCTGCGGTAGGAACCATAACCGAACAAAGCGACTCACTATCCACTATTGCCAGGCAGAAACTAACCCTGCCTGGCAAAATAGGGTCAGGTGTAGAAATGCAGGATGTGGTAGACACTACAACAGGCAAAGTCGGTATCACTTTTCGAGACGAAACCCGGGTGGAAGTAAGCGACCACAGTCGCTTGGAGATAGACGAATTTGTTTATGACCCTACTGCGCCCAGCGCAGGTAAGATAGCAGTGAATTTTGCTCAGGGCACAGTGCGCATGACCAGCGGAGCCATAGCTCACAACGATCCCAGTAAAGTTGCAGTTAATACGCCATCTGCAACAGTCACAGTACGAGGCACCAATTTCACTGCCACAGTAGATGAAACAGGTGCCAGCACCATTATATTGTTGCCGGAATGTCCCAAGTTGTGGGTTGACATAGATAGAGATTGCCGAACAGGACGTATCGAAGTAGGCAACGATGCAGGCAGTGTGTTGCTGAGCCATCCGTTTGAAGCAACAAAAGTGGAGAACCGCAACACTTTTCCCACAAAGCCGGTCATATTGAATCTCAGTGCCGGAGACATCAACAACCTGCTGATTGTAAGTCCTCCCAGCCAACTACGTGACGCATTGGCAGTACGCCACAACAATCAAAACAACACATCGGGCGGAGACCTCAATCAATTGGATATGATGAGCACAGCATTTAGCCAAGTGACCGCATTAATAGCACAACGACAAGCTCGTGATATGGCCCAAACTATGATTGCACAGGTTGCAGTTTCCGGCGAACGGGCCACAGAATTTCAACGACGTTTGCCCGATTACACCGTGCAAAGCCAAGTTGTTCCCATATTGTCGGCAACGGAAGTGGGAGTTTGCCGACCTGATGGCAGCAATAATATTCAGTGCGTATATGTGCCTGTGGAACAAAACACCACAATAATACAAACACAAGGTGCTAACACTGTGGTAAATCGAACAAATCGTGGCGGCAACACTGTTATAACACTGAGGCAGAACTAATGAAAAAACTATTTGCCGAGTTGATATTGGTTGTCTGCATTCTAGTTGTATCAATATCACATGCTGAGAACTTGCCAGCAGGTTATATTGGAGCCGTTCAATGCTGTAACACACCAGGTCAATACAGCACATATACATACAGTTTTACTCCTACACAAAGCGGCAGTGATTTTGTGTTGTTTGCATTTAGACAAGATCCTGCGTATTGGAGTTTTGGCAATGTGCAGGTGAACCTGCTGGGAAACAGCACCAACCTGGTGCTTAATGGCAACATGCAGTATGGCGGCGGCATCAGCGTTAGCACCAACAGCGGTACACAATACATCCAGGCTCCTACCCACTGGGGTGTTGTATATCAAAACGGTACCTACCCTGCTGCGGCAGGAACCTGGAGCGGATCAGGTGGACCGCAAGGTGTGGGGCAATGGTATGACGGCGCCGTGGGCAGTTTTGACGGCATTTATCAGGGAGTTTCAGTTGTAGCAGGGCAAACCTACAATGTAAGCTTTCAAGCACTCAGCACCTATGGAGTAGCCAACACTAGCAGCATACAGATCGGTGTATATGCAGGCGGATGCGCCAACTTGGGGCTCAGTCCTGCCAACTGCACACCCAACAGCTCTGCAGGATTCACCAGCATTGCTACACCAGCACAAACTGGCACAGCAGGCGGCGTTACTGTCACAGGCAACACAACCACAACTGTGCAAAGCACCATTACCGCACCTGGAACGCCAATAGTTACTACCACGTATCCGTTACGCACTGTGAATGCTGTGGTAAATGGTCAAGCTGTGATAGAAACATTTACCGATACACTGACCAGCACTGTTACACCCATAACTACCACAGTTTACAGCACACCAACTACAGTGACTACCTACAGTGATGGCACAAGTGTAACTACAACGGGTATAGCAACTGTTGTTAGCACCAGCACCACCAACAGCTCACCGATTGTGGTGGTTACTCAAGCCACCGTTCCCACAACCATAGTGCCAGCTTACAGCAGCAACATCACCGCCGTAGAGCAGTCTCGCGTAAACGCAGCCAACAACCGCCGGACAGGCATTTCGGGCAACGGTATCTACATACAACAAAGCGGCAACAGCAACACAATTGCCGTGGACCAGGTTGGCACCAACCAACAAGTCAGCGGTAATGGCAGCCAAATGGCTCCCATACAGGGCAATAACAACCAAATCATAGTGAGACAGGGGGACACCATAAACCGCATGGGACAAAGCCTTGTGGAACTCAGTGTGTACGGCGATGCCAACGCACTTAACATCAATCAAAGCCGTGATGTGTCGGGTAACAGTCTGGGCACAGACCAAGGAGGACACTATCAAAGCATCAAAGTAAGCGGCAGCATCAACACAGTGAACACTAGCCAAACCGGTGCTGACCACTATGCCGAAGTAAACATCACAGGCAACAACAACAACCAAAGTTTGGTGCAAACTGGTACATCACAACAGGCATTTACAGTGATATCAGGCAACAGCAACAGCATAGACACTACACAAAGTGGAGCAGGGCATTTCCTCGATATAAGTCTCACAGGCGACGGCAACAGTGCCACTGTAAACCAAAGTGGATCAACCCAGAACCGTGCCACAATCAGTTTAACCAATGCAGGCGGCGCCAGTAGTGTAAACCTTACACAAAATGGTGGCCAAGTCTACAGCATCAGCCAAACTTGTGTTACGTCGGGTGGGTGTGGCACAGTAGTGGTTCGTCAAAGCAATTAAAATTTCTATCTAACAAAGCATGTGCTTGCTAAGCTAACAGTTAACAAGCGATACAATTGTTAGCGATGGTTGATAATCAAAATTTAATTACGCCACATGCATGTGCCGTCTTCGTTTACAAACTTACATGAATTATGGTGAGATCCGTAAACCAGTGTAATTGCAAGAATTGTAACTACTACAAACCCAACTATACTAGTGCATGCCCAGCGTAGCATTAATCCCAAGAAAACTAAAATGCCAATAGCAGCAGCAATAAGTCCGAGATTATGTCGATCGTTATCGTTCAATTTGTATCTCCTTTATACACATGATAATAGCAGTTTATCAAGCGTTGTCAAGAAAATATTGATATCCTTGTGTTCTTTCTATTAGATGGAGACTGTTGAGAACATTAGCACCAACTTACTATATCTTATATAATCTATGTTTTAACCACAAAAAAAGCAGCAATATTGCTGCTTTTTTTTAAAAATATTAGCGACAACGGCGTTGATAAACTGGCCGGCGCCATGCATCATAACCAATCAGTTCATTCCAGCATGAATACTGTGGCTCAACATATACAGGTACTGGGTCAACCACCTGCGGCTGACTCATGACACTGCCAACTACACCACCAATAATCAATCCACCAACCAGCGGAGCTACCCACCCGCCGCCGCCACCGCGATACGAATCATTGCGATTGTAACGCTGAGCATTTGCAGGCACAGCAGCCAGCAATGCTACCGCAAACAACCCTAAAACAAGCTTTTTCATAGCAATTTATCTCCCTTTTAATAGATATATTTACACATAAATTTTGTTCACTTTATGTTGGCATTTACCCTCAATTCACCCAACACCTGTACGCAACAAATTAAAAACGTATGCATCTTCGTCGACTATTGCCACGTCTGTAGATCTAATACGACGACGGTTCTCGTGATGCCCATTTGTCCAAATAATCGTTACATTCACACGACTAGTAGACAGCACACGACCTACTTGCATGTGTTTGCGGTTGCGATGAAAAAAAGCAACAGGTTGGCCTACTGTTAGCTCACGACCAAGTACATCGTGCAAAGTGCGTTGGTTGTTTGTAGACATATACAAAATTCCGTGTTTGATGCGTGTTTATGATACAAATTCTTTAAGTTTGCCAAACCACCCAGTAAGTTTAGACTGTTGCTGCGTCGACTTGTATCGGTCTTGTTGAATTATATAGTCGCGTAAATTTCCCAGAGCAATTATGTATTTTTCAACATTGAGCGGATTGCCACAGATTTCAATACGCATTTTTAGTAGCGCATCTACATTTTCTATAGTTCGCGGAAATACGGAAACTTGCAATTTACAGGCGTGATCTAACATATCCGATGCAACATAATTATACCATTCATGCCGAAACGTAAAAAGTACACTTTGGGTGTATTTGTTGCTGTTACGATATGTATTCCCTTCTTTAACAGGAACATCAAGCAATGTGTCCAGTCCGCTGCGAGCAACTAGTCGTCTAGCGGCCGCCGTAGCAGCCGCAACTTCACCTGCGGTAGTTTCTGGTCGAAGGGCTAATGTTAAGATACTGCGTAGTTTACTGTCCATCATTACTGCCCACCCAACTTTGTTGTATTGATACCAAATTCCTGTTCTAACAACAAAATTTGTTGATCAATAAAATACGCAATTGTCGGCGCAGTTTCTGGTAACCTGCTGAGTCCTGTACCTAATCCGTCTGTGGGAATAACCACTGTGTAACCATCATGCAAGACTTCTGTTAAATGAGTAAACGCACCTGTCAATGTCCAACTAACAACACTATCAGTTGTAAAATCTGCATCCTTAAAAAACGCCCACAAGTCATTGCTGGGGTACCACTTGGTAGGGATGCCAAACGCATTAGGTTCTCCACGCATAGCCGATGCTTGGCCACCACGGCCTGTGCGAACCATATTATCGCCAAAAACATAAAGGCTATTTCGATTGGCTTTGAGATCAGCTCGGGTAATCCATTGTTGACGAAGAATTGGCACTGTTGGCTCCTTCAGCTTGTCTGTAATGAATAGCACAGTTAAACAACTGTGTCAACTGATTATCGGTCGTAAACCAGACCTTTTTTGCCTAGAGCAGTGTTGATACCGGTTTTAAAACCATCATTGCTCATTTTCACATTCCACAGTATCTGTACCAAATTCTTCACTCTTGCAGCACTATTGACCTGTTGTCTTAGATCCGCACGACGATGCGGGTTGTTGGTTACATTGGCATGTATTATATCTAATGCAGCTGACTTTGCCTTGGCAAGATCTGCCATTGCACCAATGGCTTCAATTTGTTCTGGTTCAATGGTTTCCATTAGTATTCCGGCAAGTTGGCAAATACGTCTGATAGCTTCTAATAACTCTTCCTGACAAGGATCTTCAATTTGCAATTGACTAAATCCGTTCAAATGCTCGAGATAGGGGGCGACAAACTGGTAATCGTCACAATTTCTATCAACCAATTCATCATCACGACACTGGTGTGTTAGCCAATCCTCTATCTCACGTAATTTCATTTTTATATACCTTGATAAATTCGAAGTATTTATTAAATAGACAGCCTTGAACCGTGCAAACTAACACACGACGATAACCAAGCTTAAACGCAACAGTCTTTCGTTGCAGCAAAATTGCACGATTCTTGACTATTTTCTTGAAAAAGTATGAAAACTCTAGGAGATCTAGGCCAATTGCGAGTTTATACAAATGTCAATTCGGTTTCATTAATATCAATCACAACTGGCGTCCATTCAGTATTTTCTGAAGGGTAACCTCTAGCATTACAAATATATTCTTGCCCATTAATTGTGTTTGCGCCACGGTGGTGAGTGTGACCATAAATCCACAGTTTGATTTTTTCATCATGAATCGATTCCATAGCAGTATTAGCAAAACTGCCATGCAACGCAGTCCATGCAATATCGTGCGGCTTCTGCCAACATAACTCTCGCCGAGGCAAATGATGTGTAACAACAACCATAGGACCCGGCAGTCGATTTACCAATGACTGTAGGGCCTGCACGTCTGCTGCTCCGGCAATAGCCGGCTGTGTATGATCCGGCTTGTTGTAGCCTTGCCAGGGTATCACAGTGTCGCGCATACTGTGATACCAAGCATCAATTTGACTGTTTGTGCTCAAAGGAGTTCCGGCTACATAGTTATGCCAGCCTGTTGCTCCGACAAAGGTAATGCCTTGTATTGTTACACTGCTGCGATGCAGGAAATCTACATAGTGTGCTGTACTCCAATCTTGATAATACGCTGTGATTTCTGCCACACTGTGCGGGGGTGTCGGATCGCCGGCATGACGAATCTGTGTCTCATTGAAACCTAGGTTATAATAGTCATGATTACCTGCTACCCATACCACACGAGGATACCGCTTACGTAGCTGGGCAATCCAGCTACAAGTGCTGTGCACACAGTTAGATGCATCACCTGCAAACACTGCAACGTCAGCGTCAAACCCGTCAAGACAAGACCAATCCCATGGTGTGATGTCAGCGTGAACGTCACTTATAATACAAATGCGCAAAAGTAGTTCCTTTCTATAACAGTTGTATTATAATATATGTGAAAATACTGTCAAGTTGACAAAACAGCGGCAACAGTTTTGTTACGTAGGTATGCAAGTCTGCTAGGCACTACACCCGTACCTGGCTTCCTATCACAACAACAACAACACCTGCTAAAACCATGCATTTGCCCAAATAAACAGTATCTGGATTGCCCAGCCCGATCATAGTCACCCCACTCCAAACCAAGGCGCAGGCCCCTGCTGCTAAGACAGCTAGTGATGCCCAAACAACCATACGAACTCGAACCCATTCACGACGAACAGCAACTGTATCAAGATAAACTGAAGAATTGTCTTGCATTACCGTCTCCTATTGTGTATGTGCCAATAATAGCATGTACACGCACAGTGTCAAGTGAGTTGCACTTAAACTGCGTGATTCAATGACAGAAAATCTATAACTCAACAATTCCACATAAATCAACACACATACCATGCATTAACGCTTGTCTTCGTTTTTATTAATCTTTCATATCGCACAAAGCAATATAGCCCTGTGTACGACAGCAGGAAGCTACATGTATAAACACTAGTACAGACACTGTTGGACTCCTGTTTATAACGGTATTATACAAGCAATCGGCACCAGATCAAACAAAAGTTAAGATGAACTGCATCTGTGTTTGATCATCCCAAGGCCAACTAACTCCTTGTGCTGCCATCCATTCGTTGACTTGCAGGGTAATCTCCTGACCACGGGTCCACCATTCTTGTGTGCCATTTGCCCGAATAATAGCAGGAGCGTCAAGACGATGCAATCTGCCATTGACCCACCATTCTTGTGTGCCATTTGCCCGAATAATAGCAGGCCCATCTACACGATGCAGTAGGCCATTGACCAGCCATTTTTGTATGCCATCTACACCTACCCAAGCAGGTCCACCCGGTCGATGCAACCGGCCATTGGCCCACCATTGTTGTGCGCCAGTCGCAAAGATAACCGCAGGTCCGTCAAGCCGGTGTAACAAGCCGTTAACTCGCCATTTTTGTGTGCCATGTTCAATAGTCATTGTGGGGTCCACGGCTATCCCCATGTTAACCTAAAAAACACTGCATCTGATTCAAACTGAAAATTCCAACTACAGTTATAGCCGCGCCGGGCACCACGGCCGGTGTAAAATGTGATTGCATGTTCCACCCAACCTCGATAGACTGTGGCCCCATAGGTGTAGGGCCACTGCTGTCGGACCCAAATGTCAATGGCATCAAGTTCTGATGCCAGTTCGCGATGCAGGGTGACCTGGTGTGGCAGCAGCATGTCAACTGCGGCCATGCTGTTCTACCAGCTGCACAGCGTGAAAGGTTTCGGCACTCCTGGCCGCTGCCATCTGTGCAATGGCCATCGAAGGGTAGCTGCGGTAGTCCGCGCCTTCACTGCTGGCACGCATGAGTATCCCACCTGTGCGAGTAGAATACACGTCGCAGTTGAGCGTGCGCCCAACAAAGGTGCAGCAGCCTACATTCACACAATCGTGTTCAAATTGTGGAGTGGTCATGACACAGTGTCCTACGTTGTTTACAGCTGTATAATAGCATGTTAGTGAGGATTGTCAACTGACAAATTAACTTTGATCTAAACTGACTGCCAGCTATTGAGAATCCACGAGCTGCTGTTGATCTTGTCATTACCACCTACACCAAACGCAAAGGTTACGCCGGGCACTGTCATTTCTGGAATGTTCACAGCAGTGCGGTCACCGCCGTTGGCAAACACAATGCAATCATGAGGATAAAGTTGTAGTACATCCCGTATGGCTTGGCAAGCAGTGTTGTCGTCGTCTTTAAACTCAATCACTTGGTCAACTATGCGCAAGTTAGCCATGATGACGCGACGTTCTGCTGCTGGCAAGAACGCCCGGCCTTTTTTCCTTGCCAGCCAAGCATCACTGTTGATGCCTACAATCAGCAGATCACCAAGATCTTTTGCTGCTTGCAGGTAGTGTATGTGCCCACTGTGAAGAGGATCGAAATCCGCCGGATACCAAAACAACCGTGCTCATGTCTGTCTCCTAATTTGTTAAAACGCCGTCTGTTGTGAACTTCAAATACCCACAGCAGAAATGCAAATGACTGCTGTGAAGCAAAATGCACGGGCAATTGAATACATTGAACACACCAATGAAGATATCCTGACGCACATGCAATCAATCTCGGCAGCGATTCTCACAGTTTCCACAAACCCAACAGATTTAGACTTTGACGTTGTTGATCACTCATGTGCAGGATTGCGTCACCCTCAACGTCTATGTGTGCAGGTTCACCTGACGCGTAACCTGAGCATTCACTGCCGTAGTCCAGTCTTGTATCTACGCCATACCAGCGATCAAAGCTGCCGGCTGGATGCAGTTGAATTGCACAGTTGAATTCGACCCCTTCAATAGTATAGTTGCTGTAGCCATAGTCTTGAAATACTGCATATCGGCAGCGGTTGCACGATGGTTTCGGTTGTGTCAAAAAAGTAGGTCATGATTTTCTTTCCGTAATATGGATTATCGTAGAATAGTTGTAGTTGCGTTAATGCTTAATATGGTTCAACTGCGATAATTTTTGCAGAAGATGTAAGATATTCCCATACATTTTCGTTATGATGCGGGATACCGTTCCAATAATTTTCTGCTGCCTTTCGGATTTTCTGTTGTAATCGCCATGATGTGCTTTCTGAAGCATCAACCTCACTCATCAACATACTAATCTCGCTGCTCCAATTTAGGTCATGTCGTTGAACTGGACCAAGAGGGACAACAGTAAATAACCATTCTGTTCCTCCACCGGCAAGGTCAATATCATCGGGATTATCACACATAAACACACTATTTTTGTGTGCAAGCATATTTTCTGGACGATGATTTTCTAGAACTTGATAAAAATCTGTTCCAGACCAATCATTTTCATAAGTTGGTGAGGGTTTTAAAATAGTCCCTACAGGCAATTTTGTATTGCTTCCATGGTAATATTTTTTAATAAGATCAATTGCTTTCATGGCAATTATTTATCGTTGCATAAAATAAAATAGGTGGACCACCCATTTTTCATTACACCTCCACCGTCACCAAATGCGGGATTTGATTTCAGAATCATAGATAGAAGCGAAAGACTACAATAAGTTGCTTTTATATGCGCGGCACTTCACAATAAATTTGCTTGACAAAAACATTCAATATGTTATTATTAGAATATGAATAAAACAATCAGTTGGCAGGTGAAACGTATAGATGACAACGGGCATGTAGAAATATTAGCCAATGGGTTATCTCAATTGGAAGCAGTGACACTTGTATATGTTATGGAAGCTCGAGGACATAAACAAACCTATATAGCACACCCAGTTGATACTTCAAATGACCGAGATTCAAACCAATAAACTTGCCAACATCCTACCATTGCCTTGGTGTGTGCATTTAGGATGGGAAAAAGGCCACTTGCATCGTGAGGAAATATCTCTATGGTGCAGGGAAAATTTGGTGAACCGTAGGGACATTGAATGGTCCTACGAGCCGGGCGGCAGCTGGTATTTTGCCCATGAGGAAGATGCTGTGGCCTTTCAGCTAGTATGGGATTAACATGACCAAAACATCGTTCCCCTATCGGGTTGAAAACAATAACATAACCGTTGACCGCAATGGAACGGAGCTTATAGGCATGCCTGCATGGTGGTGCTTGCGCAATCTCAATCGACATGATTGTCTGCACAACAGGGATGGATTTGAGTTCCGCCGCGAAGAAGATGCAATATGGTTTAAAATGGTTTGGGATAACGTCTGACATGTACATCAACCCCTTGAATCGTGCCACCATGCATTACAAGGTTGATCTGTCCAGTACTGGCACCAATCTGATACCAGTGTTTGATTGGCTGGAAGAAAACATCGGGCTTAGAGGATTGCAATGGTGTGCTCTTTCCACTGGTGTCGGTCACTCACTGTTGTATCCGCATGTCTGGTATTTCCTGCATGAAGAGGATGCCGTTCTATTCCAGTTGACCTGGACATGAGCACCATCACCGTCAAACCCTGTGATTGGGACAAATACTGGAGCATACACCAATGGTGTGAGTATCTTATGGGCAAGGAAGGATACGGTACATGGGCCAGCAAAAATCTATGCTGTCCAATTAGTTGCCAGTTTTATGTTAAAAACAAAAAGATACGAGCCCTGTTAAAGCTGACATGGTTATGAATCAATTTCCTTATACCGTTAAGTTATCGTACCTGGATATAGAAAAAAGCAATGAAATAATTGATTGGTTAGAGCTAAACATGGGACTAAGTGGACATCGATGGGAGCCATCTCTTTGGACTTTCGATCTTGAGAGCAGTGCCGATATACTGATTTTGCCGTATCAATATGCGTTTGCCAAAATGGATGATGCCACTTTGTTTAGACTGACATGGGTGTAATGACATATCAACATTCATACACGATGGTGTTTGATCTTCCAAGCTCGATGGCATCGGCCCAGGCCATCACGCAGCAGGTAGTATCAATTGGCCAATGGTTGAGAGAACATGCTGTTGGTAACTATACCACAAAGTGGATACATGATGGAACGCTTGAACGGCGGCTTCAGTTTACCTTTGCTGATCGGGCTGATTTAATACATTTCCAACTAAGATGGGGATAGAAATGGAAATCATTACTGAGAAATATGTTTGGTGCGATCACTGCAAACAAAAGGTGCAAATGCCCTGCGGTATCCGTAGCTGTCCTATCATGGTGGATCTACGTGATCCTACAACCAAGGCCGCTATGGAGCAATGGTATGTTGACACAGGGAGATAAGCATGTCCAACGGTGCTTTAAAAATCGCTGATGGTCTGAGAAAACGGCGGGATCTGGAGAAAAAATATCCATATCACGTTCATTTTTCTCAGATTTTTAACACCTACACCGAGATCTCCCATTGGTGCTGGAATCAATTTGGTAATAATTGGGCAATGGATGCCAACAGTTATAGATTTGCTACAAAAGAGGACGAAATGCTTTTTACCCTAACATGGAGGCAATAAAATGATTGCATTGGCAAAAGTTGTACACAAGACAATGATAATCCCGTGAAGCAGCACTACAAACCATGTAATCTCAGTGGTATACTAAAAAAGGCCCTTAGGGGCCTTTTGTCGTCTTAACCATTCTTCTTTGCTAATCCCATTTCCTAGTAAAGTGGACACAATTTCTTACCTATCATATTTTGTAGTGGCCTAACAGCAACGGTTATTTCTGGTTGCTTGACAGGGATTGTGTCTAAGAACCAACTAAACAACAAGTGACATCGGTTAAATACAATATCATGCGATTACACAACATTATTACTGAATTATTTTCTAGAGATTTTGAGCCATATCCAGACAACCATTGACAGTCTTTTGGCGGTGGTGGATATACGTTTGTTCAACCGTTTTGGCTCAACACCTGGTATACTCGCATGGCGGGCCAATCAGCTTCCCATAGCTTGACATCATAACTCAGCTTGCCGGACCAGCCGCCGCCAGTTCCGGTACAGATACCTATGTCAGAAAACAACATAGAAACCTGGCTAAAATCTCCTTCGTGCTGTATGAGAATGCGTCCATGCCATCCCGGATATCCAGTGGGCAAATGGTGGTTACCACCACTCCAATTGGTAGGCATGCCCTTGGGTGCACTATGGCTGTTTGAGATGTTTACACCATGTTGCATTCCGTCCAATTTAACAAAGTTAATGCGAAAGGGGACATAACGCTCGGTTTCTCGTGGGCGTCTTTCATTGGGGTGGTTTGCATAGAACCGATCTATCAGCGTTTCTTGATTGTCAATCACCCATTGCGCTATTTCATCAAACGTGGAGGCGGTGTTGCGCAGATTGTCTATAATCGTATCAGCTGCTGCCGCCCGCGCCTGTCTGGCAGCAATCTTGGCCTGCTCGGCGAGATACTGTTTGCGGTGGGTCTGATATTCTGAATGATGCTCAAATATCTTTCCGGTATCAGTGCATTTATAAGCGGTGATTTTCATGGAATTTTCCGCCTGTGTGTGTTGGGCTCAAGACAGATCAGCACTGGAGATGGTTCCAGTGCTGATCTTCCAGTTTGGCGATGTTGTCGTCAAGCAGTGCAGCAATTGTTCATTGCCAGCCACAAACGTGCTGGCCGAATGTCTGCAATGGCTACCTTGCCACGGATACGATAGCGCGCAGCGCTATCTCGGCTGTTCTGCCGGGAACGATCGCGATTGCACATGCGCCATGCTGTTCCTGTAGGCAGCCCCAGCTTGTGGGCAATTGCGGTGTATGTCATGCCTTTGGCACGCAATGCAATGGCGTTTTGCTCGGTGTTGATCTTGCTGCGTGTGCGGCCTTTCACAGCGTTGGCCGCAGCTGGATTTGCCGCCCGATAGGCGCTGCTAATGCTGATGTTCAAGCGGGTTGCAATGGTCTTGTAGGTCAGTCCCGCGTCTCGCAGGGTCTTGGCACGGAGGTTATACTTGACAGCAAACGTCATTTTTTGTTCCTTTTTTGCAACACGAATATAACATGATTCTCTGCATT
>Ga0164297_10003108_pt1 | contig 15722 bp, 10 predicted proteins | sample GEODES058metaG_FD_113539 | JGI IMG/M metagenome (GOLD analysis project Ga0164297, IMG submission 113539) | Dystrophic lake water microbial communities from Trout Bog Lake, Wisconsin, USA - GEODES058 metaG | ecosystem: Environmental > Aquatic > Freshwater > Lake | place: USA: Trout Bog Lake...
TAATAGAGCACCAAGGATCAGCACAGGTATCGCAAGACAAAGCACCTACAAATCTAGGCTGCCAAGCAAAGAAATTAGTTGGGGTATTGATCGTAAATACTTTCAATTGCGTACTGTCGCCATTGCAGACATATGCAGGGTCGGGTTGCCATTGAATATACGGAGGAGGATTTACTGTAACCTTAAATTCAGTAGTGTCTTTACATCCAAGTGCATCCATACCCACTACGGTATCTACAACTGTAGTGATCGGTGCAACTGTATCAGTAGCGCCGTTAATAGTAGTTCCTAGGCCCTGATACCATATATACACTCCATTATTGATGCCTGATGCTGTTAGTACATCACTTAGACCGAGACAGATACTGTCCAAACCTGAAATGACTACATGTAATGGCGTATCTACCTGTATCGTTACACTGGCCGTATCTATACATCCATGTATGGTTGTACCAGTCATTACATAAGTAGTCGTGACCGTAGGTGATGCCGTCACAGGCGAACCCACATCCGAACTTAACCCTGTAGAAGGCGACCAACTATAGAAGCTGGCACCCGAAGCGGTGATACTAGTCTCACCGCCATAACAGATCAAAGGCGGATGGGTCACTGTTACAGTGGGGACAGGGTATGCTGTAATTTTGAAATTCAGTGCATAGTGTATAATACAGACATCTGAACCGCTACCACTTTCGAGCACCAATTGGAAACTGTCATAAACACCGGGAGTATTGAATGTTAACGAGTCGAATGAGGTCGAATCTGTTGTTCCGGCAGTACCATAAGGTGTACCACCGTTAACCAACCAAATGAAACTACCTGGTGAAGTATTTCCTGTATCATGGAACTCCAATACCTCATTTAAGGGTACGCAACCAGAATCAGAAGTCAGTAAGGTTACTACACCGGACGGACCGCCAATAGTAAATGTGTCGGTCATTGAATCAACACAACCCAAATTATTTTCCCCAAATAATGTAATAGTGTATGTACCCGGTAAAGTATCTTTATAAAGGATACGGCTAAAATCTATAGGATTAGCATCGATCGAATCTGCAGCATACGGTGGCGAGTCAGTAGATGTCAGCCTCCAATAATAATTATAGCTTGGATTCCCTGTGGTATTGATCGCATAACCTATTAAACCCGGATTGGCACAAATTGCGGTCAATGGAGTTGTCGGGAAAAATGAAACATTAATATTGGCCAGAGTCAATTGGTTAACTCTTATGGCAGTATCCGAACATCCTGCAGGATAGCCACCACCACCGGTCGTAGTTACAATCAGTGTATCAGTAAATGTGCCGTTATGAGAGAAATGGTGAGTAACCGAACCCGTAGTTGTTGTAGCGTCACCATCACCACCAAACCCCCAATGATAGGTAACATTGGAATTAATAGTATCATAAAAAGGTATCGGAATACCGGCGCATGCTTGCAAACCGGAATCAGGAGTATAGAAAGCTACCGGCGGATGAACAGCGTTGATCGTATCACATATCTGACTACCACAATGGAAATTATCTGTATCTGTTACACAGACCACATAATTCCCCGGTGGAAAGAAAATAGTAGTATCGGCAGCTAAACCTCTCGTAAATGAAAGTCCCGGTGGATTAATTTCCCAAGCACGATAAACAAAGTGTGCAGGGCTAAAATCGGTCGACAAATCAAAAATCTCATCGTTAGTGTAGGCACATATCAGCTTAGTAGTATTGATATGCATTTTCGGGCCATAGACATGCACAGAATCAGTAGCAACAGCAACAGCCCGGCAACCTGCAAAATTCTGAACAATTAAGGTATCCAAATATACGCCGTCTACGCTATAAGTGTGGGTTGCAATATTATTTCCATTCACTCTTAATGAATCCCCATCTCCAAAATGCCAGATATAGCGCGTGTAAAATGCTCCTGCCGGCGGTGCTAAAGGTCCTCTGAATGAATCAACAGTATTATTACAAACAGTTGTGCTTCCAATATGAAATGTATCAATTATCGGGAACACATTAAGCACAAGTGTATCAGTATTGGTGCAATAGTTATTTGCAAAATACGCTGTATCTACTAATACTACCGTATAAGTTCCATAACCGGCAAACATATGTACTACCGTATCGCCTGCTGCTGAAAAACCATCGCTAAAGTGCCAGCTGAACCCTGTTGCACCTGTAGTTGCGATTGGAGCACTGAATACGATACTATCTAAATTCGCACAATTGGGAGCATAAGTGTTGATCAATGCTGTAGGCTCGTAGACGTAAATAAATGTATCTACAACAGTAAAACAACCGTTATCATCTCCAGACCATCGTATTGAATCGATTCCCGGCGTAATAAGATGTATCACCGAATCCATATCTAAGCCGACCATAGTATCATGGATATTAGTGATACGTCCTGATCCGGTAATATTTGTCCAGGATGAAAAATTACAGTTAAAGCAACTATCCACCAACGTAACTACTGTATTCGGACACACAGAATCAGCAGAAAGAGCAAGATGATAAATTGGTGGGAAAATACCCGGATGAATCTTAAAGGAATCCTCAAATGAACAACCACCTAAAGAATCAGGTAAGTGTCCGTAAATTTTCAATTTAAAATGTCCCGAATCCAGATAGGTATGGCAACCCGGAACACATGTATCACCAGGCCTGCTGATACATGATGGTGTATGATCACCATAAGATACTGAGTCGATAATATAAGTAGCTGCGGCAGGAAATACACCGGTCACAGAATAACAAACTGTTAAAGGAGTACAACCTGAGTCCGGAGTAGCATTAATTGAAATAACAGGTGTTGCAATATTTGGCCCACTAAATATGTCTCTTGTCTTACAACCGTTTGCGTCTGTTACAATCAGTGTATCTGAATAGGATGAAGGTGGCAAATGATGATAAATATGCGTAGCAGAACCTGCTGTGTTAGCAGAGTCCAGTTCAGTAACACGGGTTGTATCATCAAATTTCCAAAGCCAATGAACTATAGACGAAGTAGAAGTGTAGGTAGAAACAAATGCTGCTGTATCCGGCGGGTGGCAACGATATGCGCCGGATGCCATAGCTACTGAAATAGTTGGTGAGCCCAATACATTGATCGTGTCAAACTGCTTGGCCCAACAATTACCGGAAGCCGTTGAGTCCATTAAAATATATGTACCGGCTGCAGCAATTAAAAATCCGGGATTCTGGGTGTTGGTTGCCCCAATCATCACAGTTGGCGATCCCAATGCTGTTATTGTCCACTTATTTGAAGTCCAAAGTACTGTAGAATCGTGGCAGTAGATCGAATCGCCGGAACACAATGGTTCAGTAGTTTTAAAGCCATATTTAAATGCCGGTATGTGTGCATCACTGTCTAAAATAAATGTATCGGAACATCCGACTGCGCTATAAGCAATTAAAGTATCGGTATGGTACAATGTGTCATTAATATTGTGACTGGGATTTCTAAGAGTAGAAGTACCGCCGCCACCAAATTTCCATAAAAAACTGGTTGCACTTGATGAAGATGTATTGGTATAAATATAAGTAGCCGGTAAATGACAATTAGAATCTGTTGTAGCCGTTACAAATCCGGCGACCGGCGGAGCATAGATCGTTATATAATTTGCAGCAAACGTATCAAAACCTCCACAACAGGGTTGGTACAATTGTAATTGAATATTGTAACTACCGGGCACAGAAAAAGTGTAGGTCATGGATGAGCCATAAATAGTAGCTGATGTAGGTCCGTTAATGAACCATGTCCAACTGTTGCTGCATGAACTTGTGTCTCTCGAGGTGTTGTTAAACGTAATAACGTTGGTACCACATAAAGTGGTAGAATAAGCGCCGGCAGGCGATGTGGTGAAATTAACTGCAGGAGGATTAGACACGTGAATGACCTGAGAATAGGTTGATGTTGCGGTGCCGGAGGTCAATGTTTCGGTGACCGTATAAGTTCCGGTTATTAAAAATGAATAGGTCAGGATATTATCTGAAGCAGAAGGGCCATAAGTGTACCATGTAGAATCGCTTCCTGTACTACTCAAACCCATGACTGTCCATCCAAATACATAAGAAGAATGCGACCCGCCATATGACGCATCCGTACAAACAACATAAGTTGCAGTAGATGTGTTACAAAAGCTGGTATCACTGGTAGTGAAATAGGCGGTCTGCGCCTTCAGCGACGCAGATACCATAGTGAATAACGACAAAAATATTAAGGGTATTATTCGCTTCATACGCTGAATTTTTTCCAAAACGCTTTTTTTAACAATAACATTACTAATCAGACCTATGGCTCTGATTATATTAATTTTTAAGAGATGTAAATATACGAAGAATAAACCATTTTTGAAAACAAATTTAATGATTTCAGGTAAAATTGTTCTTGATACATAATTAACACATAGTATTAGTTATTGAAATTACTTTTAAAACATTGACAATCAATAGCTTTCAAAGTATTTTGTCTCTTAATTTTATAGGCCTTTCATCTTTTATCTATTTTATTTAATCATAATAATAGACGCCAAGGATAACCATAGCCCAACGGTTCAGTTGTATCAACCTTAACTTATTCGTTTATTACGGATGCTAAAACCGCAGCACAAATGACTGCTTTTCTTTGAATTCTTCATTGAAAAATAACAGTCCGACGCCATAAAGGTCGATGCTCATTTTCACACGGGGGTGATTCACCAGGCGGTTCCATTTTTTGGTATGCTGAATTGACTTGTGAATGCCCCTTACCATAACTACACTTCCGGGGCAGGTCAGATGTAAATGTTTATTAAAAAGACTTACCCACTGGCGGCAAACATCTTCTTTCAAGATCAGCATATCTATCTTGCCTGCTTCATCTTCCGATCCGGGCGGCGCAATGAGAATTGAATGAAAATCAAAATAACGGATGATCCGAATCAAGAGTTTTTGATATCGGTGTCCTAACCAGTGTTGGTCTTTTTCAAATGCCGACGAACCTGTCTGCACCATTTTATTGTTGAGTACCTGCTCCGTAAAATTATATACAAATGGTGAGTGCAGCTTGTGGCGGCCTTTGGCGTTCCAAATGTATATTATATAAGCTACGGCAGCATGAATTGTCATAGATCTATCCTTTCAAATTTTTGAAAAGTATAAGCAAAATGATTGTGACTGTCCGGCTCGTGTTCTTCTTCCCAAACCAACTTCCAGTGGGTATGGTCTATGTCCGGAAAAAACACATCGGCATCTTCCACGATTGTCTTCACCCTTGTAACATACAAATAGTCAATTTCGGACATTGCAATCTCAAATATTTTACCACCGCCGATCACAAATATTTCAGGAATATTTTCTAGTTCCAGCGATTCCAGTGTAGCATTAAGATCATTGCTAAGCCTCACACCTTCCGGCAACACCAGATCCGGGCTACCGGATAGCACCACATTCAACCTTCCCGGCAAAGGCCTGCCCAACGACTCAAAAGTTTTCCTTCCCATGATCACCGGCTTACCCAAAGTGATAGCTTTGAAGTACTTAAGATCAGCAGGTAAATGCCATGGCAATCCGTTTTTTTTGCCGATAGCGCCATTCTCAGCAACTGCAACTATAGCTGAACATATCATACACAACAAAAGTAATATAAAGCGGGACGATTGCCAAATGTTTTCGCTGATCATTTGTCGCCCAATCGATATTTTGAGCATCAATCATTTTAATGAATACACGCCAAATAGCAGCATCGTCATTATAGTTTTCATAGCAGCCGCATTTGGCTGATAAAATTGATCACTAATTTACAGCCATTATCTATATTGCTATGGGAGCCTTGATGGCCGGATGGCTTTGGTAGTTCTCCAAAGTGAAGTCCTCAAACTTAAAATCGAAAATGTTCTTTACGTCCGGATTCAGTTTCATTTGCGGTAATGGAAAAGGTTTGCGACTGAGTTGCAGGCGTGCTTGTTCCAAATGATTGAGGTAAAGGTGCGCATCGCCAAAGGTGTGAATGAACTCCCCGGGCTGCAAACCGGAGACCTGTGCTGCCATTAAAGTAAGCAGCGCGTAGGACGCAATATTAAATGGCACCCCCAAAAAAACATCTGCGCTACGCTGATACAATTGACAACTCAGTTTACCATTTGCCACATAAAATTGAAACAATGCATGACACGGACTGAGCGCCATTTTGGGCAGATCGGCAACATTCCACGCGCTCACAATGATTCTGCGGCTATCCGGATTGGTCTTCAGCAGGTGCATTACTTCTTTTATTTGGTCGTATGTGGTATGATCGGCACCGGCCCAACTGCGCCATTGATGCCCGTAGACAGGCCCCAGCTCACCCTGTGCATCTGCCCACTCATCCCAAATGGTCACACCGTTTTCTTTCAGATAGGCGACGTTGGTATCACCCTTCAGAAACCAAAGTAATTCATGAATGATCGACTTCAGGTGCAATTTTTTGGTCGTTACCATCGGAAAACCTTCACTCAGGTCGAACCGGCATTGATAACCAAAACAGCTCAGCGTACCCGTACCCGTGCGATCGGTTTTCTGAACGCCCTTATCTAAAATGTGTTGTAAGAGGTTTAAATATGCCTGCATGATCACCCAAAGATAAAAAAGAACACCTAATTTGCGCTGAAAAATCATTTTCTATGGCATTGATATTACCTGTTAATGGTGTCACTCCCCGTATTCCTGAAAATTGTTTTATAGCGCCCAATGCTACCATTACCGGCGCCGTAGTGATGGGTGATCACTGTAGCGTCTGGTTCAATACCGTTATCCGAGGCGACGTGAACAGTATTAGCATGGGCAACAAAGTAAACGTTCAGGATGGCGCTTGCATTCATTGCACGTACCAAAAAGCCAAAACCACCATTGGCAACAATGTGTCGATCGGGCATAACGCCATGGTTCATGGCTGCACACTCAATGATAATGTACTGATAGGTATGGGTGCGATAATAATGGACCATGTGGTAGTAGGTGAGAATTCTATTATCGCCGCCGGTGCCGTAGTTCTGGAAAACACCATTGTTCCTCCGGGTAGCGTATATGCCGGAATTCCTGCTAAAAAGGTCAAAGACATCAGCCCCGAATTACAAAAAGGCGAAATAGAACGCATTGCAAATAACTATGTGATGTACAGCAGTTGGTATAAATAACCAACTTTGCAGTTCGGCAAAACAATGTTGTTTCGTTCTAGTTTGTCAGTCACAATCGGAACATGAACTGCTAGATTATTAGCATAAAACACATGGGCACATTCTCAATATTAATTTATTGTTAAGTCTTTTGACCACGGAAAACAAATGAATTAAACTAATAATTATGTATGATTACTATTGTTTTCTAAAAATCGCGATTATATTTGCATGTCTAAACAAAACAAAGAGAAGTATGAAAAAACTAATCCTCGCGTTATTAGCAGCAGGAACTGTAGCTACTACTTATGCACAGGAGCCTCAAAGCGTCCTGCTTTATGGTGACCTTAACTTAAGCACTGCAAAAGATGCAAGCTTGAATAAAACAACTAACTGGGACGCATCTCCTGCAGTAGGTTATCAATTTAACCGTAACTGGACATTGGGTTTGGCCATTAGCTGGGGTCAAAATGCTACTAAAGACAGCACAGGTACAAAAAGCACTTTCAATTCATATGCAGTTGGCCCATTCGCCCGCTATTCTCAATACTTCGGCAAAAGCGAGACCTTCTTTTGGTATATGCAATATAATGTAGCTTATGCAGGTGGTTACCACACCAGCGAAGGCAACCCTGCTGATGAAAAACATACCGGCGTTCAAATGGCATTGACTCCTGCATTAGGTATCAATATGCACAAAGCACTTTGTTTATCTATCACTTGTGGTAACCTTGGCTTTGCAACTGACAAATATTCAGGCGCTACCAACGGTACTAACAATTTTAACTTCAACATTGCTAAGTCTTTTGGCATGCAATTGAGCAAGAATTTCAATTGCGGTCATAAAATGCACTCTCATCACGAGCCGGGTGATGAAATGAACCACAGAAATGCAAAGTCAGAAGATGATGATGATGCAGCTCCAAAACCAAAGAAAAAAGAAAGAAGCAGGGATGATGACGAATGATATCATGCTTCCTAAATATACTAAAAATGTCCTGCCAACAGCGGGACATTTTTATTTTATACCATAATAGTTTCATTTTTTTTCCGTTTGTTTGTAAAATAATTCAGTACATGAGGCATCTGTTCTTATCTATCTTACTATTGGCTGCTTTTGCAAGCGCGGCGCAAACCGATTCTACTGCCACACACGGAAAATTTCACCCGTATGAAAAAAAATCGTTCTTGTTCACATTGGGCGTTGGATTTGCAGATCAGTACAGAACAGAATTGCGCCTGCCGGCAGATTTTAAAAATGATCAGGTGACCGGCTTCGCTCCGATATTTGCCCGCTTAGAGTATGGTCTGACCAAGCATATCAGCATAGCATTTACAGCCATGTACGACAATTTTTACGACAATTATGATCAATTATTTTACGGCAACGGAGAAACTTTTAAAAGATTTTATACCGACGATGTAAGGATCTTTGGTGGTACCGTAGCCGGATATTACCATTTGGACAAATACATTCAGGTACGAAATATGGATATATTTGCCGGAGGCGGACTATCTCTCAACAATATTCGGCACAGTAGCGCTCCCCAAACCGATAGTATGAGCACTATTGTTTTCAGCCACTCATTAAACCTTTACCTGAAGGTGGGCATGCGTTATTTTTTATCAGCCAAAACAGCAGTATATGCCGACCTTGGCTACGAAAAACAAAGCATTCTCAACATTGGACTAAGCTATCGGTTCTACAAAAGGTCGAAAATAGCCGCTCTGTTACCGGCATCAAAGTAACAGAAAGCATTGGAAATCAACGGATTAATTCCTAAAACTGGAGCTTTGGATTGTATTGCCTGGCCAATTTTTCATAGTAAGCAGCAGAATCTTGCCTGCCAATTGTTTTGTATAAAATAGCGGTGTATTGAAATGCTTTATACTCGTCAAAATCCGGAGCAATATCAATTGCACGCCTGAAGTCAACAATAGCCGAATCGTACTTTAGTATCTGTGAGTAGCATACGGCCAGATTAAAATAGGCCAAAGCATGACTGGGATCATGCTTTACGGTCATATCATAGTATTTTATGGCGCTATCATACACTTTCCGGTTCATATAGATAGTGCCTAAATTGGCCGATGCATTAACCTTCTTCGGGCTTAGCCTCAACGCCGTGTAAAACTCCGGCATTGCAGAATCGTATTCATTGACCCTGAAGTAAGCCACTCCTAATTCTTCGTGCGAATCGCTGTTGGAAGGATATATCTCCAACGACTTCTTCAAATGAGCTTTGCAGTCGTCTATGATCTGCTTTTTTACCACAGGATCGGTTTCATCAGGATATTGTTTTTGCAATGAACAGCCATAGTAATAATTGAGTCTGGTATTTTCAGGATCTTTGCCAATATCAGCCTTATACAATGTTACATTGTCTTTCCAGTCCTCATTACGGGAATAGGTAATGCTTCCATAGATAAGTACCAATGGCAATATCACCATCCACAATCTTTTATTGCCCGGCCATGATGCTGTCTCTGCTCCGTTGCCCAACAACCACTTATCAGCAGCTGCTGCCATAAGCACGCAAATCCCCACTGAAGGGAAAAACATGAATCGATCGGCCATTGTTGACCCAATGAGGATGAAAATGTTTGAGAACAGCGAAATAGTAATAAGGAAAAACAAAATGCCCCAGGCCCATACATCACGTTTATTTTTCAGCAACAGAAAAACGGCAGCCACCAGCATCCCGAGATAAACGACACCGGAAAGCAACACCAACGGATTACCAAATCCGGTAAATGGAATACTGCTGTAGGAGTGATCGCAAATAAGCGGATAAGGTATTACCAATAATTTCAGATAGTCGCCCAGTATTAGCACAGCAGTTGCCAGACGCTCGGTCCGTGGCAACCCTGATTTAGCTAAGCTGTTGTCAATAAAATTGATTCCATTGCTGATATTGGCCTGATAGGCCTGCAATACACTATGCCTGATAAATAAAAACGTTAGCGCAACCAGCACAGATGAAGCGGTGATCACCATAGCCCTTGTAGTGTCTTTTCTGATATAAAGAAAATACGTAAGGGCAATAACTGCCGGCAACGTGATCGCGGATTCCTTAGATATAAATGACAGAAACAAGCTGAAAATACCTGCCGCCAGATTTTGCCACGCCCCTGTAGTCATGTATCGGTTAAACAGATTGAGGGCCAAAAAGGCAAAGAAAAAACATAAAATTTCGTCGCTGCTCTTAATATTAGCAACTACCTCTGTATGAATAGGATGCACCGCAAACAGCAGAGCCGCCACAAACGCGAGCGCGGTCTTTTTACCATCAAACAACGAGTTGAGGAACAGGAAAAGCGCCACAACACAGCCTGCATAAAATAGCACATTCACTAAATGCCCTACCCACGGATGATCGGGGCCAAAAATACCGTTCTCAATGGCAAAAAACACCAGCGACAAAGGGCGGTAGGTGTCATTACCCAACTTGATATACCCCCGCATGTGTGGCGTGGTCAGCAATTTGCCAATACCCGCAAAGCCTTTTTTAACGATCGTGTTATCGGTAACCACCATGATGTCATCCATCACAAAACCATTCAACAAGGTATTCAGGTTCAATGCAATGGTGATCACAGCCAGGGCAATACATAATTTGTATGCTAAGGGCATTTTGTTAAAAAAACCTTCAGTTTTGGTCTTAGCCGGCGGCACCTTGGCCGGCTGAACTTTGCTTTGGGCCGGCGCGGGCGATTTGGGTAATGGTCTTTGCTGCTTGGCCATGTTTAAGGCAATTTAAAATCTGAATAAAAGTGTTTGGCTATCGCTTCAAATTTCAAAGCATTTTCTTTTTGTCCCAGTTTTTGATAACTCAGCGCCATGTAGGGCACATCTCTGCCCGATCTCGGATCCAGATTCAATTCCTTGCTAAAAATGTCTATGGCCTGTGCATATTGTCCGGCAAAGTAGTACGCGCGTCCCAGATTGGAATAGGCATTGATATTTTTAGGATTGAGCTGTATGGATTTAGCAAACTGCGGTATAGCCATGTCATATTTTTTCGAGTTAAGATAGGTGGCTCCCAAATTATTTACCGCATTGGCATCATCGGGCGTTAGTTGCAATTGCTTTTTAAATATTTGCTCTGCATGTTCATAGTCGCCTTTATTAAAATAGGCTAGTCCCAGCTCACTGTACACATCAAAATAATTAGGGTTGAGCTGCAATGTCTTATTGAAGAAATAAATACTGCTGTCCCAAATATGTAATTGCTCGTAGGTGCGGGCTGCATTGAAACAAGCCAGATAAAAATCAGGTTTCAGGCTTAATGTTTTCATGTAACAATTGATCGCGTCTCTGTAACGACCTGTTGCCAGATATACACTACCTAAATTATTATTGCACAGCGGATGGCCCGGAAAAATGGCCAGCGCCTTTTTATCATAATATTCAGCCGAATCATACTTGTGTTCCCTGTCGTAAACGCGGCCCATTTCTACATTGGCCTCCGTAAACCCGGAATAGATGCCGATGGACTTGCGCAGAAACTGAATGCTTTCATTGTCGATAGTAGTCTTTGCCGCAGCGTCTTTTTCCGATTCATATTTTTCCTCGGCCAGCGCTGTGCCCATGTAGTAGTTCAGCCGGCAGTCGTCGGGTGATTTTTCAATGTCTGCATTGTACAGTGAAAAGTTATCTTTCCAATCCATATTGCGTGCCACTGTAATACTGGCAAACAACAAACAAACGGGGATCAACACCAACGCTACTTTTCCTTTTTTCAAGAGCGCAATATCCATAGGCATGTCCCGGATCAGCCATTTTTTAATGGCAATAGCAGCAGCAATACAAAAACCTGCCGTTGCAAAAAAGGTAAAACGCTCCGCCATTTCTGCACCTATCAGCATAAAGATATTAGAGAACAGCGCCAAACTGCAAAGAAAGAACAGTACTGCAAAGGCCATCAGGTCTTTTTGCTTTTTCATCAACGCTTTTACAGCATAAAAAGCCATGACACCATACGCTGCCAACGACAGCCAGAAACCGGGGCTTGCCAATGACGCATAAGGAATACTGTTGTAGCTATAGTTGCAAATGAGCGGATAGGGTACAAACATTTGTTTTAGGTAATTGCCCATAATGACGATAGCAGTTGCAAAACGGGCTATGAAATTGGGTGCACGAGTAAGCGCATTGTCAATAAACTCTATATCGCCGGATACATTGGCTTGATAAGCCGATAACACCATGTAGCGAACAAGAATGAATGCAATGGCAGGAAGCAGGGTTGCAATGGCGATGCCAACAGCCCGTTTATTATCAGCATTGTAAAAGAAAAAGAACAGGAGCGGCACAATCGCAACAAATGCAATAACAGTTTCTTTGGAGATGAACGACAAGAACAAAATAACTGCGCCGAATACCAGATCTTTCATTTTACCATCGTCCATAAACGCCATAAAGCGGTTGAGCGCAGCAAACGCAAAAAAGAAACACATCAGCTCATCCCTGCTTTTTATATTGGCCACAACCTCGGTATGCAGCGGATGAACGGCAAATAGTAATGCAGCCGCAAAAGCTACGGGCAGCGCTTTTTTACCCAATAGCCTGTGAACGAAAAAGAAAAATGCTATCACACAGCCTACAAAAAACAATACATTCACTAAATGGTTCATTGTAGTATTGGCACCAAACAGGCCCCGTTCTATAGCATAAGTGACCAGTGATAATGGACGGTAGGTATCATTGGGTATCACCATATAGCCCCGCATGTGCGGAGTGGCCAGCAATTCCCCGATACCGGCGAATCCCTGATTCACCATAGTATTGTTCTTAACTACGATCTCATCATCCAGTGCATAGCCATTCACCAGTGTATTGGCATAAACAGCAAATGCAACGATGGACAAGAGTATGGTAAGCTGCCTGATCAGCGGCATAGCTGCCTTAGCCGGCGCATCCTGCACCGGAGTTCTTTTGGGCGCTGCCTGTGGTTTTACAGGCGCAACAGCAGGTGCAACCGTAGGTTTGTTTTTCTGTGGTTTTGCCATGACCCCGAAAAATACCTAAATTTCAGGATGTAAACAAAAATGGGACTCAAATGGTCGTTATTGTTTTATTGCGAAACCGGCAATGAAAGCCTATTACATCTGTAATATATTTAAAAAGAAACCGTAGATTGCAAACTTAAAGCCATGCACAATTGCATGGAACCGGGTATGAAAAAATCGAGCAAGGTCATATTGGGCGCTATGTTTTTTATGGCAGTTAATGCCTGTCAGGAGAAAAAGCCCGACTGGATCACCGGCTATGGCGATGGGAAACCCACTGATACTGCCTTTAACGGACAACACTATCGGTATTATAACAACGGCTGGTATCCTATTTATAACGGAATGATCTGTCCCGGCTATTACAGGCGGCCATTTTTTTACAGCGAAATTTCCAGCCCGGGATTTTTTGCCGCACCACCTGCAGGTGTGCCCCACTCCGGGGGCGGCGGAGTTACCACCGGTGGCTTTGGCGGCTCAGCACATGGCAGTGCAGGCGAATAAAATTAATAATCATGAACAGGATTTCTATTACGCCCCGGCCGGATTGGGAAGCCAAGATCAAGCAACAGGGATTTGTATATTATGAGGGTTACTACAATGAAAATGCAGCCTACACTTTTAGTGCAGCAGAGGTGGATGCTATAGAGGCCGCAACGACCGAGCTTTTTGATCGTTGTTTGGATGTGGTGCAGCATGTGATCGACCATAATCTATGGGATGAATTCTTTATCCCGAACGAATATGCCGAACTTATTAAATGGTCGTGGGACAATGACAATCCAAGCTTTTATGGCCGTTTTGATCTGGCTGTGAGCGCCGATTGCAGTCAGATAAAATTATTAGAATTCAATGCCGACACGCCTACTTCTTTGCTGGAGGCCGCAGTGATACAGTGGTACTGGCTACAAGACTATAATAGTACATTCGACCAATTCAACTCCATCCACGAAAAATTAGTAGCTCATATGAAGGTTTGCAAGCCCTGGCTGTATGGCGATACCAAATTGTTTTTTGCGTGTGTCATCAACAGTGAGGAAGACTTTATGACCGTTAAATACCTGCAGGACTGTGCCGATCAGGCGGGACTTGCCAATGATTTTCTATACATCAACGAACTGGGCATTCAGGATCAGTTTCCCGATGCGCCATTTTGCACTGCTAACGGCGAGCCGGTGCTGAATTTGTTCAAGTTGTACCCCTATGAGTGGATGTTTCATGAAAGTTTTGGGCCAATGCTCAGCGCCAAGCGCGACAGAACTTTAATCATAGAACCACCCTACAAGGCCATACTAAGCAATAAAATGCTTTTAGTATACCTGCATAAGTTGTTTCCCAACCACCCCAATATCTTGCCTGCATTTTATGGTACAGCGCCGACCGGCGACTATGTAAAAAAACCGGTATATGGCCGTGAAGGCAATAATGTGAGTGTTGTAAAAAATGGTACAGTGCAAGAAGCCAGCGACGGCGACTATGGCGAAGAAGGCTTTGTGTATCAACAATATTTTGAACTACCTAAATTTGATGGCAACAGCGCAGTAATAGGCAGTTGGCTGATAGGTGGCGAAAGCGCAGGGATGGGGATAAAAGAAACAACAGGACTGATACATGGCAATATGAGCAAATTTTGCCCCCACTATTTCAAATAAATGCCGCAATAGCCCGGTTTAAACTATTGCTAATATTGTGATATAAAATTTCCTGAGCCTTCTATGTACACCCGAAGCTATATTTTTTGCCTGGGTCATTATTAGTTACCCTAACAAAGCATTATTTTTGCGAAATTTGTTATTTGGATGGCAACAACACCCGTTTTATATAGTCCGGCTTACCTGATGCTACAGGACGGAGTCATTTTTAAGGGCAAGGCATTTGGCGCTAAGGGCACTGCAGGCGGTGAGATCTGCTTTAATACCGGAATGACCGGTTATCAGGAGGTGTTTACAGACCCCTCTTACACCGGTCAGGTGGTGATAATGAACAATGCTTATACCGGCAACTATGGCGTAAAGAAGGATGATGTGGAAAGTGACAGCGTAAAGATCAGCGCGCTGATCTGCAAAAACATTTCCTACCGTTATTCTCGCATGGTGGCCGACGACAGTTTGGAACATTACCTGATCAACAATAATATAGTAGCCATTTATGATGTAGACACCCGTGCATTGGTGCAGCATATCCGTAGTAAAGGCGCTATGAACTGTGTCATCTCTACTGAATACACTGAAGCAGCACAATTGAAAGAAGCGCTGAATGGTATTCCCGATATGGCAGGCCTTGAATTGTCGTCTCACATATCTACCAAAACGGCATACACGGCAGGCGATCCTAATGCGGCCCTCAAGATCGCTGCTTTGGACTTTGGCATCAAACGCAATATCCTGAAATGTCTGACGGACCGCGGAGCCTATGTAAAGGTATTTCCTGCTAAAACAAGCATTGCTGAAATGCAAGCCTTCCAACCTGACGGTTATTTTATTTCTAATGGTCCCGGAGATCCTGCATCTATGGATTATGCGGTAAAGACCGTTCAAGATATTCTGGCCACAGGGGTACCCCTTTTCGGTATTTGTTTGGGCAA